>Ga0315336_1005035_pt1 | contig 14880 bp, 6 predicted proteins | sample ASW5metaG_FD_204512 | JGI IMG/M metagenome (GOLD analysis project Ga0315336, IMG submission 204512) | Ammonia-oxidizing marine archaeal communities from Monterey Bay, California, United States - ASW #5 | ecosystem: Environmental > Aquatic > Marine > Intertidal zone | place: USA: California...
CGCCGGAACCGGCCGAGCACGGCGACGCGTACAGCCTGCCCATTTGTTACGGCGACGTCGTTGTGAGCACGGTCGCTGTCACCGGTGCGGCCGCCTGGTCGGCGGATCGTGTGCACGCACTGGGCTCTTATCATGCGGACGCGCTGCACCGTTTGCGGCAGACCCTGTGCTCCGTCAGCCCGACAGGCCAACCGGGGCAGCAACCGGTACACGCGGAGCGCCAAGCGGGGACCGGCGGCGCGGGGCCCGAACAGCCCCACGACGGCCGTTTGGAGGCCCTGGCTGAGTTTGCGGCCGGTGCCGGTCACGAAATCAACAACCCGTTGGCGACGATCATCGGCCGCGCCCAATTGTTGTTGCGGGACGAACAGGATGCCGGACGGCGACAGGCGTTGGAAGCGATTGGTGGCCAGGCCTACCGCATCCGCGACATGATTGGCGACGCCATGCTGTTTGCTCGGCCTCCGCTGGGCCGTTGTCAGTCGCTGGACCTGTCCGCCGCGGTTCAGGTGGTCGTGGATTCTTTCGCGGAAACCGCGCAATCGCGGGGCTGTGCCGTGCGGACAGCACTGGCGGACAGCGTGACCGTGTGGGCGGATCCGGAGCAACTGAGCGTGGTGGTCAGCTGCCTGCTCCGCAACGCGCTGGAAGCCATTGAGGACGGTGGCCAGGTCTGTGTCGAGACCGCCGGCGCGGCGGACGGATCGCGGTTGGTGGTTTCCGATTCCGGGAACGGCCTGTCGGCTGAAGAACGCCAACACCTGTTTGACCCGTTCTTTTCCGGGCGACAGGCAGGTCGCGGTTTGGGGTTTGGACTTTCGAAGTGCTGGCGAATCGTGTCCAATCACGGGGGGTGGATCGAGTGCGAGTCGTCGCCGGACTGCCCGACGACTTTTATCGTGTCCTGGCCGTCGTCCCCATGATCCCACGCTGCATCTCACGCTGCCTCATCTGTGGTGGATTCCTCAGTCTGGTCTGGCCGGTCGCGGTCTGCGCCGACGGACCCACGCCCGCGGTGTCCAGCGGAACTGTGCGGATCACAGTGCCGCAGGTGGTGTTGCGCGGCGTGTCGGTCCGCAGTCTGCGCGTAACCGCTTTGCGGCCCGACGGTGAGATTGATCAGTCGTATAACGGAACCGTGCGTTTGACCGGCGTACGATTGACCGATGCATCGCCGACCGGCGCACCTCGGACAGATTTCGTGTTGCAGGCCGGAGTACTGGAATTGGAAACGAATCTGGCCGAACGCCGCCGCGTGTTGATTGAGTCGCCTCAGCTTGTCGCCCGTCTGGCCGACGGTCGGATTGCGCGCAGCCAGGTCGCGTTGATTCCCGGTTGGCTGAGCCTGATCCCTCCGTTGCTGGCTGTGGTGCTGGCTGTCGTGTTTCGCAACGTTTATGTTGCGTTGGCTGTGGCCACCTACGGCGGCGCTTTGATCATCGCTCACTGGAATCCCCTGCTGGCCGCTTTGCGGACGGTCGACACGTATGTGCTGGCGGAGCTGATTCAGCCCGACCATCTGCAGGTGATGCTGTTCACCGTCTTTCTGGGGGCGATGGTCGGCGTCATGGGGCAAAGCGGCGGCACACACGCCATGGTCTCGCGTCTGGCGCGCGACAGTACCCGCCGAGAGCACGGGCAGGCGTTGACCTGGGTGATGGGGATGCTTGTGTTTTTCGACGACTATGCCAATACACTGTTGGTCGGCAGCACCATGAGATCGGTCACCGATCGCTTGAGGATCTCGCGCGAAAAACTGGCGTTCATCGTCGACTCCACCGCCGCACCCGTGGCCGGACTGGTGGTCGTGTCCACCTGGGTCGGATTTGAGATTTCACAGATTCAAACCGCCTTCGAAGACCTGGGCTTGTCCCGTGACCTGGCGTTTTCGACCTTGTTGTCGACGATCCCGTTTCGATTCTATTCGTTGTTTCTCCTGTGTTTTGTCGGTTTGGTGGCCTTCACGGGACGTGACTTCGGCCCCATGTTCCGGGCAGAGCGTGCATGCCTGGAGGCGACGGTCGGTTCCGCCGCGGGCGGGGAATCGTCCGTGGCAGACGGCCACGCGGGGCTCTCGGCGGTGGTCGAGGGCGGCCTGGTGCGGAACGCCGTGATTCCGATCGGACTGCTGGTGGTTCTGGTGATCGCGGGCATGGTGTCGGCTTCCGAACATGCGATCGGAGTCCTGTTGGTGTCTGCACTGACGGGTTCGGTTGTGGCTATCGTGTGTGCAGTCAGTACCCGCGCCTTGAACGTCAAAGAAGCTGCCCAGGCCTGGATGCTGGGCGGGCGGAGTATGTTCCAGGGGCTGGCCGTGCTCGCATTGGCCTGGGCCATCTCCTCATTGTGCGACGACAGACATCTCAACACCGCGACCTATATTGTTGAACTGGTGGGTCACCGCATCGCGCCGCAGTGGTTGCCGGCGCTGGCCTTTCTGATTTCCGCGCTGGTCGCGTTCTCGACCGGCAGTTCCTTTGCCACCATGGGTCTGTTGATTCCGCTGTTCATTTCCGTGTCCTATTTGCTGATTGTGGGGCAGGGACCACCGGCATCTGTGATCTCTCACCAGATCCTGCTGGGGACCTTGGGAGCCGTGCTGGCCGGGGCCATTTTTGGCGATCATTGTTCGCCCATTTCCGACACGACGGTCCTGTCCTCGGCCGCAGCCGGCGTCGATCACTTGGCGCACGTGGGTACGCAACTGCCTTACGCCGTGAGCGTCGCACTGGTCTCGGTGGTCTGCGGTTACATTCCCTGTGGGTTTGGAATGCCCGTCTGGCTGTCGCTGATTTCCGGAATCGTGCTGCTGTGGGTGGTTGTGCGTTGCGTGGGCCGCCCCGTCGAGTCCCCACAACAACGGGGCGTACCGGCCGGTGCATGACAGCTGGCGGTCCCCGGTGTCATAAACATCGGCCACGGGGTGGGGGCGCCGGCCGGATTTCGCAGAAGCCCAGGTCCCGCACCGTCGGCTGTCTCCGACCCGTGGTTTCCGCGTGTGCGACCGACGGACGTGGGACGGCAACCGGCTGCGGTCGCCGGCGGCGCCTGTGATCGCAGCCGACCAATCCCCGCGGCGCATGACCGGTGGCAAATGCTGCGCGCCGCTGCTGGGCAAACCGGGCTGGTCGGCATCCCTAACGACTGTGCCCTTTGTGAGGGTTGTCGGGCTGGAGTGTGAATGCCGTGTTGTCGCAATCTGGGATTTGAGTGTGTTTTGCCGGGTACTCAAGCCCGCATCGACGCGGTTCTGATGTTATGTTTCACGCGTCAAGAACACGGTGTTGTATCTCGAAATACGTGCTGCCGCCGAATCAGCATCGCGCGGCAGATGGTCGGCCGGCGACCCCGCGCGCCGTGGGGCTGCCCCGCCCGCCGCTTGAGGAGTTTCACGATGGCGCGACTGCAAGGCATTTTTACGCCGAACCTGGTTCCCTACGATCAACACGGCGAAATCCACGAAGACGAGTTGCGTCGTTACGTGGATTGGCTGATCGAGCGGGGAGTGCATGGATTGTATCCCAACGGATCCACCGGGGAGTTCACTCGGTTTACCGTCGAGGAACGGCGGCGGATTGTGGCCATCATCGCCGATCAGACGCGGGGCCGGGTGCCGATTCTGGCTGGCGCGGCGGAAGCCAATGTCAAAGAGACCCTGGCCGCTTGTGAGTACTACGCGGAACTCGGGGTCCGCGCCGTGGCGATTGTCGCCCCCTTTTACTACAAGCTCAGCCCCGCTTCGGTCTACGCTTACTTTCGGGAAATCGGTCGCAACACTCCCATCGATGTGACCCTGTATAACATTCCCATGTTTGCCAGCCCGATCGACGTGCCGACGGTGCAGCGCTTGAGCGAAGAATGCGAACGCATCGTGGCCATCAAGGACTCCTCCGGTGATATTCCTCACATGATTCGCATGATTCAGGCCGTGAGGCCGAATCGTCCCGAGTTCTCCTTTCTCACCGGTTGGGATGCTGCATTGATGCCGATGATGCTCGTCGGCTGTGATGGTGGCACCAATGCCAGCTCGGGGGTCGTCCCGGAGATCACTCGCAAATTGTATGACCTCACCCTGAGCCTGAAACTGGATGAAGCCCGCAGTGTGCAGTATGACTTGGTCAAACTGTTTGACACCATGATCTTCTCGGCCGAATTTCCTGAGGGATTTCGGGCCGCTGTGTCGTTGCGCGGATTCCAGATGGGGCAGGGGCGTCAGCCCTTGTCGGCTGAGCAGAGGACTGACCTGGAAGTTCTTCGGAGCAGCCTGCAATGCCTGTTGTCCGAGCATGGGTTTACCGATCAACCCGTCGAAGGATGTCCCGGTCTCTCCGATGCTCAGTCCCACGATGCGCTGCCGGTGGACCAGATTGTCAATCGGGTCGTGGCCGAACTGAGACGCCGTGGCCTCGGCTAGGCCGGTTCTTGCGGTGGGCGACATTGCGGTGGGCGACATTGCGTCGCGTCTGCGGAATGGTCGGCCACCGCGCACGGGTCACCGTCGGAAGTTGCCCGCTGGAGGCCCAGCAAAGCCGTCTCGAGCCGCGGAAGCCGACACCGGGTTGCGTCCGCACGATCCTGGCTGCTGCGGCCACCGCGTGGCACCGCAAATCCAGCTCCCGGACCGCCGCGCGTTCACCGCGGATATCGGCCACCGCTATCCGCCACGGAGCCGGATTCCCCGGAGACAGCATCGGGTCCCAGTCGGCGTGCAATTCAAGCCAGGGTCGAAACGGCCTGGCTGCCTTCGCGCCGCTCCTGAGTTTCCGTGATCAGAAGTTCGTCGCGAACGATGTTCACCGATTCGGGCGCCTTGATTCCGATCCGGACATTATTGGGGCCGACCCGTACCACGGTCACCACCACCTGATCCCCGATCCGGATTCCCTCGCCCGGTTTGCGTGAGAGCACCAGCATCGTCCCACATCCTCCCTGTCATCAAGACTTGCAATCGTCCCTGGTTGCACTGCTGCGGCCACGTGGCCAGGTGTGTGGGGTCGTCCGAGGACGCCGGAACGCTCTGCGGATTACCAACCCCGTTCGCGTCGCACAGACACACCCCTTGGCATTCCGCAGGTGAACCGTGCGACACCTCGATCACACGACGCACAGCATAGCAACCTGTGAAAACAAAACACCAGCCCAGTGCTGGGAAATCGTGCAAGATTGCGTATGTCAAAATGGCACCGAGCAAATGTGCTTGTTTTTTACGCATGCCCGGTTTTCGGGCAGTCCTGTGGTGTGCGGCGCTTTCGCTGGGATTGCTGTGTCTGTTGCAATCGGTTCACGTGGCTTAATCGCTTGAATCAAAGCGCCAATCCGCTGATCTGGAATGTTCGGTCTCTGGCCATTTGCAACTTCTCAAATGTTGTGATTGGGCCGAACTCTCATTGTTAAATTGGCGATATTGACAATGGAGGGGGAAGTAGGCTGTTTGCAAGTTATGGGTCGTTGTTGTCGGTTCGGCATCGATCGTTCATCCGAGCAATCCAGTCCCTTCATCACAGGAGTATTCTTACCAATGTCACACGGAAGCGAGCTTAGTACCGTCCATGATTCTCGAGACGCATCCCGATTTAGTTGGACAATGTTGGTCACCGGGCTGTTTGTGGGCCTGGTCGGCATGCAATTCACAGTGGTCGCGCCCCTCAACGGCCGATTGAAGTTGGTCACCGGTCGGCTGAACAGGATCGAAGATCAATTGGACAAGGTGGCGGGCGTTCGAGGTCAGGTGTCCCGCACCAACAGTTTGCTCAGCAATCTGCGCCGTCAGAACAGCCAGTTTGACGCGGCACATCAAGCATTGAACGACATGCGGTCGTTCCGTTTGGATGTGGAAGCCGAGGGAGAGCGCATGCGCTCCACTCTGCCGGTGATTGCCGAAATCGCCCAGTTGCAGGATACGATCAGTTCACGGGTTGACGTGCATGCTGAGGCCGCACGCGTGTTGGGGCAGATGGTGCATCTTCAGGAGTCTGTGATCGCAGGACGGCAGCAAACCGAGGCTGCCGAGGCGGCATTGCAAGATGTCGCGCTGCTCAAACAACGCGTGGTGGATGAACGGCGGGATTTGGACGCGGCACGTGACGCCCTGGACAGCTTGAACGGGCTGAAACAGCAATTGCTGGGTCTCAAGTCGCGGTTGCTCGAAGAATCGTCGGGAATCGTGGACGCTGCGGACCATTTGAACAGTCTGGTCGTTCTGAAGGACACGGTGAATCTGCACTCCGGCGATTTGGAACGGGCCCGCGAGTCGACCGATGGTCTGATTGCGTTGAAGGACGAGATCGTCATTCGTGGTGGGAGTGTGGGTCAGGCACGGCAACGCGCGACCCAGTTGCTGGAGATTGGCAGCGCACTGGTCCAGAACACCGACAAAGTCCAACAGGCGCAAGACAATCTGCAAGCGTTGGTGGAGCTGCAGAATCGATTGCAGAACCAGACTTCGGACGTGGCCGACGCCATCCAGAACCTGGAAATCCTGGCAGATTTTCAATTGGAGTTTGAACGGCATCTTGCGACCCTGGAAGGGATGCGACGGAGCATGGTCGAAGTCGTGATGCTGGAGAGCACCGTGGGTCGGGTGGTGCGTGTACTGCAACCCTTGATCCAGATTGCCAATCTGCGACGGCTCAACGACGGTGAAATCCGGGAAGCGGCCCGGGTGATCCTCGAACGCCGTTCGGCGCGCGTCGGACGTGACGGGAGCCGTGTTGCCGAACGCCCGCAGGTTCCGTCGTCAGCGGATGCGGATGCGGACGCCGAGACGGAGACGCCTGAGGGGCTGGTTCCGTTGCCCGCGGAAACTGAGTGACGTGCAACGTGTTGGTCTGCCTGGCTGTCCGTCGGGCAGGCCAGCCGATCGCAGCGATTTCAAAGGCACAAGCGGGGTCCCTGCAAATGGACCCCGCTTGTCTTGCGCGCCGGGTCAATGGCAGGGACCGGGCCAATGGCAGGGACCGGGTTTCAAGGGACCGGGTTTCAAGGGACCGGGATGCACATGGTCGACTGAGTTTCCGTCGACCATGATGCGGTCGACGGGCTGTGCAACACCCTGGCCGCTGCATCGACCCGGGGACCGGTTCCCCCGATCCACAGCCTGTATGTGCTCCAGGTCCACTGCTATACTCCGCCCTGCCGGCCGCATTGGGGGCGGTTTCATGTGGCACTGGAAACACGGATCGTGAGGCGGGACACACGCATGAAAGTGTTGATCGTGGGGCAGGGGGGGCGCGAACACGCGCTGGCTTGGAAACTCGCACAGTCACCCTCAGTGACCAAAGTGTTTTGTGCGCCCGGAAACGCGGGAACGGCACTGGATGCGGAGAATGTGGCTATCGCAGCCAACGATCTGCCAGGCCTGTTGGATTTTGCCGAATCCGAACAGATTGGGCTGACCGTTGTCGGACCGGAAGCGCCGTTGGTTGACGGCATCGTTGACCTGTTCACCGACGCCGGGTTGACCATTTTTGGCCCGAGCCGTCTGGCTGCTGAGTTAGAAGGCAGCAAAATCTTCTGCAAACAGGTGTTGCGCAAAGCCAATGTTGCGACAGCCGATTTTCAGATTTTTGATCAAGCCGATGCCGCCATTGCCTATGTCCGTGAGCATGCGGTGCGGGATATTGTCATCAAGGCCGACGGTCTGGCGGCGGGCAAGGGCGTCCTGGTGTGTCGGCGACTCGATGAATCCATTGCCGCCATCAGGCAGATCATGGTCGACCGCGCGTATGGCGCCGCCGGCGATCGGATCATTGTCGAAGAATGCCTGGAGGGCGAAGAAGCCAGCATCCTGGCGATTGTTGACGGTAAGACGATCGTACCGCTGGCCGCCTCACAGGACCACAAGCGCGCGCTCGATGGTGACGCCGGGCCCAATACGGGGGGCATGGGCGCTTATTCTCCCGCGAAAGCCGTGGATGAGCCGACGATGGACGCCATCGTCGAGCAGGTGCTGATCCCGACCATGCACCAGATGAATCGCGCGCAGCGGACATTTCGTGGGGTGCTCTATGCCGGCTTGATGTTGACCGATCAGGGGCCCAAGGTCTTGGAATACAATGTCCGCTTTGGCGATCCGGAAACGCAACCCGTGCTGATGCGGTTAGAATCCGATTTGGCGGAGATCTTGTTGGCTGCCGCCCGTGGGCAGCTTGACCAGATTGCCCAGCCCACCTGGGATCCGCGTCCAGCCGTCTGTGTCGTCATGGCGGCCGATGGCTATCCCGGGGAGTATCAGCGCGGACTTCCCGTGCGCGGACTGGAGGACGCGGCACAGCTCGAACAGGTCAAAGTGTTTCACGCCGGTACAAAATCTGTGGACGGCCAGGTGCAGACCAACGGCGGTCGCGTTCTGGGAGTCACCGCCATTGGATCGAGCATCCCGGACGCGAAACTGAGAGCTTATCGGGCGGTCAAATGCGTGCGGTGGGATGGAGCCTGGTGCCGCAAGGACATTTCGGATCGGGCACGCTGAGCTCCCGGCTTGCGCGTCGGAATCTGAGGTTCTTCCGCACTGGCGGCGGATCGCGACGCCGCAACCGCTGTTGCGATGATTGCTGGAACCGACCTATACTCCCGCCCCTTTCTCAGATGATCCCTCTTCAGATCTCGATTGTTGGCTGTCGATAGTGGACTTCAGGACTCTGTAACGTCCCTGCGCCTGTTGGTTTCGACTGCCCGATATTCTGTTAATGGAAGAACAGAAATGTTCCGCGCGCGAATCACCTTGCTGGTCGTGGCTGCCTGCGTGGGTTGCATCGTGTTGGTTGGCTGCGGTGCGACGAACAACGTCACCGTCGACAATCCGGTCATGCCCGATGCGCCGCCCAGAGCAACTCCAGTGAACGCGGGGCGGTTGTCGGAATCCGGAGCGATTGCGGCGTCTGAAGCCTCTGGCAGATCGACGGTCGTACCTGCGGAATTTTCCGGGAAGACCGCGGCCAACAACGGCGGCTTCGTTGACAGCCAGGTGGTGGCGACCGTCGACGGCACGCCGCTGTTTGCGACCGATGTGCTGGCCCAGTACGAAGGTCATTTGAGGAAAGCTCAACTCGAAGTGCCACCGGCCGAATTCCAGCGGTTGCGTTCATCACTGATCAAACGCGATCTGCAGAGTCATCTGGAGAATGTCGTACTGGTCAACGCTCTGAAATCGAGCTTGTCGCCGGAGCAAATCGAAATGCTCGAGGCGAGTTTGGATGAGATGTTTGAAGATCAGGTCGAGCGCTGGAAAAGCCAATTTCAGCTCGCGACGTTGTCGGAAGTCGAAGCCAAGCTTCGGCAGGAAGGCGCCTCGCTGGTTTCGTTGCGTCGCAACTTCTTTAATCAGACGATGGGGCGTCAATTCATACGCGAAAAAGTGGGCAAGCCTCGTGACCTCGGCCGTCCGGAATTGCTGGCCTATTACCGCAAGAACATCGAGAGCTACCGCATTCCAGCTCGAGTCAAATGGCGTCAGATTCGGATCGATCTCAACCGCGAAGGTGGCCGCCCTGCCGCCGCGGATGCACTGCAACAGGTCATCGCCGGTCTGCGCGGCCAAGCCGCTTTCGCCGCGATGGCCCAGCAGTTTTCTGACGGGCCGACTGCCGCTGATGGGGGCGATCGCGGCTGGTTGACCCGCGATAGCCTGTCTGACGAAGACATCGAACGTGCGCTGTTTTCATTGCCGGTGGGCAGCGTCAGCCAGGTGTTCACCGGTAAGAACGCCTACCAGATCGTGCTGGTTGTCGAACGGGAAATTGGTGGCCACAAACCGTTTGGCGACGTCCAATCGGAAATCGAGACGGCGATCAAAACGCAGGAAGTGGAGCGGACAATGCGCAGTGTGCTCGACGATCTGTTGGCCCAGGCCACCATCGTGAACTACCTGGACGACGGCCCCTCTTCGGCTTCCTCGGCGACGCAGCCCACAGGTCAAGAGTAGTCGCACAGTGCGGGCGGCCGGCCACAGGCCAGCCGCGACCTGCTGGACGCCCACGCATTGCAATCGCAGCACGTCGATGCTGTTGACCATCGCTGCGGCCGTCGACTCCCACGCCCTGGCGTCAGCCGGCTCCACGGCCGCCGATCTTGGCTGCTGACGGACCCCGCACGTGTCGCAAACTTCCCGTGATTTCCCGCAAATCGACGAGCGACAGTGGACCGGACCGGCAGGTCTTGCCGATCGCTGAGACGATTCTGGACGTCTATTTGAGAATGCTCAAAAAAGCGGTCGAGCGGTATTGACCCCACGCGGCATCTTTCATTATCAACCCCGAACTTCTCCTCTCTCTATCACATCTCCTACGCATTTCACCACGAATCACGACCGGTCGGTTTGGTTTGACCAAGTCGACTCCGGCAGGTGATTCCGCAGTCCATTTCACTTTCCGTCAATCACTACTGCAAATACTCGACTGCCGCGCTGAACTGTTTCGGATCGTCGTGATCCGGGCGGTCTTTGTGGGCGGTATGTATTCGAAATCACAATTGACATTTCCGCATTTGCTCCCTGTGCCTGTAAGGAGGGACCTAAGTTGCGTAAGGCAATCGGACTCATCGGCTGTACAACATTATTGGCTGTCGCAGCATTGCTGTGGTTAACCAATGGTGGCCAACCTGCTCATACCGCGTCTGCACAAACCAACGCGTCCAATCCCTCGGGGACGGGCAACGGAGGTGCCGACAATTATGATGCCATCGCTCGGCGTTTGCTGAACGAGGCTCGGAATCGAGCCCGGCAGGGAGACGTGGTGGGTGCACGCCAACTTGCGCAGCGCGCCGGCACGTTTCCGGTCGCCTGGGCTGATCGGGAGCAGACGCCCGGACAGTTCTTGCAAGCACTGTCAACCCAGACGCTGGCCGGCAACGAGATCCTGGTCGCTCAACAATCACCGCAATCCGCGGGGTTACCGGTGATCACACCGGCGGCTCGGCCGACGAAACCACGGGTGAACATGCCCGTGATCGTACCGGCGAACGCACCGGTGGCGACCGATGCTCCGGCCGGGATCGAACTGGATCCGGCGGAAGTTGCCGACTGGACACCCAAACAAGAGGCCGCTCAATTGCTGGTCACCGCGCGTGCGGATCTGAAGGCCGGCCGATATGAGCAGGCACGCGCCAAGGCGCTGCAGGCCAAGCAACTCAATGTGGCGTACAACTTGTTCGAAGAAAGGCCGGAGCACATTTTGGCCGATCTGGAACGCAAGTCGGCGGCGATTACCATCGCCAGTCCCTCCCCGGCTCCGACAGCGCAACCCAAGGTCGCCTCCCCGCCGTCGCAACAGGCCCAGGCGCAACAGATGTTGAAGCAGGCCAGGGCATCTGTCGCCGCTGGTCGACTTGACGAAGCACGCCAGATCGCTCTGGAAGTTCAGCAACTGCAACTGACCTACGGTTTGTTTGAGGATCGACCGGAATTGGTTCTCAGTGAATTGGACCGAGTGGCTACGCAGGCGCCGATCGCCAACACACCACAACCCGACACGGTCCAGCCCGCAAAGATCGCTCAGGCAGGACCCGATAAACAGCGGGCCGCGTCACTCATCGATCAGGCTCGGGTTGCCCTCAAACAGGGGAAATTGTCGAAGGCACGCGACCTGGCGTCTGAGGCTGCGCGTCTCAACGTGACTTACGATGTGTTCGACGATCGTCCGGAACTGGTGCTGGCGGAAATCAGTCGCGTACTCAACAACGGTCAAGTTGCCGGTACCGGCCTGCCTACGGCGACAGCACCGGCCAATCCGTCCGGGTCTCTTGATCAACGGGGACAAGTGGCGGCCTTGTTGAAACAAGCGCGTGCGGCCTTGGCAGCCGGAGATCTCGATTCGGCGCAGCAGACGGCGCAACAGGCTTCGAAGATCCGATTGTCATACAGGCTGTTCGATGATCGACCGGATCTGGTGTTGAACGACATTGAGCGCGCACGTCAGCAACAGTCAGTTGTGAAAAATGCCGCACCAGCCAACCCGGTGCAGTCCGATCAGAAGGCGGTGGCGGTCGCGTTACTGCAGGCCGCACGCGCCGACATTGCCGTCGGACAATTGGAAACCGCGCGGGCCAAGGCACTGGAAGCCCAGTCGCAGTCTGCGATTTACAACGTGTTCGATGACCGGCCGGAACTGGTGATTGCCGAGATCGATCGATTGTTGCGCAACGGAGCGTCACCCACTCCGGTCGCTTCCGAGACGACACCGCCGGTAACGCCCTTGCCCGTGGCCACCGCGCCCATCATCAAACCCGTACCAACACCGGCTGAGGTCCAGCCGATTCCGACAGCGACCATTCCCGACGTTTCCGTGACAGCCATTCCACCACGCCCCATACCCGAGCAACCCCAGGTGCAGCCAACGCACGGACAAGCCCCCGGTGCTGCCGAGGTCGAGACGGCTGCCGTTGTGTCGCCTAGCGGGCCCATGGCGGTTGAGCTGTACAATCAAGGACTGTACCACCTGCGGCACAATGACCGGCAGGCAGCCCGAGAAGCGTTTCTGAAAGCTTACACTTCCGGCCAGCCCCTGGATGGGTTCCGTCGACAACAACTCCAGGATTTTCTACGAGAGCTGACGCCTCGCAACACGACGATCAATCTTGTGGGCAGCCAGACGAACGATGGGCAGCGGATCGGTCCCGACGCGCCGCCTCAGCCAGGGCAACTGGACATCGTCGAACAGCAGCGAGCCATGCAGTACGACCGCTTGAGAACGGAAGTGCTGAATGCCGTGTTCCGCGCGGAACGTCTCAAGGAACGCAACTCAGATCAAGCGCTTGAGGTATTGGATCGAGTGACGGCCAGCGTCGAAAACTCGGAATTGTCAACCGAGGCGGCGACGACGCTGCTGCGGCACGTCCAGAATGCCCAAGAGTCGATTCGTTCTTACCAGAGCCAGCGGGCTCCACTGGTCGATCTCGAAAGACAAAACCGCGAGACGATGGAGCTGGTTCGACAGGATCGGGAGAACCAGATTCGGGTCGAGCAAGAGTTTGCTCAACTGGTCGAACAGTACAACAAGTTGTTCAAAGAACGGCGCTATGCCGAAGCAGAGATTGTTGCCAAACAATCCAAGGAACTGGACCCGGACAATCCGGTGGCTCAGACCCTTGTCTGGAAGGCCCGTTTCGCTCGACGCATTCAACGCGACGATGGAACGCGTGACCTGAAAGAAGATTCCTGGGTGCGTACCATGCAGGATGTCGATGACGATGTGGTCAATCAAGTCGTTGACGACTCGATTGCCTATCCCGATATCAAAACCTGGAAGGACCTGACTCAGAGACGCAGCAAGTATGGTGCGGACAATCGCATTCGGACCGAAACGGAACTGCAGATCGAAGAGAGTCTCAATCGGCAGATTTCACTGCACTTCGACAACACCGCGCTCAAAGAGGTGATGCGGCATGTCTCAACCGTGGCCAACATCAACGTGGTCCTCGACAGCCTGGGCCTCGAAGAAGAAGGGGTCACGACCAATGATCCGGTTTCGATCGAAGTCGACGGGATTCGCCTCCGCAGCGCACTGAAATTGATGTTGGAGCCGAAGAAGCTGGCCTTCACGATCGAAGACGACGTGTTGAAGATTACCAGCGAGATTCGCCAGCAAGGGCAGATGTCACCGGTGACCTATCCGGTGGCCGACTTGGTGGTGCCGATCTACAACTCCTCGCTGGGCAAGGGACAATCGGACTTGCTTGTCGGTGATGGGTTCAGCAACAACAACGGGCACTTCAGTGTGCCGACCGGCGGGATGCCACAGGCTCCCGGGCAATCGTTTTTCCAGGTCGACGACTTGGGGGGACAACGCGGTTTCGACGATTACGGTCTCGGAAACGGCATGTCGACCCCCAGTGTCAATGGTGGCAGTACCGTTGATTTTCAGGCCCTGATGGACCTGATTGTGAGTACGGTGCATCCCGATACCTGGGATGAGGTCGGTGGCGGCGGGACCATGAAACCGTTCGAATCCACATTGAGCCTGGTCATCCGTCAGACGCAGCAAGTCCATCAGGAAATTTCCGATCTGCTGGCTCAGTTGAGACGTCTGCAGGACCTGCAGGTCACTGTCGAAGTCCGCTTCATTGCGGTTTCCGACCGGTTCTTTGAACGCATCGGTATCGATTTTGATTTTGACGTCCAAGACAGCCTGGGTACTCCGGCGGATCTCAACCTGCCGAGATTTGGTGCGCCAGGCAGTGCCCAGCAACAGGGCCAGCAGGGACAAGGCCAGGGTCAGCAGGGCCAGCAGGGCCAGGGGGGGGCCCAAAATAATTTCTTCGAACCTTTACAGCGGCAGCGGCCTGAACTCGACAAGTACCCACAGGGGACCATCGTTGGTATGGCGAACCCCGGGCAGTTCACTCAAGATTTCGATATCAGTTTCCAGCAGGGATCGTTTGATCTGGGAGTTCCCGACTTCGGCAACTTCAACCCGGATGCTGGCATCCAGGTCGGTATGGCGATTCTCAGCGATATCGAAGCCTTCTTCTTCGTCCAGGCCGCGCAGGCCGACGAACGGTCCAACATTATGTTTGCTCCCAAAGTGACGCTGTTCAACGGGCAGTTCGCCACGGTCAGCAGCCAGGTGCGGCGACCGTTTGTCGTCAGTTTGACGCCGACGGTTGGATTTTTCTCCGTCGGATTCACACCGCAAATCCAGGTGATTCCCGAAGGCGTGAGCCTGTCGGTGCAGGCCGTGATTTCTGCGGATCGTCGCTACGTCCGTTTAACCGTGTTCCCGCTGTTCAGTAATATCACCGACGTCTTCACCTTTTCGTTTATCAGCGGCGGCGGCGGCGGTCAGGGCGGCGGTCAAGGCGGCGGTCAGGGTGGCTTTGGCGGTGGCCAGGGCGGCGGTCAAGGTGGCTTTGGCGGCGGCGGCTTCGGCGGCGGCGGGGGCGGCTTCG
>Ga0315336_1005036_pt1 | contig 14878 bp, 13 predicted proteins | sample ASW5metaG_FD_204512 | JGI IMG/M metagenome (GOLD analysis project Ga0315336, IMG submission 204512) | Ammonia-oxidizing marine archaeal communities from Monterey Bay, California, United States - ASW #5 | ecosystem: Environmental > Aquatic > Marine > Intertidal zone | place: USA: California...
CTCTCCTACGTCGTTTAGTGATGTCGCAGAGCGTTCCTTGCCTTAGTAGGTCACAGAGTACGGCTAAACAAATTCTCTACTATTCCACTGTATATCCCTTTCGAATTTAAGTCGGGACAAGCGAGCATCTCATTGTCCAGTGCCGCCGGTGAGTGTTTCCGATAAGAATTCGAGTTCCATCCATCGCTGCTCAGCGGCATCCAATTCTACTTTGGCCGCCTCCAGTCGGGCAGCTGCTGAGGTGAACCCCTCGGCATCCTTTGTGAAGAAATCGGGAGCACCAAGCCGCTTATTAAGTTCCGCTATCTCTCCCTCCAGCGCCATGATTCGATCAGGCAGACAACCTAATTCGTACTGATCCTTGTAGCTAAGTTTATGTGGCGTTCTCGCGTGCTGCTGAGCTGCGTGATCCGTAGCCTCGGCCGTATTATTTACCGCTTTAGCTAACCCTCCAACACTGTGGACTGTGCGCCTCTGTCGTAAGTAATCCGCATAGCCTCCAACATATTCCTCCACCACGCCGCTACCATCCAGAACAATCAGGCTAGTGACGAGTTTATCAATGAAATCACGGTCATGGCTGACCACTATTAAGGTTCCGTCATAGGAATTTAGAGTTTCGAGCAACTTATCCAGGGTGTCCATATCGAGGTCGTTGGTAGGCTCGTCAAGGATCAGGACGTTGCTGGGCTGGGCCAAGACCTTGGCCAGTAACAACCGGTTACGCTGCCCCCCCGACAGGATACCTATAGCGCTTCTGGCATCGTCCTCGTCGAACAGAAATTCCTTGAGATACCCCACCACGTGACGCAGATGACCACGCACGTTGACCTGATCGCCACCCTGTGGGCAAAGGAACCTCCATGGCGTCACCGCCGTATCGATATCTCGCCTGCCCTGATCAAAATAGGCGATCTCGGTTCGCCTCCCAAGCCGGACGCGGCCCTCATCAGGCTCGAGTTCCCCAATCAAAAGGCGTAACATGGTGGTCTTGCCCGATCCATTGGAGCCAAGCAGTCCGACTCGATCGCCACGCATAATTCGGGTAGTGAAATCACGAACGATGGCCACCTCTTCGCCATCGGGACTAGTGAAGCTTTTTGCCACCTGATAGAGATCTGCGACCATCTGGCTCGCCGGGGGCCCTTCCCCCGCCGACATGGTCACCTTGGACCGGCCAACCTGGCGCTGGCGTCGCGCTTCGCGCATCTCGTTGAGTTTTCTAAGCCGACCCTGATTGCGTTTACGCCTAGCCGTGACCCCACGATGGAGCCAAAGAGTTTCCTTCTCGATCCGTCTGTTTAGTCTATTCGCGGTTTTGATTTCTTGGTCGAGAATATTCTCCGACCATACCTCAAAACCAGAAAATTGCCCCTTCATGGAGAGCAAGGCACACCGTTGCAGCCATAGAGTGGAAGTAGAGATATTATTTAGAAAAGCTCGGTCATGGCTAATCACCAGAACCGCACCGGGAAATACCCGGAGAGCATTCTCCAGTTGTTCGATGGCCGTTAGATCGAGATGGTTAGTAGGCTCGTCCAAAAGCAACACATCGGGATCCCGCCCCAACGCTCGGGCCAAGGCAGCACGACGATTCTCGCCACCTGAAAGGTGCCCGCCACAAAGCCGGGGATCGAGGTCAACCTTGGCCAAGGCCGCTTCCGCTCGGTGAGTCGAAAGCTCCGGTTTCTTAGTCCTCAGGCCATCCTTCGCCTCATCGGCACAAGAAACGAATTCGATCAGGTCCTGACCCTCTGGCACTTCGATGTCCTGGGGAACCCATGCGATGGTCGTTCCCGGCTGCACGAATCGTTCCCCGGAATCTAGATGGATGAGTCCGCCTAGACATTTCAACAGGGTTGATTTGCCGGTACCATTGGCCCCAACCAGGGCGACTCGGTCGCCACGGCTAAGAAACAGATCCAGCTCTTCAAAAAGCAGCTTATCGCCAAAGGCGAGGCAGGCATCTCGAAGCGCAAGTATGGGAGGGGCGGAAGACATGGCGTTCAGCAACTGAGACTAGTGCGCAAAGGGGTCAAATGGAATTAAATTACCCGAGTTGAAAGTTAAATTTATGCCCCACGTATTTTTCGAGGGGCTGACGTTGCACTTGTGCCTATTAGCCGCATCTGCTTTTTATCGACCTTGCCTCAACTTATTAATTGGGTGAATACACGATGTTTGAAAATAAGAATTCGCTACCCCTGTTTCCGACTACCCTTTGGTCGTTCCAGATTCCGGCGGACAAATTCAACCGCATAAACACGGGACTTAGAAATAAGTTTGATCAATTGATCGCGGCAGCACCGGACAAAAATCATAATGGAAGTTGGCAGACAGAACATGACCTCCACACCTTACCTGAAATGCAGGAGCTAAACGGTTATTTCATCAATGCCGTCAACGATGTCATTAATGCCTATTCCACAAAACATAAAGATATTGAAATTACTGGGTGCTGGGCGAATATCAGTCCATCCGGCGGCAGCCACACATCGCATATGCACCCCAACAATTATCTGAGCGCGGTCTATTACGTCTCGCTCCCTCCGGGTGGCCACCGGATCACTTTCCACGACCCACGGCCACAAATCCATATTTTGGCCCCAGAATATGACCAGATAAACATCCACAACAGCGATAACGTAAATTTCGAGGCTAAGGAGGGAACTTTACTACTGTTTCCCTCTTGGCTAGTCCATTCAGTTCCCATTAACACCAGCAACGAGCTACGCATCAGCATCTCCTTTAATATCAACTTCACAGATTTTTCGGGAAAGATAAGCCCACCCATTTGGAAGCCCGACCTGCCAACGCATCCTAAGCCTTTGTGAAAGTTGCGACGATCAGTAGAGCCCACCCTTGCATTTCAATAAGAGCAAGTATCCTGCTCTCTCCCAGGAGCAGTGGTTGCGTTAGGCCGGATTTGAATTAAGCTTACCTGGCGGATAGTGCAAGAGAGGGCGTGCGGCGGTGGTCGGGAAATTGACATTCTATTGACAGTGGAGAATTGAAAGATGGACTCAAAAGCTATCGATATAAGGGGGCCGGCACGCGACGACATCAATGAGGCCGAATGGCAGACACGGATAGATTTGGCCGCGGCCTGCCGTATCGCCTACGGTCTTGGCTGGAATGAGGGCCCCACCAATCACATAACCGCGCGTCTCCCCGATACACCCAACCATTTTCTGATGAACCCCCAAGGCCTTGGATTCGATGAGGTCACCGCCTCGTGCCTGGTCAAAGCGGATCTATCTGGCCAAGTCATCTTAGATTCAGGTCTCATGCCTGGCCCGGCAGGGCTCAATTTTCATAGCGCCATTTTGAATGCGCGTCCCGAAATCATGAGCACGATGCATATTCACCCCATAGCGGGTATCGTGGTCTCGGCAACAAAATGCGGACTTATGATACTCGATCAGCGCGGCTGCCTGCTGTATGACCAAGTTTCCTATCATGCATTCGAAGGATATGCGCGGGCCAAGGATGAAGCCCCCAGGATTATCGCTGAACTCGGCGACAAGCATACCATGATCATGAAAAATCATGGTCTTCTGTCCGCCGGACGGAATGTGGGCGAGGCTTTCCACTTCATGGATCGGTTGATCCACGCCTGCGAACTGCAAGAGCGGGTCATGTCAATGGGTGCGGAAATTCAAACCATTCCCGAGGAAGTCATTGCCGTCGCTAATGCCCAATCAGCAGAACGCTATGCCAACAAGCCATACGGAGAATATGATTGGAAATTGTTGTGCAGACGCCTTGAACGCGCGGATCCCTCGTTCATGGAATAAACAAGTCATGCACCGTTGAAATGCCAGCACCGAGAAAGGGAGAAAACCCATGGTTCTCACGATCAATCAGATGTCAGCCCGCACCATCGATAAGGAGCTTGCTAAAAAAGCGAAGGATGTCCCTAAATTGCTAGTCTCGGCCGATGCCCATGTGGATGAGCCAATCGATTTATGGGATGATATTCCCTCCAGCGACCGAGCCATGCTGCCGAAGCTAGGGCGCCCCAAGGGGGAAAGGCCTGAGGGCGGCTTAAACCCAAAAATCCGTCTGGAACACATGGACCTGGATGGTGTAACGGCGGATATTCTCTACCCCACCGCCGTTTTGCGCGCCTTCACACTACCACGGAACATTCAGGAGCACGCGTTTCGTTTGTATAACGATTGGCTGGCCGATTACTGCAAGACCGCGCCCAACCGTCTGTTCGGTGTTCCGTGTCTCTGCGTCTACGACATCGATTGGGCGGTCGAGGAATTGCAGAGATGTGCCGACATGGGTCTAATAGGCGGCCTGGTCTGGCAGGTGCCAGACCCTAAGCTGCCCCTGAATTCCCCCCACTACGATAAGCTTTGGGCCGCAGCGGCAGAACTCGATAAGCCAATCAACTTCCACATCCTCAGTGGTTTCACCAATTTTACTGCCGGCCCGGAGATTCAAGGCGCCGATATCGTGCGCGGCGCGGTCAATACACGGATACACGAGGTCTTGACAACAGTGTTCGATCTCATGTGGTACGGCATGTTCGATCGCCACCCGAAATTAAAGGTTGAACTGGTCGAATGTGAAGTCGGCTGGATCCCCTTTGCGCTGCAACAATTGGATTACTATTACAATCGGTTTTCTAATGTCGGCCAGCATACCCAACAGAAATTTGAAATTTCTCGGCCACCTGGTGAAATCTTCAACGAGCATTTCTACGCGACCTTCATGGACGACGACGTCGGTGCCCATTTGCTGAAAATCTGGGGCGAGCGTAACTGCATGTGGTCGAGTGACTACCCACACGGCAACATGACCTGGCCCCACAGCCGCGCCTTCGTGGCCAAGCAAATTGGGGATCTTGACGCCGACCGGCAAAAACGACTGACTAGCCAAAACGTCATCGATCTCTATGGCCTGAAGCTCTGAGATAGGCGGCCGAGGCCTGCTGACCTGGAAGCCCGTGCCCGTGGAAACATGAGGACCACCGGACGTGCACGCCAGCATGTTAGAGAACAGCGACGGGCGGCAGTAATAGAACGTTTTATTGGATCGTTATACTGAGCTTTCCATATATAGATTTCTCACACCTTTTACTAATTTCCCATTGCTATACCTTCCCGCCTGGGATCTGCACCACCGACTAATCCTTTCGGGGTCAATTCGATGCCGTGAAGGCCACTTGTAAGGGACCTAACTTTAATGTCATGGCCCATATTTTCTAATACGTCTTTGTAATTAACTGCATGAGTGCCTCTTTCTAATTCAACCTTACCTTTGCGCGGTAAAATATGTGGTAATGAAATTGCAGTTTGGATATCAAAACCCCAATCCAAAACAGCAATGATAGTGCGTGCTACGTAATTAACGATACGCCCTCCACCAGGGGAACCAATAACCAACCGGATTGAGCCATCTCTATTAAATACTATAGTTGGGGATTTGGAGGTGCGAGGCCGTTTGCCTGATTCCGGTCGGTTTATATTGGGCAGACCATTCCTGGTGGGTCTAAACCCGAAGCCGCGTAATTGGCTGTTGAGCAAAAATCCATTGACCATAAGTCCGGTTCCAAAACCAAGTCCCAGAGAGGTTGTGAGTGACACAGCATTACCGTATTTATCCATAATAGACATATGTGTAGTAGAGGGGGGCTCCTCCGAGTCTTCACCACCCATTTTTCTTGCAGAACTTGCCGGTGGATTACCGGATTGGACGGGGGATTTCCGCAATTTATCAATCTCACGGCCTCTCGCGGTGAGATAAGCATTATCTAAAAGATCAGGAATTTTATAAAAGCGCGGGTCACCTATGTAGCGTGTCCGATCCGCATGGGCTAGGCGATAAGATTCAAGATAAAGATGGTGGGCTTTGGGAGAATTAAACCCTAAGCGTTTCAAATCGAATTGTTCAAGAATTTTAAGTGTCATCGCAATCGTAATACCGCCGGTATTGGGAGGGGGCAGTCCACAAACTTTGTGGCCACGATAGTGAATACATACTGGTGTCACATCCTGTGGTTGGTATTTACGAATGTCGTTTGCCGTTAAGTGACCAGGGTTTTGTCGGGAATTCTTAACCGCTACTGCAATTTTTTCTGGTATATCGTCATTATAAAAGGCACTTGCCCCCCTTTTTGCTACTTTCCTCATTAGGGCAGAATATGATTTGTTCACAAGCATGTAACCGACGGGTCTCGGTGAACCGTCTTTATTAAAGAAATATTTCCTTGCTGCAGGGTTTTCCAAAATTCGTTTGTTTTGCGCAATTTGTGTATGCAGCCGGGATGAAACTGGAAAGCCTTTTTCGGCAATCTCAATTGCTTCTGTAAAAAGCGATTCCCACGCTAGTTTCCCGTGTCGTTTGTGAGCTCTTTCCAATACTCTTAGTAGAGTGGGTGTACCTACGGATAGACCTCCGAAACCTGCCTCTTCGCGCCCCATTTTTTTCCCCAGCGGACTATAAAATAAATCTTCGTCAACTGTTACGGGGGCAACGACACGTCCATCTATACCATACAATTTTCGTTCTTTTGCCTCCCAGTAAAGAAGTGATGCATCACCACCAATACCAGAACTTTGCCCTTCTACTAATCCCAGAACCATCTGTGTTGCGATTGCCGCATCCAATGCGCTCCCCCCACGTCTAAGTATTTTGTAACCTGCTCTAACCGCATATGGGTTTGCTGCGGCAATCATAAAATTGTTGCCATGAACTGAATGTATTTTAAAACTACCAGACGAGAATTCAGGTTGTAGCGTTTGGGATGTAGAAACTTTAGGGCTTATAAAAGTAAAAATGACACAAAATAATAATTTTGATAGACAGTAGAGTATTCTTGAATTAACCATAATATTTCTCTTTAAAATAAATTTATAAAACTAAATAATAATAAATAAATTTATATTATAAATTATTAATATCATTACGATGTTATCATCCATAAGTATTTCTGGTTGTACGAAATAGTATATCACTGTTGTCATCAGAGTGGCGTCCACATCAATAGTGAACCATTCTGAAACAAATTAGATCGGTCTTAGGGGTAAGGTGGTATTTGAGATTAGCCCTATTCAAAGGCACGATTATCAACGATTCTTTCATAACTGGAATTTGACATAGTCATATCCCAACCTACGGTCCAGTTATAGGTATCGTCCCAGCGCTCACGCGTGTAAGGCTGCGGCGCTGCATGCAACAGGCGCTGATGGCGGAATTCTTTAGCTTCCAGCCGCCCGCCGGTTTCATTGATAAAATAATGCACATAGGGCGTTGGATCCCTCTCGAGCGCAGCACAGGCGCGTGTTTGCGCGCGGAATATCGCTGCAAGTGTTGGCCCATCAAGATCATCACTAGCCGCTTCAGCGCGGGTCGAATGCGCTTCCATCAAGATACGAAGGCCTTCTTTTTCCGCAACGCTGATCCACGGTTCCATTAAACTGACTGCAGCAACCTCGCCCTTTTTAAGCGCTTCAATCCGTTGCGGCATCGATCCGGCGTTTGTCACCTTGACATGTTCTTTTCCCAAAAAACCTTCGATCATTTTCAAAGTGACAAAATGCGACCCATTATTCGGGGTTACCGCGATTGGTTTGCCCTTGAGCATTTCCGGCTCATAGTAATTTGAGTCCGCGCTAACAACGATCGCAAACGTTGACATAGAAGCGCCCAAAGAAACGATTTTGCGAGGTCGTAATCCACTCGCTTCTGCTTCGACGGCGCGTTTGACGATACCCCATTCGCACATACGAAATTGATCAATGCCGCCTTCATTATAAACAGATTCGAGCGGGCGCTCGAACACGGTGTCAAATTGGACTTTGTGGGAAGTTGTAACTTGGGCCATTCCTGGTGTTGTTACAAATTCAATATTGAGTCCTTCATCTTTAAAAAACCCTTCGTCACGGGCAACCAGCACTGATAGGTCATGCACAGCATTCATTACTGCTAATTTCACAGGTGTTCTGTTAGCCGTCATTCTTTCCCCCAGTTAATCACCAAGTCTTGATCGATACTTATACCTATATTAATAGCCCCACTTTAACCATTCAACGATGATGAAACAAAAGCAGATTCAGTGGTCATATGCACCACGTCAATGGAAACAACAGCCCTGGACCATAAAATTAATGACCACAAAAAGCCGACATCAGATTAACAGCACAAATTGAAATTTGTGACGCGACAACATCCTAATTAAATTTAAGTCACAGTCCATCCTAAGCGAAGAAAAGGAGCTGGGCCTATTCGGCCCAACCCCTTCTCTTTTTATAGGCTCACAGAGCCCGATTCAAACCGGAGACAAAGTGGTTAGAAACCACCCATTCCGCCCATTCCGCCCATTCCGCCCATATCAGGGGGCATCGCCGGCGCCGCGTCTTTCTTCTCTGGCAGTTCCGCCACCATCGCCTCGGTGGTGATCAAGAGACCCGCGATAGACGCCGCATCCTGCAGCGCTGTCCGCACAACTTTGGTGGGATCGATAATACCGGACTTGACTAGATCGGCGTACTTTCCGGTCTGAGCATTGTAACCGCGGTTCTGATCCTTGCCTTCCAGCAACTTGCCAACGACCACTGAACCGTCATCGCCGGAATTATCGACAATCTGGCGGATCGGAGCCTGCATGGCCCGGCGCACGATTTCGACGCCGACCTTCTGGTCATTATTGGCAAGACCATCACTCTTGAGCTTCTTGGTGGCGTAGAGCAACGCCACTCCGCCGCCCGGTACGATGCCCTCTTCCACCGCGGCACGAGTGGAGTTGAGTGCGTCATCCACGCGGTCCTTGCGTTCCTTGACCTCGACCTCGGTAGCCCCGCCGACCCGGATCACGGCAACACCGCCAGCCAGTTTGGCCAGACGTTCCTGCAGCTTTTCCTTGTCGTAGTCGGAGGTGGTTTCCTCACACTGCTGGCGAATTTGACCACAACGGTCCTTGATCGCCTTGTTCTTGCCGGCACCGTCAATGATGGTGCTCTCCTCCTTGGAGATGGAAACGCGCTTGGCGCTGCCCAGCATGTCCATGGTGGCATTTTCCAGCTTGATACCGAGATCTTCGCTAATCACCTGACCGCCGGTCAGGATAGCGATATCTTGGAGCATGGCCTTGCGGCGATCACCAAAGCCAGGTGCCTTGACGGCGGATACCTTGAGGCCCCCACGCAGCTTGTTCACCACCAGGGTCGCTAGGGCCTCGCCCTCCACGTCCTCGGCGATGATAAGTAGCGGCTTACCGGTCTGCACGACCTTCTCCAATAGCGGCAACATGGCCTGAAGGTTGGAGAGCTTGGACTCATGAAGTAGGATCAACGGATCTTCCATTTCACAAATCATCTTTTCCGCGTTGGTGATGAAGTAAGGCGATAGATAGCCGCGGTCGAACTGCATGCCCTCGACCACTTCCAGTTCGGTGTCGAAGCCCTTGGACTCCTCAACAGTGATCACGCCTTCCTTGCCGACCCTATCCATAGCCTCGGCGATCTTGTCACCGATGCCGGATTCGCCATTGGCGGAAATAGTTCCTACCTGGGCTATTTCAGCGCCAGTCTTAACCGGCTTGGAGCGCCTTTTCAGGTCGGTCACTACGTCTTGGATGGCACTGTCGATGCCGCGTTTGACATCCATGGGGTTCATTCCCGCGGCCACCGCCTTGACGCCTTCACGCACGATGGACTGGGCCAGAATGGTCGCTGTGGTAGTGCCGTCGCCAGCCTCGTCATTGGTTCGCGAGGCAACCTCGCGCAACATCTGCGCGCCCATGTTCTCGAATTTGTCGGCAAGATCGATTTCCTTGGCGACGGTCACGCCGTCCTTGGTAATGCGCGGCGCGCCGAAGGACTTATCGAGCACGACATTGCGGCCCTTGGGACCGAGAGTGACTCTGACCGCATCGGCCAGAGTGTCGATACCTTTGAGCATCCGGTCGCGTGCCTCGGTTGAAAATTTGACGTCTTTCGCCATGATTTGGGTACTCCCTATTGGTGACTATGTGTGGTTGAAAGCAACGCTGAGTCCTAAACCAGGACGCCCATGATATCGCTTTCCTTCATGATCAGAAGGTCCTTCCCGTCAACCTTAACTTCGGTGCCGGACCATTTGCCATAAAGGACGCGATCGCCCTTCTTGACATCGAGCTTCTGTATTTTTCCATCTTCGCCGCGGAGGCCGGGACCGACGGAAACCACCTTGCCCTCGGACGGTTTTTCCTGAGCTGTGTCGGGGATGATGATTCCACCCGCGGTCTTTTCTTCCGCATTCAGCGCTTCGACGATCACGCGGTCATGCAAAGGCCTGATAGTCATTTTACAATTCTCCTAACTGTTCAACTAAATTTAGATTAATAGATTGCGGTCTCAGCAGCAGTCCATACCGGGCACGTGGACGTGATCAGTGGAAGCCGCCGCTGCCGCCTTTCCCTTGGCACTTACGACGACCTTGCCGTCGAGAATACCGAGGATATCGCCTTCCTGGACAATGAGAAGATCCTTGTCTTCGGCCTTGACCTCGGTACCGGACCATTTGCCGTAAAGGACACGATCGCCCTTCTTGACCGAAAGCTTATGACGTTTACCATCGGCATCGCGCGCACCCGGCCCGACGGCGACGATCCTACCCTCGGAAGGCTTTTCCTGAGCCGTGTCGGGGATAATGATGCCACCCGCGGAGACCTGAGCCGCATCCAACGGCTCGACAATCACGCGGTCGTGCAAAGGCATGATGTTCATGACCCTCTCCCTTGTAACGTTATAAATTCAATTACTTGCAGGGGCTCTCTGAATGCTGTTAGCACTCCCCTCCAAGGAGTGCCAGTCATATACGTACTGACCCCGGCACTGTCAAGCGACGCTAACCAAAAAAATGTCGTTCAAAGCTAATTTTTATGAAATTTTTACAATTTGGTCTACTCAACACCCTTATTGGGCGGCTCGTTGGCCGGAGGCGAGTTCGGTGACACCATCGTATTGGTGACCGAAGCGATCGGCATCGGCAGGATCCAAGCCGACGGTGAGGCGGACACCCCCATCATCAACTTCCGTACGTTCGCAGACCTCTCCATGATCGTAGAGCCAGGCAATAGCGGCGCCATCGGCCGGTCCGAGTCGATAACGGTAGACTTTTCGGTTGGCCCCCAGCCGGCAGTCGATGGCCTCAAGCAGCGTATCTATCCCCGCCCCGGACAGGGCCGAAACAGCAGCAAAGTCTGGATTGCGGGCGGCGCGGGCGGAAACCGCCTTTCGTTCAGCGGGATCGAGCAAATCAATCTTGTTGAACGATTCAATCAGTGGGTTTTGATCCACAGTCTCAAGGCCCAAATCGCGAAGTACTTCTTCCACGTCGGTTTTCTGGGATTCACTGTCAGCATGGGCAATATCGCGGACATGGACAACGAGATCCGCAGCGAGCACCTCTTCTAGGGTGGCACGGAAAGCGGCGATAAGATCTGTGGGCAGGTCTGAGACGAAGCCCACTGTGTCCGAAAGGATAATCTTGCGCCCAGAGGGCAATTCGATCCCCCGCATGGTGGGGTCCAGAGTCGCGAATAGGACGTCCTCGGCTATGACTTTAGCGCGCGTGAGACGATTGAACAGGGTTGATTTTCCGGCATTGGTGTAGCCAACTAGGGCGACCACGGGAAATGGCACCCTTGCTCGCGCAGCCCGGTGAAGTCCTCGGGTGCGCCGCACATTTTCTAAATCGGCCTTGATGCGGGCGATTCGGGTGTCAATCTGGCGCCGGTCGGCCTCGATCTGAGTTTCGCCAGGGCCGCCCAGAAAACCGAAGCCGCCGCGTTGGCGTTCAAGATGGGTCCAGGACCTGACCAAACGCGAACGTTGGTAGGTCAAAGCTGCTAATTCCACCTGGAGGCTGCCCTCTCGGGTTCGGGCACGGGCACCAAATATTTCCAGAATCAGGCTGGTACGATCGATCACCTTGCATTTCCAGGCACGTTCCAAATTGCGCTGCTGGATCGGCGTCAAATTGCCATCGATTACCACCACGTCGACTTTCCCGTTCTTGAATTCGGGCGTGAATAACTCCACCGCTCCCGCGCCGAAAAGAGTTGCAGCGCGCGGACGCAATACGCGTGATGCCTTGGCCAGGACCACGTCTAATTCGATAGCCTCGGCCAGGCCACGGGCCTCGACTACCCGTGCGTCTGGGTCGCGCGTGATCCTATTTCTGCTGCGCAGGATCGGCACCAGGACCGCTGCGCGCCCCATAGGTGGGCCGCAGGACTCGTCAAATCCCGGCGGCATGCCATTTAAATGGCGTTTTGAACTCGATTTAGTGGGCAAGATGCCAACTTGTTGTCATCGTTGCCGATTCAGGCCTCCGCATCGGCCCCCGCCTCGGCAGCATCGGACAGATCATCCTCATCACCCTCCCAAAGTTGGATCGGCGTTACCGGCATGACCGTGGAAATGGCATGTTTATAAACGAGTTGGGAGTGACTATCGCGGCGAAGCAGCACCGAAAAATTATCAAACCAGGTAACAATTCCCTGAAGTTTCACGCCATTGACGAGAAAAATCGTGACTGGTGTCTTGCTCTTACGGATATTGTTTAGAAAAACATCCTGAAGATTTTGTGATTTATCAGCAGCCATTATAGGGTTCTTTCCGTTCGGTACGTTCTAGTACGTTGATTGTTTATCCGATGCCCCTACAGACACTGGAAGCTTGATTTTTTCCCACCCTAACACCCACCAGATATAGGAGCTATTCGATCCTGAACAAGCTCTTTTAAACCACTCATCCCCTGTAAGCGACATTTTGCATTTACAAATTGGATAAGATTGTGGTGATGAAGTTCCGCTTCAGTACCGTCGCCAAAGAAAACGACGGGGGTTAAACCCGCGTTGAGAGCGCACTCAACATCGATGGCAGCGTCACCCACGAACCAAACATCTGGCCCCGCACCGATACCACTGCCATCAAGCGCCATCTCAACCGGCGCAGGATCTGGCTTATCGAATTTGGCATCGGTGGCACCAACGATTTTGCCGAAATAACTATCCCAGCCAAGCGCCACGGCCTCTTGACGGAGATAGGAGCCCGCCTTGTTGCTGACGATCCCAAGGTAGAGACCTTGGCTGGCAAGCCAGGCCACCCCCTCGGCAGCTCCCTCCAGAGGCACCAGATGATCAAGATGAACCCTGGTGTAACGGTCATAGAATATTTTTCGCGCGTCTGTCCAACGGGAGCCGAACATTTCTGGAAAGCTGTCACGTAGCGACTTACGCACCCGAGCCCGAGTTTCATCCAACGTCCAAGTCGGCTGGTCCATGGCGGCAAGGGCAGTGTTAAGCGCATCGTGGACGGCCGGCCAGGCATCCACCAGGGTATTATCCCAGTCGAAGATAATTGCCCGGGGTAACGGCACTGCCCCCGCGCTGGACTTCACGAACAATCCCCGCCAGCCGCCGCGTGGGCCATGTAATCAGCCAACAACCGCAGAGAGAAGGGGCCGGGGACTCCGTCACCAATAGCACTATCGTCAATCCGTGTAACCGGCATCACGAAAGCCGTGGTTCCGGTCAAAAATGCTTCTGCGGCCGCCTTGGCTTCATCGACACTGAAAGCACGTTCCTCGAAGATCAGAGCCGCCCTCGCGGCTAGAGTGATAATGGCGCGGCGCGTGACTCCGTCGAGGATGGCGTGATCGGCGGGCCGGGTCACTAGAACGCCGTCCTGGCCTATAATCCAGACATTGGTGGTGCTACCCTCGGTGATGAAGCCGTCTTCATCTACCTGAATTGCCTCGAAGGCGGCAACGTCATTCGCCTGCTGCTTGGCCAGCACATTAGCCAACAGGGAAACCGTTTTTATATCGCACCGCTTCCAGCGGATATCGGGCACAGTTATAGCAACGCAACCTTTTTCCGCAATTTCTTGGGCCCGCATAGTATTTCCGCGCGCCGTCATCACTAGGGACGGCGCCGCATCCGCCGGAAAAGCATGGTCGCGGCGCGCCACTCCTCGAGTAATCTGAAGATACAAAATACCGCTTCTTACACGATTGCGTCGCACGGTCTCGCGCATGACATGGGCGAGACTTCTTTCTCCCATAGGCGCCTTTATTGAGAGTGCCGCCAGTGACCGGGCGAGGCGCTCGAGATGTGGCCGTTCATCGATCAAACATCCTCCCTGCACTCCTATCACTTCGTAGACACCGTCAGCGAATTGGAAACCACGGTCCTCCACATGTATGGCGGCCTGCCGGTGAGGAAGGTAGCGGCCATTGACGTAGGCTATTCGTGACATATTTGACGACCGATTGGATCTGGCATAAAGGCAGTGGGCAAACTCATCGACGGAACAGCATGCGTGCCGCCGATCAAAAGAATTCGAGACCGACCGCAAACATGCGCTCGACCTGCTTGATAACGTCGGTTCTGGCGAAAAGAATAACCCGGTCATGGACCCGAACGACGGTATCACCGCGCGGCAGAATTACCTCACTGTCCCGCACCAATGCACCGATGATCAGCCCGGAGGGAAGTTTGGCTTCGCGCAAGGGCGCGCCCACCAGATCCGAGAATTCCACAGCTTCGGCCTCTATTACCTCACCAAATCCCTCGTGGACTGCATAGGCGGCACGAATGCGGCCGCGGTGGATATGCTGCAAAATTGTTGACACCGTGATCGCTCGTGGCGATACCACGACATCGATACCAAGGGTTGTGACCAACGGCGAGTAGGTCGAATTGTTGATCAGGGTCATGATCTTCTGGCTGCCGTAGCGCTTGGCCAATAAAGAGGCCAGGATATTTACCTCATCTTCGTTGGTCACCGCCACCACGGCTTCGGCGGACGACACATTAGCCTCTTCCAAAATTTCCGGATCCAGCGCATCGCCATTAATCACAACCGTGCGATCC
>Ga0315336_1005037_pt1 | contig 14878 bp, 13 predicted proteins | sample ASW5metaG_FD_204512 | JGI IMG/M metagenome (GOLD analysis project Ga0315336, IMG submission 204512) | Ammonia-oxidizing marine archaeal communities from Monterey Bay, California, United States - ASW #5 | ecosystem: Environmental > Aquatic > Marine > Intertidal zone | place: USA: California...
CGATCCTGGTTCAGAAGGTTACCTCTAGGGGTTAAGTAAATAAGCGACCCCTCACCGGGGTAAGATGCTTCGATTGCAGCATCTAAAACATCCGGTCTGATCACCATACCAGCACCGCCCCCAAAAGGCGTATCATCAACGGTGCGGTGTTTATCGCTTGCAAAACCCCGAATGTCTACAGTTTCCAACTCCCATATTTTGTCCCGTAAGGCAGCACCGGCCAATGATTGCCCTAAAGGCCCCGGAAACATGGGTGGGAATAGTGTTAAAACTACTGCTTTGAATGGCTCTTGAGCTATTTTTTCCATAGCTATCCCTCACCCGCGGCGTCTCTATCATTGGTCAAATTGGTTTCAAAGTAATTGGGGGGAACAACCAGTATTTGTCCTCTATCAACATCTATTTCAGGTACAGCTTCCTTAGTAAACGGCACAAGCACCGAAGTTCCATCAGTACATTTCACATCGATTATATCCCCACCACCAAAATCATAAATGGCCTCTACCGAACCCAGCTCCTCGCCATCCTTAATTCTCACCGACAACCCGATAAGATCGGTATGATAAAATTCCCCCTCATCAACTGATGGAAGAGCCGCCCTATCAACAAAAAATCTCTTGCCCTTGAGGGCATCAGCCTCAGCGCGGTCTTCAACACCATCGATATGCAACACCAAAACCCCCTTGGCCTTATCAACAACCCGCAAGCGGCGCTTTCTATTCTCGCCCTCAAGGGTCACCGGTCCATAAGCACCCACATCTTCGGGCTGACCCGTAAAACTCTTGATTCGAAGAGCGCCTCTCAATCCCTTGGCCCCGACAATAATGCCCAGACACACCGGATTTTCCTTGCATTCCATAGTACTCAACTTGACCTCTGTTCAGTTTTCCTTACTTTTCCGCTTCAACTGCATCGTTCCTCCCCGTCGGGGTGTCATCACTTGCCGTAACTTTGGCCACAGAATCGTCTGCACTGGCTTCCTCGGCAGGAGTTGCTTCGGCTGCAGAATCATCCGTAGCGGCATCCTCGGTAGGAGTTGCTTCGGCTGCAGAATCATCCGTAGCGGCATCCTCGGTAGGAGTTGCTTCGGCTGCAGAATCATCCGTAGCGGTATCCTCGGTAGGAGTTGCTTCGGCTGCAGAATCATCCGTAGCGGCATCCTCGGTAGGAGTTGCTTCGGCTGCAGAATCATCCGTAGCGGCATCCTCGGTAGGAGTTGCTTCGGCTGCAGAATCATCCGTAGCGGTATCCTCGGTAGGAGTTGCTTCGGCTGCAGAATCATCCGTAGCGGTATCCTCGGTAGGAGTTGCTTCGGCTGCAGAATCATCCGTAGCGGTATCCTCGGCAACAGACTTTGCCTCAGCAGGTTCTTGCGAGGAAACTTGCTCCACTGAGGCAGCTTCAGTATCTGCGCCCGCAGCCTCTTCTTCTGCCGCCTTCATCCGCTCGAGTGTTTTAGAACGAGGCAGGTTTTTCTTGGTCTGTTGGGGAATGGCGGGCGCTGCAATAAGACCGGACTTAGACATTAGCCGCTGCACACGGTCGGTAGCTTTAGCCCCAACTCCTAGCCAATAGCGAATACGTTCTTCCTTCAGGGTAACGCGGCTCTCATGGCTATCAGGAAGAAGGGGGTTATATGTACCTACTCGTTCAATAAAACGGCCGTCACGGGGGAACCGAGAATCCGCGACTACAATTCGATAAAAAGGACGTTTTTTTGCGCCCGCTCGCGACAATCTAATCTTTAAAGCCATGAACCTATACTTTCCTTACTATTTCTCAACACTAGCATTTATTATTTCCCTTTGATTTGATTTAGTCCTAGCGGTAATCCGCCGCTATGCAGTTGCCTATGCAAACCGCCACTAAGTTTATTACCCAATCCGCCCATTCCACCTTTCTTGATTTTTTTCATCACCGCTGCCATCTGCTGGTATTGCTTTAGAAGGCGGTTAACGTCCTGTACGGAAGATCCTGATCCTGCTGCTATTCTTTTCTTGCGCGAAGCTTTAACAACCGCTGGGGTGCGCCGTTCCCGTGGAGTCATAGAAAGGATAATAGCCTCTTGGCGACCCATCGCTTTCGGGTCTATATCAGCCCGATCGAGCTGTTTCGCCATTTTACTTATTCCCGGCAGCAACCCAAGCATGCCCTTCATACCCCCCATCTTTTGAATCTGACGCAGTTGGGAAAGCATGTCCTCTAGATCAAACTTGCCCGCCATCATACGGGCAGAAAGCTTCTCCGCTTCAACGTTCTGGATATTTTCAGTAGCCTTCTCAACCAGGCTCACCACATCACCCATGCCGAGAATACGACTAGCAATACGCTCCGGATGAAATATTTCTAAATCTTCGACCTTTTCTCCTACACCCATGAGTTTGATCGGACATCCAGTTACCGCCCTCATAGACAAAGCGGCACCACCACGGGCATCGCCATCCACCCGGGTAAGCACAATTCCTGTCACGCCCAATTTGGTATGAAATTCCTCGGCCGTGGTAACCGCATCCTGTCCGATCATCGCATCGGTGACCAATAGCGTTTCAGCAGGTACAACCGCATCCCGTAGAGCCATCACCTCCGCCATCATTGCTTCGTCCAAAGTCTGCCGTCCCGCCGTGTCTAGCAGAAGCACGTCGAAGCCACCTCTTCGAGCCTGATCCATCGCCCTACTAGCTATCTGAAGCGGCTGTTCACCTTGGATAATAGGTAAAGTAACTACGTCAGCCTGTTTTCCGAGGATTAATAGCTGTTCGATAGCCGCTGGCCGGTAAATGTCTACGGAAACCATCATAACACGCTTTTTATCGTGCTTCTGAAGTCGTCGTGCAATCTTGGCTGTGGTTGTGGTTTTACCTGAGCCCTGGAGGCCCACTATCATAATGGGCACCGGAGGATTAGCCGCTAGATTGAGCTCTGCACCACCCCCCCCAAGCATTTCGATAAGAGCATCATGGACTATCTTGACCACCATCTGACCAGGTACTACTGATCTCAGCACTTTCTGGCCTGAAGCTGCGGCACGCGTCTTCTCAACAAACTCTCTGACTACCGGCAAGGCAACATCAGCCTCGAGCAAGGCTACTCGCACCTCGCGCATAGCCTCATTCACGTCCGTCTCAGATAAAACACCACGACGTGTCAAACTATCGAGGATCGAACCTAGTCGGTCTGTTAGTGCATCAAACATGCATTTATATCATCCAAGCACCCAAACCATAACAGCGCCAGTGCGCGAAGCCTCGCGGACTGGCGTACCCCCTCGGGAGCAAAATGCCCGAAGTATAATGGATACGCCCCGGGCTGTGCTGAGCCCGAAAGCAAAAGTGGTTTAGGGGTCTGATAGCTTTGAGTCAAGGAAATGCGTGTAATGGTAGCCACAACGCTAAACTTGCAGTCTTATACTTTGACACCTACTTTATCCACTTAGATGGTGCCAATGGCCCGTAGCATTCGCCACTTCGACTATCACCAGAGGAAAGGATTCTCCATGGTTAACAGCAAGTCATTGATTTTTTTTCAGACTCTAACCGCGGGCATTCTATGTCTCGGCTCATCGATCGCCATTGCCCAGGTACAGTCTCCCATTGAACGCGGAAAATACCTGTCCCATGTTATGGTCTGTGTGGAATGTCATACACCTGGTATCTTGTCTGGCGGAAACCCGGGACCCGACCTAGCCGGTAGTGAGGTAGGCTACGAAATTCCCGGCCTTGGCATCTTCCACGGAGCTAATCTCACCCCCGATATAGAAACTGGTATTGGCTCCTGGTCGGAGGAGGACATCATAACTGCCATCCGCACCGGTGAACGTCCAGATGGCCGCATACTTGCAGCAGCCATGCCTTGGCGAGCCTTTACCTCACTTAGCGATTCTGACGCCAAGGCACTGGCGGCATACCTCAGAAGCCTTGAACCAGTTATTAACAAAGTGCCCGGTCCCTTCGGACCAAGCGAAACCCATCCAGGCCTTTATTACCGGTTCATGTTTCCTGGACGTGATCAAACAAAAACGGAGTAACTTTGCCTCATGTTTCCTCAGATAAACCTCACTCACGTGCTCTTTATGAGGTCTCCGTTCTCTTGAAAAAGGGATCGAGTGCGTAGAAACCAATGGACTTGAGCGATTGGGCATAACTAATAACAGCAAACGGCGCGCTTGTATCCCGGGTGCGGGTAATGATTCTCCGTTATCCGTGATACAACATTGCATCCTCAGAACGGTTCAAAATTGTATTACCATGTTCTATAACCCGCGCCATGATAGATGATGTAGCCTTTCGCAAAATGCACGGCCTTGGCAACGATTTCGTCGTTGTGGATGCCCGCATGCGCACATTGGAACTTACGGATAAAGTAGTTCGTGCCCTAGCCAACCGACACACTGGTGTTGGCTTCGACGCGCTATTAGTAATTAAACCAGCGTACGCGGGCGGCGATGCCTTCATGACCGTGCATAATGCCGATGGGAGTCTCTCTTCCGCCTGCGGTAACGGTGCCCGCTGTGTAGCAGCTCTACTTATGGAAGAAAATCAGCGGGATTCGGTCGTCATTGAGACCATGGCAGGGCTGAACAAGGCAACGCGCACTCAGAATGGCGACGTTTCGATAGACATGGGACCAGCGCGACTAGACTGGCAGGATATCCCTCTAACAAAAGAAACCGATACTTTGCATCTTGGCATCAGTGAGGGACCCCTTATAGACCCAGTCGCTGTAAGTATAGGGAACCCCCATACAATATTTTTTGTGGAGGACGTAGAGGTAGTCGACCTGGCGAACTATGGGCCTCTGTTAGAAAAACATTCTCTTTTCCCGGAACATACAAATGTTGAGGTAGTTCAGGTTCTAGGGCAGGACCATCTGCGTATGCGAGTTTGGGAGCGCGGGAGCGGCATCACTCAGGCCTGCGGTACTGGTGCATGCGCTGCAACTGTAGCAGCAGTCCGCCGCAATCTTTCCGACCGCCATGTTACGGTCACGCTTGACGGTGGTGATCTTCTTATCAAATGGCGCGATGACGGTCATGTAGTAATGACTGGGCCGGTAGTGGAGAGTTTTTATGGAACTATCAACGGTAACCTCCTGTTATGACCGTAAGCAGCAGAAGAAACACAGAGCCCATTGTTGTGACGTTTGGTTGTCGCCTTAATGCATACGAGTCCGAGGTTATGCGCTCACATGCAGTGTCAGCCGGTCGAACTAATGCCATTATTGTGAACACCTGCGCCGTGACCAAAGAAGCTGAGCGCCAAGGCCGTCAAGCAATTCGGCGGCTTAGGCGAGAAAACCCGAACGCGGAGATTATAGCGACTGGCTGTGCAGTCCAGCTAAATCCAACCTCTTATTCTAGTATGGATTCCGTTGACCAAACCATTGGCAACGAACAGAAAATGAAAGTGGAAAGTTTTTCCCACAGTAATGATATGCCGGTTCTTATGGGTGCCACCACAGAATTGGAGGAAATCAGACTCCAACATATAGAGGGCTTCGGTGGCCGCACCCGCACTTTTGTGCAGATCCAGCAGGGATGCAATCATCGATGTACTTTTTGTATTATACCGTTTGCCCGAGGCAACAACCGATCAGTACCTATAGGACAAATTGCCAGTCAGGTGCGCAGCTTGGTTGCTAACGGAAACAAGGAGGTGGTTCTAACGGGAGTGGATATTGCTAGCTATGGTAGCGACCTACCAGGCCGGCCGACTCTGGGCCAAATGTTGCGCCGGCTATTGCAAGCTGTGCCAGAACTAAACCGGTTGAGGCTATCTACTCTGGACCCGGCAAATGTCGATGAAGATTTCTTCAGACTTGTAGGCGACGACGACCGACTTCTTCCCCATTTCCATATTTCGGCTCAGTCAGGGGATGACATTATTCTCAAGCGTATGAAGCGTCGGCATATTTCCGCTGATATTCTTGAGTTTTGTGACCGCGTAAAGAACTTGCGTCCAGACGCTTCGCTTGGAGCTGACTTCATCACGGGGTTCCCAACAGAGACGGAAAAAATGTTTTCGAACACCCTGGCACTTGTTGATTCTATAGGTTTGACTCACCTACATGTATTTCCCTATTCGAGGCGCCCCGGTACGCCGGCAGATCGCATGCCTCAGGTTGCCAAGCCGGTGATAAAGGACCGTGCAGCACGATTGCGTGCATTAGGAAAAGGTATTATGGAGCGTTACTTGACGGAGCAGCGAAACAAAACGTTCAAAGTTCTTATGGAAGCGCCTAATCGCGGCTACAGCGACCACTATATCCCGGTGATAACGACCCGCGCATGTGAACCTGGCACAATATTGCGGGTGCGCATAACTCAGTCATCACCAATGGAGTTAATCGGCGAACCTTTAGTATGACGGATCTTCATAAGACGGAGACACGCGATCATAAGAGCTGGTTCCAACGCCTCGCTGCGGGCCTTGGTAAATCTTCTGCTCAATTGACGTCAGGTATATCAGAATTATTTACTGAGACGCGGCTGGATAATAATACCCTTCAATGTTTAGAAGATCTGCTAATTACCTCTGATCTTGGTGTTGGACCGGCAGCCCAATTAACAAGGGAGATAGCAAGAACCAAGTTTGGTAAAGACACATCGGACATTGAGGTACGGCAAGCACTAGCAGATAACATTGCTACTATCCTGAGACCGGTAGCTAAGCCGCTTGCCTTAGATGGTGACAAAAAACCGTCAGTTATCTTGGTCGTAGGAATCAACGGAGCCGGTAAAACCACTACCATAGGTAAACTCGCCAACCAATTCCGGGAGCACAAACTCTCTGTCTCGCTTGTGGCTGGTGATACTTACCGGGCTGCTGCTGTGGACCAATTGCAGGTATGGGGCAAAAGATCCGGATGTCCTGTATTAGCTGCAAAAACCGGCGCAGATGCCGCTAGCCTAACATTCGAATCCTTAAGAACTGCCAAGAGTAGAGGCGATGATATACTTTTGGTTGACACAGCCGGACGTCTCCAAAACAAGGCTCACCTTATGGCAGAACTGCAGAAGATTGTCCGTGTTATTAGTAAGGTCGACGATACCGCCCCCCATGCAACGCTCTTAGTGCTCGATGCCACTATTGGCCAAAATGCTCATGCGCAGGTGGAGGCCTTCAAGAACATGGTGGGTATTACCGGCCTTGTAGTCACCAAGCTTGACGGCACAGCCAAGGGCGGTGTGGTGGTGGCGCTAGCTGACCGTTTTCATCTGCCTGTGCACTACGTCGGTATCGGTGAAAATATAGAAGATCTCCGTCCCTTTAGAGCGATGGATTTTGCAAGAGGCCTACTGGGTTTATTCTAGGTTATGCTGTCTGAATTTATTTCTGAATCCACGCACAGAATAGTGGCGACTACATCTGGACATTAAGGCAACATCTGCTCGTCTCACACTGATATTTTCTTTAGATCCATGCATCAACCTTCGATACAAATATTTTTGGCCTAAGGATGTGGCTTGCGCGGGCAATTAAATAATTGGATCAACTGCTCTAGCCTGTTTCCTTTCGAAAAGCGCCCTCTTGCTGACCTTTAAGCCACTCAGAAAAACATGCACGCCCTTGCCGTTCTAAAGAAAGTCCGTGACGACTAGTATCGGCTCTCAGTTCAGTAACACTGATACCACCGACGGATTGAACTTCATGTGCGTGGCCAATGAACCAGTTTTCCATATTTTCTGCCTTTACCTCTGGGTGACATTGGAAGGCAATAGCGGAGTCACCGAACGAAAAAGCCTGCACTAGACAGTTTTCTGTAGACGCCAACGCAATACAACCATCAGGAAGATCAAACACATCTGCATGCCAGTGAAGCATCAACGTTTTATCTGCACCTAAATGACGACAACAGGATGTTCGGCCAGCACCCGAAAGATCTAGAGGACTCCATCCAATCTCCGGGGCACGACCTTGGTATACTCGCGCTCCTAAAGCCCGTGCCATCAACTGGGCCCCCAGGCAGATACCAACGGTTTTCTGATCATTAGAAAACCGCGTCTCTAAGATGCGAAGTTCGGTTGACAGAAATGGATAGCCATTTTCATCGTTAGCACCAATAGGACCACCCAACACAATTAACAAATCCGGCGGCACATCCAGAAGAGATGTAAGGTCCTCTGTGCCAGCCCCCCAATACTGGACATCGTAGCCCTTGGCCACCAGAACATCTTCAAATGTACCAAGGTCCTCGAAGAAAACATGGCGGATGATAGCGGCCACAGGCATGGTCATAGTTTGGCCTCCTCATAGCCTGGGAATCAATACATACGCACCTCAGTATTCCCATTAACTGAACAGTCTTTAAGACCCTTATCTACTACCGTCGGAGGCTAAGGCCATTCGCGGCCCTAAAAGTGCAATTTATGCCCGCGCTATTTGATTTTGTACGGTGCCATGGCAATGTTTGAACTTCTTGCCTGATGCACAAGGACAAGGCTCGTTCCGAGATACCTTGCCCCACGTAGAGGGATTCCGGGGATCCCTCTGACTCGGCTTAACCCTTGGTAATGAGCGCTGCTTAGCAATTTCTTCAATTCGCTTGCCGGTACCTCCAAAACCCGGCGATTCATGCCTCGCCTCTATGTTCTTCGGACCCTTAGGCTGCAGGTCCTCCGGTATTGGCTCTCTTTGTATTTCAGCTTTTGAAAGTACTTCCGTCAAACGTTCCCGTAAGCTTGCTAGCAAAGTTTGAAACATTGCGAATGCGTCGCGCTGATACTCAAGCAACGGATTCTTCTGCCCATAAGCTCGAAGCTGCACGCCTTGACGCAATAGATCCAGCTGCGCAAGGTGATCTCGCCACGCCCCATCAATAATCTGAAGCAGCAGCATTTTTTCTATGCGACGAACAACATCAGCCCCGTAGTTAGCAACTTTCTCAGCCATTTTGCGATCGGAGGCCTCGGTGATACGCTCGCAAATCTGCTCGTCGGCTATCCCTTCTTCCTGTACCCAATCGGAAAAAGGAAGGTCAAGAGCGAGGACCCGCTTTGTTTCCTCATGCAAACCCGCCACATTCCATTGTTCCGGCATGGACTTTTCTGGCATGCATAGAGCAACAAAGTCCTCAATAACCTCGTGACGCATGTCTTCGCAGTCGGAAGATATATCTTCTCTACTCATAACATCCCGACGTTGCTCGAAAATTACCTTACGCTGGTCATTCATCACGTCGTCGTATTGAAGCAGATTCTTACGGATATCAAAGTTGCGCATTTCAACTTTCTTTTGGGCCTTCTCAATCGCTTTATTGATCCATGGATGGATTATGGCTTCACCCTCTTCCAGACCGAGACGTTGCAACATAGTGTCCATGCGTTCGGAACCAAAAATTCGCATTAGGTCGTCTTGCAGAGATAGAAAAAATTTTGACGCTCCTGGATCGCCTTGGCGACCAGACCTACCTCGGAGCTGGTTATCGATACGTCGGCTCTCGTGGCGCTCTGTGCCAATGACAAAAAGCCCACCTGCCTCTAGTGCTGTATTTTTCTTTTTTTCTACATCACGCTGAATGGAGTCCCTATCTTCACCTGTCATTTCGGGAGATTGTGCCTCCTGCTCGTCTGCAATAAGGAATTCGAAATTGCCCCCGAGCTGAATATCCGTACCCCGTCCAGCCATGTTGGTCGCAATAGTCACGGATCCAGGCACTCCTGCCTGAGCAATAATGTGTGCCTCCTGCTCATGGTATTTCGCATTAAGAATCTGCGCCTTGATTTTCTTCTCATTGCGAAGAATCTTGCTTAGGTGTTCCGATTTTTCGATGGAAACTGTTCCAACCAGAATAGGTTGATTGCGTTTGTGGCACTCCTCAATAAATTCGGTGATGGCGGTAAATTTTTCCTTTTCGGTTCTGTAAACTTCATCATTTTCATCTTTACGAATTAGTGGAAGATTGGCTGGTATTGCCACAACCTTTAATCCATAGATATTTTCAAATTCCTCGGCCTCCGTCATAGCGGTTCCAGTCATACCCGCTAATTTTGGATACATACGGAAGTAATTTTGGAAAGTTATTGACGCTAGAGTTTGATTTTCCGCTTGCACCTCAACTCCCTCCTTCGCCTCGATGGCTTGATGCAAACCGTCTGACAAACGCCGCCCCTGCATAACCCTTCCAGTAAATTCATCAATTAGATCAACCTTCCCTTCTTGCACTAAATAATGCACATCATTAGTGAATAGGTGATGGGCACGGAGAGCTTGATTCGCGTGATGGATGAGTGACATGTTGGCAAGATCATAAAGCGCTCCCTCCGTCAGGATGCCAGTCTCTATGAGCAATTCCTCCACCCTCTCAGTGCCCTCATCCGTAAAAGTAATATTGCGAAGTTTTTCTTCCTTTTCGTAATGCTTCTCCTCCAGGAGTGGAATAATCTTGTCCACCCGTTCATAAAGATCTGTTCTGTCTTGAGACCGCCCGGAAATAATCAATGGAGTTCTAGCCTCATCAATCAGTATTGAGTCAACCTCATCGACAATGGCGTAATTAAACTCACGGAGCACCATGTCAGCTATCGAATATTTCATATTATCGCGCAGATAGTCGAACCCAAATTCGTTGTTTGTGCCATAGGTTACGTCACAGGCGTAAGCGGCACGACGCGCATCATCACTCATCGCATTCTGAATACATCCGACGGTCAGACCCAGAAATTGATATATCTCTCCCATCCAGTCAGCGTCACGCTTAGCCAAGTAATCATTAACTGTGACAACATGAACGCCCTTGCCGTCCAAGGCATTTAGGTAAACTGGCAAAGTAGAGACTAGTGTTTTGCCCTCACCAGTCCCCATTTCTGAAATTGTGCCTCTATGGAGAATTATGCCGCCCATAATTTGGACATCAAAGTGGCGCTGTCCCAACGTGCGCTTTGCTGCTTCGCGAACCACGGCAAATGCGTCAACGAGAACATCATCTAACGTCTCACCGGCTGCAATGCGTTGCCTCAAGGCAGCCGTCTGGGCCCTAATAGCTTCATCATCCAGGGCCTCGAGTTTCTGCTCGCACGCATTGACAGCTTCAACTGTAGGCCATAAACCCTTCAGTATACGGTCGTTTTCAGTGCCGAATAGTCGTCTGGCGATGGCGCCAATCATAGATCCCTCAAAAAAAATACATGAATACGGCCCGTTTCTCGAATCATGCAGAGACACAGATAGAGAGCAGAGCGCTCGGTGTCAACGTCGGTTCCTTAGGTCCTCTCTAGCTGTATGGGCTTTAGCACCATTAGATGAGCACACTGATCATCAAAAACCAAAAACTGACCCGCTATGCAGTTACTTGTATACTGGCACCTTGTATGATCAGTTAAATTCCCTACACCATCAGTCAAGGATACAACAGTGGTAAATGTGCCGGTTTCCCCATTGGCACCAGATGCTTTTCCGGATATGCCCCCAGTTCCAGGCGTACGCACGTCCAGCTGTGAGGCTGGCGTCAGATATGCTGGCCGTCTTGACTTGATGTTAGCTTGCTTTGCACCAGGTACTGCCGTTGGCGGCATAATGACAAAGTCGCAGACTGCTGGTGCACCTGTGATCTGGAATAGGTTGGCCTTGACCGAAGGAGCGGCACGCGGACTTATTGTAAATTCGGGAAATGCCAACGTATTCACTGGTCGTCGAGGCATTGAAGCCGTTAAAAAAACCGTTCATGCAGTAGCTAACGCCCTTGAGTGCCGCGAGGAAGAAGTCTTTGTATGCTCCACGGGAACCATAGGCGAATATCTATTGGAAGAACGGATCGTATCCAGAGTGGATGAACTCTCTACCACATTGAGCAACGCTAAATGGCAGGACGCTGCTCGTGCTATTATGACCACAGATACTTTCGCAAAGGGTGCTACACGTACGGCAGAAATCGACGGAATAGAAGTAACTATAAACGGAATCGCTAAAGGCTCAGGTATGATTGCGCCTAATATGGCAACTATGCTTGGATACATCTTCACCGATGCCAACATAGAAGCGGCTGTAACCCAGTCCTTAATTACTGAGGCAGCAGAGAAAAGTTTTAATTGTATTTCTGTCGACGGAGACACTTCTACCTCAGACACACTTCTAATGTTTGCAACCGGCCAAGCAGATCATGAAATCGTGACAAAACATGAGGACTCGCGGCTTAATGATTTTCGCCAGGCACTTCTAGAGCTCTGCCTCAATCTAGCACATCAAATCGTATGCGATGGAGAAGGTGCTACTAAATTTATCGAAATTCGTGTTTGTGGAGCGGAAAATCATGACGCTGCTCGGGCCATCGGTCTTAGCATCGGAAATTCACCATTAGTTAAGACCGCTGTAGCCGGTGCAGACGCTAACTGGGGACGCATAGTTATGGCAATCGGCAAGGCTGGAGAATTGGCCGACAGAGATAAACTCGCAATTACTATCGGTGGCGTAGCAGTTGCTCGTAATGGAGAAATGACAGCAGGATACGACGAAACACTAGTGACCAAGCATATGAAAGGATCCAAAATTATTATTGAGGTAGATGTGGCTGTTGGCCCAGGAAGTGCAACCATTTGGACATGCGATCTAACCCGCGGCTACATAGATATCAATGCCGATTACAGAACCTAAGTTTTCCTCTCTACCAACAGTTGGCGACGACGGTTGCATTTCTGATTCTGCACCCAAGCCACCGACGGGGTTACCTATTGTGACTGTGGTTGCGGTTGCACTTTTAGACGCGGATGGACGCATTCTACTCAGCCAACGTCCCAGCGGGAAGACCATGTCAGGACTCTGGGAGTTTCCAGGAGGCAAGGTGGAGCTCGGGGAAACCCCTGAAGCAGCGTTACTGCGCGAGCTAACCGAAGAGTTGGATTTGAAATTGCAAGTAAGTTGCCTAGCCCCATTGACCTTCACCTCCCATTCGTACGAAAACTTCCATTTACTGATGCCGTTATACGTTTGCCGCCAATGGAACGGTAAGCCACAACCAAGAGAGGGGCAGAAACTTGCTTGGGTTCGAGCCCAAGACCTTAAGAACTACCCCTTGCTCCCAGCAGACATACCGCTCATTCCATTCCTGCGAGACCTGCTTTAGGCAAGCTTGCAAATGTGGGGTAGGCTCACAAATTAGAGAGAGGTTGATGGATTAACCAATTATGGCTAAACACTCAGATGTCTGAGACTCCGACCGCCTGTATTCTAATTATTGGTAACGAAATTCTGTCCGGCCGTACTCAGGATTCAAATCTATCGTTCTTAGGTGCCTCCCTCGCGCGCATGGGCATTCCGGTAAAGGAAGCGCGTGTAATACCTGACGTGGAAGAAGAAATCATGGCAGCCGTGAATGAATGTCGTCAAAAATATACGTACATTTTTACCACTGGAGGTATTGGTCCTACACACGACGATATTACCTCCGCTGCTATTGCTAAGGCCTTTGGGGTAGAGCTGCAACGCCACGAGCCCTCCGTCAAGAAAATGCGCGAGCGATACACTGAGCGTCTTAATGCCGCGAGGCTAAAAATGGCCTATTTACCCGCGGGAGCAGAACCTATTATGACCCGGGTCACATCCGCGCCAGGTTTTGTGATAGAAAATGTGCATGCGATGGCAGGCGTTCCGTCCATTGCGGAAGCTATGTTTGATGCGGTGGCACCCACACTCAAATGCGGCATTCCAGTTCAGTCAAGGTTCATCGACGCCTACCTTGGTGAAGGGGACATAGCTGCTGAACTAGCCGTCATTCAAACGATGCACCCAAATGTGGATATCGGTAGCTATCCGTTTTTTCGTGTTGGTAAGGTAGGGTTGAGTATTGTTGCTCGCGGCACCGATAAAGACGCAATTGATACTGTTATCGAGCGGGTTGCTGAGATAATGCGAGAACGGGGAGTAGAGCCCGTGCCAGATACTGAGCTTTCGTAACAGTTTGGTGGTGCGGACGGAGGGACTTGAACCCCCACGGGCCGAAGCCCAACGGATTTTCTTACCACCACGACTTTCGCCGCCACCCATGTGTTCGTGGTCTGGACTATCCCTTCACCATAGCGCGCATGCCTTAGGTGCCGCCCGTCTAGTCTCTACACCTTCCCCTTTTTAAGGGCTTGGCTCGGGATCCGCATCAGCCGCACTGGAAGCCTTCCCCGAATTTGAGCGGTTCTACACCAACAGTTTCCTGCCGGGCACTCAATATTATCAAAATACATTAAGTCCGTTGCGTCTACCAATTCCGCCACGTCCGCGTGACATATAATTATTATATAATGAATCGGTTATGCTCAAGATGGCAGAGCAATATTTAAGACAATTTAGGTGCAGCAATACATGGTGCAGGCTTGCCTACTTATACCTTTCGGGTCTCCAACGACCTGCATAGTCCCGATTTACTCCTGATCCACTACCTTCCCTCACTTACGGCCAAAGAAAAAGGCCGGAAAACAAAGTTCCGGCCTTTTGTAGAAGTTAAAAATTCTAGTATCTAGAAATTATAGGTGGCCCGGAGTCCATACGTCCTAGGAATTGGAGCCGAAAGGCGTACCTCATTCTTGTTCGGGCCGGAGATGAAGGTGAATAGATCAACACCGAGACCTGCCTGGATAAATTCATCATGATTCGCGGCATTTAACACAAATGCTTCGAGAGTGATAGCCGCCGTGCGAATACCCAGTCTAAGGTTGAGGTTGTCGTAGGCCGAAGTCTTTGCAACGTTTGAGAAGTCAGCAAATCTGGACCCTTGGTGCGCCCAGTCAAAACGACCATACCATTCATAGTCCCGGATTGGCCGCCCACCTGGCATCCTTAGCAAGTTAGTGTACTCGCCAGAAAGGCTCCACGTCGTCTTAGGAACAGTCGGAAGGCTGTTTCCATCAACACCGTCGAAGCTTCCCCAAACAAGATTACAATCGCCGCAGACGTAAGAT
>Ga0315336_1005039_pt1 | contig 14869 bp, 10 predicted proteins | sample ASW5metaG_FD_204512 | JGI IMG/M metagenome (GOLD analysis project Ga0315336, IMG submission 204512) | Ammonia-oxidizing marine archaeal communities from Monterey Bay, California, United States - ASW #5 | ecosystem: Environmental > Aquatic > Marine > Intertidal zone | place: USA: California...
TGGCAGTCGTCGTCGACGCCGTCGCCACAGACCTCGATGGCGCCCGGGTAGATGAACTCGTCAGTGTCGTCGCAGTCGGTGCCGTTGTCCTGGGGTACGGCGTTGCCCTGGGGCGGCGTGCACGATGGCCCGAGGATCCCGCCGGCCCCGAAGGTGTCGCCATCGGTGTCGGCGAGCCAGTTGATGTTGCCCAGGACGAGGGGGTCGTTGTCGTTGCAGTCATCGGGGTTGTTGACGTAGCCGAGTGGCTGGTCGCAGCTGGTGTCCGAGATCGTCACGTCGCCGTAGCCGTCCTGGTCGAAGTCGAGCCACCACGTCGGCTCGGAGAGGGGGTCGTTGCCCGGGTCGCCAGCGTCGGCGAGACCATTGCAGTCGTCGTCGACGCCACCGTTGCAGATCTCGGTCGCACCCGGATTCACTGCGCCATTGGTGTCGTCGCAGTCGGTGTTGTCGGCGACGTAGCCAGCGGGTGCATCACAGGCCATCTGCATGTCCGCAAGGTCGCCATAGGTGTCGAAGTCGGTGTCGTTGTACCACTCGTCCTGGGTGGTCAGGTCGAGGTCGGGGTCGTTGTCGTCCACGAGGTTGTCGCAGTCGTTGTCGAAGCCGTCACACTCTTCGGTCTCGCCGGGGTTGACGTTCGGATCAGCGTCGTCGCAGTCGAGCCCTTTGGCCTCGAGCACCCAGTCCACATCGGGCGGGTCGCAGCCGTTCTCATCCACAAAACCATCGCCGTAGCCGTCGCCGTCGAGGTCCTGAACCCAGTCGCCACTGTCGGCGTCGGTCAGGAGGGGCTCGTTGTCGTCGCAGTCGTCGGAGTTGGCGACATAGAACCATGGGGCTTCGCAGGCGACGAAAGTGTTGTTCAGATCGCCATATCCATCGCCATCTCCGTCGTAATACCAGATCTGTTGGCCGTTGGTGTCCAGGTCGGCGTCGCTGTCGTCGATGTGGCCGTCACAGTCGTCGTCGATGCCGTTGCAGACCTCGGTGGCGTCGGGATTGCGGTTCGGGTTGGCGTCGTCGCAGTCGTCCGGGTTGTCCACCGTGTTCGGCGGCTGGTCGCACCGCTGCAGGAAGAGGTCGACGTTTCCGTATCCGTCGCCGTCGCCGTCGAAGTACCAGAACGGCTGGCTGTCGGGGTCGACGAATGTATCGGCGTCGTCGACGGCACCGTCGCAGTCGTTGTCTTTGTCGTCGCAGAACTCGCCGGCTTGCGGGTAGGTGAGGGGATCGGTGTCGTCGCAATCGAAGGAGTTCTCGACGAAGCCTTCGGGTGGCGCGCAGGCCTGATCGATGTCTTCGGGATTGCCGAAGCCGTCCTCGTCGGAGTCGCGGAAGAAGTTGACGATGCGCAGGCCCTCGTCCTTCTCGCTGTCGCAGTCGTTGTCGAGCCCGTCGCACTCTTCGATGCCCGTTGGAGACACGTTGCCGCGCGTGTCGTCACAGTCGTTGCCGGTGGTGACAAAGCCGGCTTTCACTTCGCACGCCAGGGTCTGGGTGGCGGAGTCACCGTGGTTGTCTCGATCCTTGTCCTCATAGACCGTGATGAGGCTGGACTCACTACACTCCTGGGCGGTGCCGTTGCAGCCATACATGGGAGCGAGGAGGGTACAGATCAAAAGGAAACGCATGTTTTCACCGAAAGTGGGCGCGACAAGCACTCTAGCGCAGTCGAGAGCCGCCTGCTGCCGCTCTCTCCCCGAAATTGGCCCAAGTTGTAACCCGGGTTGGAACGCGAGGGCTAGCGTCCCAGGTGGATTCCGAAGGCAACCCCACTGCGCAGTCCGCCCTGGTCGCCGTCGCGCTCCCAGCGGGCCTCGACCTCGGTGAAATATCGGGGCACGAAGTAGTAGCGAAGGTTGCCGCCAGCACCAAACACTGAGCGGGTGATCTTGGCGGTTCCTTCCGGGAGATCGCCGTACCGGATGCCGAAGGCCATGAAGGCGGCGGGGCGCCAGCGGTTGCCCTCCCAGCCGATCATCATGCGCGAGCCCACGTGAGCGTCGAAGCCGTCCTGATAGGGCGTGTAGCCGACTCGATCGAGTCCGATGGAGAGACTCGTCTTGCCGTTCGGTTCTTTGCCGCTGAACACCATGATGTCGGCCGAGAGTCCAAAGTGGTGCGGCCAGTTCCAGTTGTCACCGCCGAAACCGCCTCCGAAGGATATTTGTCCGCCGCCCACCGGTCGGACCTTCTCGCGGCCGTGTACGCCGTGGATGGCGTCCGCGATCGAGGCGCCCCATAGTGCTGCGCCGAACATGGTCGAGATGTTCGGATCGACGTTCTGACCGGGGTCGAAGAGCGCCCCGGCCATCAGCGCGTAGGTCGCGGCGAAGTACGCAGCTCCGCGGTAGATGTTGCCGTTGTAGAGCTGTCCGGCGCCGGGGATGACCAGAGAGGCCCCACCGGCGACGGCTGTGGACTTCTTGAGGTTCAGGTGGTCCTCGTAGGACTGCGACGTCTCGATGAATTGGTTGCGGAGTGCCTCGTCGCCCTTGAGCGTAGATGCAAAGGCGATTTTCGGGACTCCCCAGTCGTCGATGGTGTACTGCTGCCCCTCGCCCAGATCGAATCCGGTTTCGTAGAGATCTTCGGTGGTATTGCGTCGGACCGTGTAGCTTCCGGGGGGCAGGGCAAGCTTGAGCTCGTGGTCTGGAGACTTGGAGAACTCGGCAATCTGGACGAGGTCGGGTCGGCGCAGGACCGAGATATGGCCGGTGGCGTTCACGGCCTCCGGGAGCACGACGATGGCCGACGCATTGCGCATGTCCGTCAGCGAGACGCCACCGCTCCCCTGGAGCTTGTTCTGAAAGTGGGGATGTTGGGTTCCGGCTGAGGTACCTCCGGTATTGGCGACGACCCGCTCCAGGGTGTACCGATACAGCTCGTCGAGGTCGACGACGGCGTCGTTGGTGTCCGCGGCCCCCCGCATTCCAGACAGGAGGTAGTGGGTGAAGAAGCCGCCGCGGAGGTCGTCGGATTCCTGGGCCAGCTCGTCGGCGGCGGACGCGGTGAGCCAGGCTTCGCCCTCGACCGTGCCCCCATCGTTGCCGAACAGGCTCTCCGAGACCGAGGCGCCCTTGAGTCGGGTGATGGTGCCCGAGCGGCAGGAGTCGAGGATGCCGATGCGAACGTCGGCGTCTACCACTCGAAAATCGTGCTTCAACGTCTCGAAGAAGTATCGGTCGTCTCCGAGTCGAAGCCCCTGTGCGTCGGCGTGACCCGAGTAGTACAGCAGGAACATGTCGTCTTCGTACTTGGCGGAGACCGACGCGTGTTCGGCCAGCGCAGTTCGAAGTTGCTCGGCGGTCGGCGCGTACAGGACTGTGACCAGATCTTGATCGAAGTTGCCGAGCTCTACGAGAAGATCGGCGACTGAGCCCGCATCTCGCTCGGCGTACCGCAGCTCCTCGAGCACGCCGCCACCCTCGTTCGCTCCCACGACCACCGCGTGGCGCACGGGTGCGGCAGCAGCCAGAGAAGATGCGAAGACCAGGGCGAAGGGTGTCAGGGGTTCACTCCTTGGGGACGACTACGCTCTGCACGTACACATCATTCAACATTCCGCTGATCGCATCTTCAATATCGCCATCGTTGAGCGGCGTGTCGGACGCCACCACCCAGAATTCCTGGGGGCCAGTTGCGTCATCCAGCGTGAGGGCGAAGGGGGCCGGTTGAAGTTTGCCAGCGACCTCGGGCTCCAGCGTGCCGTAGACCTCGATGGAGCCCGATCCATCCCGACCAACCAGGGTGATCAGCGCGTAGTCTTGCGGGTTGTAGAGCAGTTGAACCCGATCTCCGGCGGAGACCTTCTCCTCCGAGCGCAGCGGCCGCGGGCCGGCGTCTGTACCGACCCACACCTCGATCTCTGGCAGCTCGCCTTTGGCGCGAAGGCCATCGTCGGTTGGGTTGAGGACGAACAGGGAGACAAAGAGCAGTGCGGCGGCGACAGCGAATAGAGGAGCAATGCGGGCAAACCACCGGGAAGTGTTGGCGGGCTTGGCCTCGCCGGCAATGGAGGCCGGGAGCGGCTGGAGCACGAACTCTTCGCGGGCCCGTTCCTGAACTTGCAGGCGTGCGGCGCAGCGCTCACAGGTGTCGATGTGGTCGCGAACGGCATCACACGCGAGGCCGTCCAGCTCGCCGTAGCGATATTGGTTCAGCTTGAGTGTCGAGACGTGCTGGGTCATGAGGTCTCCCTTTGGCTGACCTTCTTCTTGAAAACTGAGATTCGCTTGCGGACCGCAGCGCCGGAAATGCCAAGGATTTCCCCGGTTTCCGCGTGTGTCATACCATCCATATAGTGATAGATGACGCACGCCTCGGTGCGCTCGTCGGCGAGCTCCAGGACCTGATCGAGGAGCTGTTTGATCTCAACGCTGTCGAGGAGGGTGTCGTTGGCGACCACTGGCGGCAGCTCTTCGACCATGTCCTCTTTGCGGCGGCGACGCGTCCGCAGCTTGTTGAGGCAGGTCGTGGTCGTGGCCTTGAACAGGTAGGTGGACGGCGCCGCGTCTCCGCGGAACCGGTCGCGGCTGCGATGGAGCTTGAGAAACACGTCTTGCGCGGTCTCCTGGGCATCCGCCTCGTTGCCGAGTAGCGACCGACAGCGGTTCAGGACCATGTCGCCATAGCGGCGGTACAGCGCCGCAATGTCCAGTTCCTGCCGCAAACGCCGAACGCCTCCCCGCACCTCTGCCTTTGCCTCATAATCTGAAGAGGCGACGGACATGACGCGGGGAGGCGGGCGGATCATTTTACGCGGACCAACTAGGGGCAGCCGGTGTCGAGTTCGCCGGGCGCACAGCCGCCGCCGCCACCACCGCCCTCCTGTGACTCGTTGATGGTGAACGGGGTGTCGAGCAGCGCGGCTTCACCGTCGGTGAACTCCACGAAGACCTGTACCGTTCCGGGGGTGGCGTTCGGGTCGACCTGGAGAAGCAGCATGGCCTCGTCGCTGTCGATCACGGTGTCTTCGACGCTGATGTCGCCGACGAAAGTGACGGTATCGATGAGGGTGAAGTCGAACGTTTCGTCGGCCTCGATCCAGCAGAGCAGCACGTCGCCTGGCTCGCCTTCGGTGACCGTCAGCGTAAAGTTCGGCAGCGCCGGCTCGTCGGGAACGGTGTCGTCGGGGTTCGGGTCGTCGTCGTCGTCGTCACCGATGTTGATGTCGTCGTCGTCGTCGTCGCCGAGGTTCAAGCCGGTGTCCTCGCAGCCGATGCAGTCCCGATCCCGAATGTGCTCGGTTTCGTAGATGATGCAGCCCGAGAGAAGCAGGCCAGTTGCGAGAATAGAGATGAGAGCGCGTTGCATGGGGTTCCTCCCTTTGGATGCCTTGCGCTGCTTTGGACACCACCCATTGGGATTTGCGCTACTCCGAGGTCGAAAAAGATTGGGGGAGGCGATCGGGATCAGCTTGGTGGGTGTCGTGGAGAGCTTGTTGGGCGGGTCGGGATCGGAATTCGGTGTGATGTTGGCGTTGGCGAGGCGTGGCGTTTGATGTTGCGTTTCGTCGATCGTAGTCGTTGGGCAGGGCCGGATCGGATTCAGACCGGTCGGATCGGCTCGAGTTTCCGAGGGTCTCTCTCCGAGCGCACCTGGCAGTCCCCACGCCCATGTCTCCAATGAAGGGGGAGCGCTCTCCGCTTCCCCCGTTTCACCCCCTCCGCTTCCTGACCCCCGTCGTTGACCCCACCTAACGTCCTGACCCCGTCAACTGACAACGTCAACCCACGCGACCCGAACCGACGCCGTTGCACCCGCCGACTCCGCCCCCACCTCTCCGTCCCGGCGCCCGAAGCGCCGCTAGGCGCTGACCTCCAGTCCGTCCAGAATCGCCAGCAGGTCATCTTGGGCCGCAGTCGCCTTCTCCTGGAGCTTGGCCAGGGTGGGTTTGTGCCTCCGAATCTCCGCCTCGAGGCTGGAGATCTTTCTCGCCAGAACCGCGGTCCCGTCGCCACCCTGGGCCGCCGTCATGTCGGTACGCAGTCTGGCGATCTCTTCGTGTCGGGCGTTCATGCCGTTCTGGGCGACTTGGGCTGCGTCTGCGGCCTTGCGAAGGGCGAGGCGGGAGTCCGATGCCCGTCGAAACACCTCGACATGCAATCCAGAGTCGGCCCACGCGAGGTATTCCCCAGAGGAAACCCCGGCTGGATTTCTGTCGTCCCAGCGCCGGTTCTCGCTCTGCAAGGCGATCTCGTTGTTGCCTGCTGGCACATCGAGCACGGCGTAGGTCCAGCCTCGGGAGGGGTCTACCTCCTGGCGCACATCGCCGATGAACGACTCGTCGGGACCAAAGGCCATGGCGTGCCACACCACCTGGTCGCGACGGCTGCGGTTGCTGACCTCGACCGTCCATTCCCGTGGGTTCACGGTCTCGACGCGCAGGATTTCGCCGGTCCAATCGACCGTTCGCACCAACTCATCGCCGTGCCGGGACGACCGCTCGACCTCGATGTCGAGCTCGTTTCCGAACAGGACCATCTGGTTTTCCTCAGGTTTGAGGCGAGTGATTCCGCTCTCTCCTGCCAGTCCACCGGCCTCGAAGATCGCCGCCACACCGTCGGGGAGGGTGCGCTCGGTGTCGTTGGTGATCCAGATTCCATTGCGACCCGTCGCCCCGTTGGGCGCGAACACCACCGCTCTCTCCGTGTCGATCTCCGCGTTCACCACGGGGACCAGTGCGGAGTGATGCGGCGCGAGATCTACCGGGCGCGAGACCTTGTAGATGAACTGGGTCGGGGTCTCTACGGGTTCGGCCTCCTTGAGCGCGGCAAGTGAATTGCCGATGCCCCCGAGAACGATGGCGCTCCCTCCGACCGCCCCTTTGCTGCCAAAGGACCCTCCGCCACTGCCGTACCCGACAGAGCCGGCGATCAACATGCCGTCGTCCCACATCTTGTCCGGCGTTTCAGTCGCGAGCTGCGGAACACTCGAGAGCTCGACTTCGGGTGTGATGAGTGGACGCTCGAGGTAGCGCGGTGAGGCCAGCGGAAACAAGAAGGAATCCGGTTCGCCGTTCGCCAACTCTACCGAGACCTGCTCCCAAGGCTCATCGGTGTCGTTGTGGATCAGCGCCCACGCCTGCATCTGCGCCGAGCCGTCCCGATCGAGAACCATGCGATAGCTGACCCGCCAGATTGGGGTCTCGGCGATGTAGGCCAATCCGAGTTTCCCCGGGCGCCAGAGTTGGAGGTCGAGACCATTGGTTCGCCGGGCATTGCCGGTGGCCATCGTCTGGGCAGCCTGGTGAAGTCGGCTGCTGATGTCGTCTGCGACCGGCCTCACACTGGCGACGGCGTCGGTCGTCGTGCGCAGAACTCCGCCCTTGTCGTCGAGCAGGGTCAGCGCGTACTCGGGCGGAAGCACGCTGGGGTCGTTTGTCTCGGCGGTCGCTCGATTCAGGGGACCGGCGACATCGAGGAGCACGCCGGTGATCTTTGAACCATCCGTGTGGCGCAGGTTGACCTCGACGCCCTGCATGCTGTTCAGCGCCTCGAGGAAGCCGACGGGAGAGCTGCCGCTGGCGCCCAGACCGGCCATGACGAGCGCCGCTTGGTCGCTGACGGCCGACGGGAAGGTGATGGCCCCGACCTCGACCTGGTCTGACAGCACGACCAACGTCTTCAGCGCGTCGTCGAGGTGGGCCATGGGAACGGGCAATGTCGTCGACCGATTCACGTTCCCCTCTCGTTGAAAGTAGGCGACTCCCGTCTCATAGAAGCGGATCCGCTCGAGGGGCAGGACCTCCTGTGCGTGGGCGTGCAGGGCGATGGCGAAGAGCAGCGACATGGATACCTCCACCTCCTGCCGACTGGCTTGGTGGGGTGGGGTTCCATTGAGGTCGTGGGATTTGCACCGTCTTGGCTGATTCTGTTCACGGTCGGCGCCCAAAACGGGAAATAAGGCGCTTGCGCCGCCCGTTTTGAGTGTCGATTGTGAATAGAATCTTTACAGAGGCGCGCCTGCGCGTCACGAAACTGATGTTTCGAGGTGGACTATCGACCGAAGGAAGATCGACCAGCTCGATTCTCCTACGGTCCGTTGCCGGACACCGTGATCGTTCCGCCCACCGAGCCGATCCCATTCGCTAGAGCGTCTGCATCCGCTGCGGGCAATGCCGCGTTGCCGGTAATCTCGACGTCGCCGATTACCGAGACAACGGTGGTCAGCTGGTCGACGGTGAACAACGTCACGTTGTCGGTGATGAGCAGGTCTCCGCCGATGTTGGTGAGCACGTCCACGCCATGAGGTTCCTCCAGGAGTGGGTTGTCCTGGAGCGCAAAGTCGCCGTCTACATCTGTGAGCAGGTCGAACGTCGGCAGCGCCACGAGCACGGGGTTGTCCGCGACCTTCACGTCGCCGTCGATGGCCGTCACAGTCGCGAATCCCTGCACGGCCACCAAATCCGCGTTCTCGGTGATTCGCACGTGGCCGGCGATATTCAGAGCATTCTCGAGCACCTGGAGGTACGCGATGCCGGTATTCCTCACCACGACCGGTCCGTTTACGGCAGTCACGGTGTCCAGTGGGGCGGCGTCGACGAGAGCGGGCAGATCGCGGAGGGTCAGAGACCCCAGGTCGGTGATGACCTCGAAACCGTCGATGTCATTGAGAGCCACGTCGTTGTCGAACGACAGTTCTCCGTCGAGGATTGCGAGGTTGACGAACGCGTCTTTCACCTCCTCCAGGAGTGGGTTGTCCTCGATCAGGATGTCGCCATGGATTTCCTCGAGGTGTTGGAAACCGGCGATGTCCAACAGGGACGGGTTGTCGTGGATGCTGATCTGACCCGTCATTTCGTACAGCGCCGTGAAGCCGTCGACCGTGATCAGCGCGTCGTTGAACGCGATCTCGACGTCTCCAAGCTGTTCGTCGACACTGATAAATCCTCCGACCTCAAGCAGCGCGGGGTTGTTCTGCACGCTGAGTTTTCCGCCGATGCGCTCAACCGCAGCGGTGGTGGAGATGTCGAAAAGCAGCGCGTTGTCCTCGAGGGTGAACTCTCCCTCGATCAACCGAAGCCGTTCCCAGTTCAAGGTCTCCAGCAGCGGGTTGTCGGTGACCGCAAACGGGCCGTTCACCCACTCCGCGTGGCTGGTCATCAGCGAGGATAGGCCCGTATTATCGGTCACGAGGTAGGCGCCGCCGACGTTCCGGAGCCACGGCCAATCCACCTCTGTGAGGGCTGAGTTCCCGGACAGCGTCAGGCCACCGGCGTTGCCCGGCTCACCATTCCAGCCGATGACGGTGATCTCGGGCAGCTCGACGATGGCGAGTGCGCTGTTGTCGGAGATCACCAGCTCGCCACCGACACTCAGGAGCTCGGTGATGGAGAGCGAGGTCGCGGTGCTGGCCTCGACGCGCAGGTCGCCGCCGACTTCGCAGAGGCAGTCGATGAGCACGTCGCCACCCGTGACGACCAGATCCCCTTCGATCGCGTTGAATCCGGCATTGCAGAGGGCGTCTGCATCCCCTTGACCAGCCACAGTGAGCGAGCCCGCTTGGGGATTGGTGACGCCGCAAAGGCCCGGGTCGTCCGCTTCGCCCTTGGCCCCGCAGTCGATCCACTCCCGCAAGCGCTCGCGATCGATGTCGGGGATGCCTCCCGCCGGTGGCATGAATGGGTCGTCTCCCGTCGCGAGCAGGCGGATCCGATCTCGGTAGGCGTACACCCCGAGGTACGAGTCGAAGTTCAGCCCATCTGGAGCGCCCTGCCGGTCGCCCCCGGAGAGCAGGGTGCTGTGACAGTTGGTGCACCAGGTGTCGATCAGGGGCTTGGCGTGGTTGCGCCAGGTGACCATGCTGTCGGGCGGGCATTCGGAGGTGTCTTCCGCCGGATAGCCGGGATCTGGCTTGTCGGTCGCCCGGTTGAACCACGAGACCCGCTGGCAGCTCGAGAGGACCAGCACTAAGACGATCCGCCTTCGCATCAAAAGTCAGACGCCGCCGTAAACGGAGTGATGGTCGGGAACCACACCTCCGGATCGATATCGAGGTGGGCGAGGATCCCGGCCGCGAAGTTGTCGTACTTGAACAACTCGCCGCCGCTGTTGATGACCTCGCCAGTGCCGTAGTCGATGGGCAGGGACTCGGTGCGGTCGTCGGTACCCCCGTAGATGCCGGGCACGACGCCGCCGCCGATGAGCAACTGGCTGGTGTGCGCCCAGTGGTCCTTTCCGTATCCAATGTTTCGCCGCGGCGTTCGGGCCATCTCGGAGCAGACCACGACCAGGGTCTTTTCCAGGAGGCCCCGCGATTGGAGATCCGCGAGCATGTCGTTGATGATCGCGAACATGTCGGTGTAGCGCTCGTGCTGCAGGAAGTTGGACTTGTGGGTGTCCCAGCTGAAGAAATGCTGGAGCGTCACCGCGCGACAGAGGCCCTTTTCGAGCAGGTCGACGGCCAACCCAGCTTGCAGCTCGAGACTCGGCTCCTCGCCGATGGGCAGGGGTTCGGCGATGTCGAGGGCCTGAGCCAGAAGTCGTTGGCGCCTGTCGAGAGACACGTAGAGGTCGTCGACGCGGCGGTCGTTGAAGCCGCCGTTGTCGGTCCGCGCTGTCGAGAACTTCGCGGCCCGTGACTCGATGACGTGGCGAATGGCCTCGGCCTCGTTGTCGGTGGGCTGAAACAGCGGCAGATCGTAGTTCCCGAACGAGGGCCCCTTGAACATCGCGTCGGGATCCAGGAGCGCCTTGAGCTGGCTCCGATGTCCGACAGAACCGGTCGAAGCGGCGAGGTGACCCGAATAGCCCAGCCCGGAGAAGTCGATGGATCCGATGGGGTTGTTGACACCCTTCACGAATCCGAAGATCGTCGCGAAGTCTGGTCGCGTACTCGATGTGGTGCCGGTCAGCAGGCGGATCCGGCAGGGCTGGTGAACGATGGAGCCCGTCCACATGCCGCGTATGACTGCGATCTGGTCCGACCAGGTAGAGAAGAGGTCGGTCACCGGTTGCCGCTTCAGGTCGTTGAAGAGCAGCTCGCCGTTGTGCCAGGGACGCAGGTCTTCGAGGTCGTCGGGGTTCTCGGATTGGTCGACCTCTGGGCCTTCGACCGTGTCCGATCCCCACTTCGGGTCAAAGCAAAAGGTCGTGTCCCAGCCCCCTTTGGCGATGACGACGATCAGGTGTTCCGGTCGCGTGCTCGCGGCGCGGATCGTTCGCGGCGCCATCACCGAAGCGGCGGCGCTCGCGAGCAGGAAGTTCCGGCGGGAGATCGAAGCCATCAGTAGAACAACATCCGTGGGTCTTGGAGGAATGCGGACAGCGTCAGGATCCAGGCGCCCTGGGCGTCTCCACGGGTCTCCAGTCCGGTCTGCCAGAGTGCGTACCGCAGGTCGATGTCTTCGCTGTTGGGCTCCACCCACTCGCCGAGGATGCGCAGGGTCAGCCACACCAGCTGGTCGCGCACGGCGGCTTCGTCGGTGGTGGTGGACTCGACCAATCCGAGCAACAGCCGTTCCGAAGCCGGCGCGGCGAAATCGCTATCAACAACCCACTTCGCGGCGTCCGCACTGAACATTCCCGAGGCGAGCATCTTGGTGGGGGTCACCGTGAATGTCGGACGGGTGATGTTCTGCGCGTCGATGCCGCCCTGCATCGATCGGAAGCCGAACAGGTCAGTGATTCCGAGATCCAGGTCGCCCCAGCACTCGTTTCCGTTCTGGGATCGGGTCTCGCAGTCGTCGGTGTCGGGTAGCGCCCACCATCGGTAGCCGGTGAGGTCATGCACGGTGGCGGCGTATTCCTCCGGCCGAATGGTCTTGATGCTCACCACGGGAGCGACTTGTTCCTCGTTGGTGGCGTAGGACCCGAAGGCCTCCTGCATGACCACCGCCTTGGCCAACGCCTTGCCGTTGAAGCCCGAGGCCTCGAACTGCGACTGGAGATCGATGGCGATCTCGTAGGGCACTTCGGTCGGAGAGAGCTGGTTCAGATACCCGTAGAACTGCCGCGACATACATTGCGAGAACCTGGGATCACCGGCGATGAGCTGCCCGACGTCCCGCAGATTCTTGGCGGGTCGGCCGTAGTAGGCGGGCGACCGCAGGTCCCAGAACTCCCATTCGTCCTCCATGAACGCCGAATACTGCTTGATCGGGTAGCAGAAGTATTCGGGCACGTGGTTGGGCCCATAGGGCGGATCTTCTCCATCGGAGTAGTCCCAGGGCTCGCAGTCGTCCTGGATCGCGTCGCGGACGGCGTTGCGATGGATCAGCTGCATGTACCCCCAGAAGTACGCGGCGAGGGGATCTAGGGACTGGTGGCAGCCGATGCAGGCGTCGACCTCCTGCACCGCGTAGGCGACCTCGAACTCGTCGGCGATGTCGATGCCTCCGGCGACGAGGATGTCGCGGGTGTCGAAGTCCTCGCAGAGGAGCTCGCGGGCCACCATGTTCGCGCGCCCGCGATGGAAGTTGCTGCCGTCGGACTCGAAGCGCCGCCAGACCTCGGCGCTGGAGAGGAGGCCCGCCTTGGGTCGGGCGTCGTTCCAATGCGACATCTGCCATTTCTCGTTGGAGTCGAAGTCGTAGGGGAGCCCGTACATCCTCGCGTTCAGAGAATCGACCAGCACGTATTCGGCGGTGACGATCTCGGTGAAGGGCTTGTCGTTCATGACGATGTGTTCGACCAGCCGCAGCGGTTCCTCGGTCTGGGAGTCGAAGACATCCTGGAGGGTGTACCCGTGGCCCTCGAGCTCGCCGAGAAGGGGGAGCTGGTTGAAGGTGTCGGTCCGCAACAGCAGGATCTGCGCCCACATGTCGCGGATGACCAGTCCGAATTCGTCGGACTCGAGGTAGCTGTCGACGATGTCTGCGTAGGCGCCCGGGTCGGCCTTGACCCGCTCGAGCTCGTCGACGCTCGGTCGGATGCGCCGCAAGACCATCGACGCACGGATCAGGCGATCGGCGTCGGAGAGGCCTTCCCACTTCTTGACGAAGGGCTTGTCGCCCTTGTTCTTCTTCCCGCGCTTGTCTGGCGGACCCCCGCAACTGAGAATCAGTGCGGAAGCTGCAGCAATGGCGATCCACGTGCGCATTGCCCTACGGTAACCCGAAGAACTCGAACATGTCCGATGTGATGTTCCAAGCTGGCCATTCGTGGCCGAGACCGTCCTCGATTGCCCCGACGACGACCGATTTGGAGTCGGGGTTGACGTGTTTCCAGACGGTGACGCCCTCCGGTGCGTGCACCAGCGAGGTCTTCACCTCCACAGTCGCGCCGTTGGCCTGCTCCCAGAGCTCGAGCGTCTCGTCCTGGCTCAGGCCATCGTCGTTGCCGACCCGGTAGGGGTCGTCGTTCCCGAAGAAGTTGAAGATGTCGACGCCCGAGGCACCGGTCTGGTTGGGGTCGTAGGGAGCCACCCACTCGCCGTCGTATCCCCGCACGCCCGCACGGCTGTTGACTGTGGCCAGAGCGGAAAGTCGTTTCGGATACTCGGCGGCGAACTGGTAGCCGAGGCGACCCCCGCCGGAGAAGCCAATGAGATGAACCGCCTTGGAGTTGATCGAGACTTCTCGGCCGACTTCATCGAGGATGTGGATCAGGAATCGCGCGTCCTCAGTGCCCCACTGGCCGCGGTCGCCACGGGCGCCAACGGGGGTGATGAGCACGCAGTCGTTCTCCCTGGAGGTCGAGCCGATGTGTTTGCCGGGCGCGAGCATGGACTCGTCCTGGCCGCCTCCGCCATGGAGTGCCACGATCACCGGATGGGGCCCCTCTGCGTCGGGCACCCAGAGACGATACTCTCGCTCGGCTCCCTCGAAACGGGTTGTGTGCAGAGGCTTCTCGGTGAAGTCGGCCCCAGTGCAGCCCGCGACGAGGAGCCAGATCATCCAGCCTTCAGGAGGGCTTCGATGGACTGCTTCATCGTCTTGGGGTCGTGCCACTCGTGCACGGCCTCGAAGGTGCCGTCTTGTCGGATCAGGTACGAGCAGCTCGGGCAGGTGCCATAGGTGCACCAGAAGGGGTTGCTGAAGTCGTCGTCAAGCTCGTCGACGAGCACCATCACGTCCTTGCCCAGCGACATGCTCCGGGCCGAATGAGCGCGGTCTTTGTAGTTTGTCTGCTGCTTTCGGTCGGAGTATTTCTTCGGCTTCGGCTTGCCGTGGTACGGGGTCGGTCCGCCCTTGGGATGGGCTTCGACGACATAAACCGCCGCGGTGTGGATCTCGTCGGCAAAGGTAGACGCCAGCGCCTTGGTCGTGTCCTGGGTCTCCTGATACCGCGGGCAGGTGTAGGAGCCGGTCAGGAGCAGAACGGGCTTTTCCTTCAGCATGTCCGAAAGCGTCCGCTTCTTGCCCTTGACGTCCTTGAGGGTGAAGTCGGTCGCCCGGTCGCCCTTCTTGGCCGTCACGTCAATGGAAGCGTGGTTGGACTTTGTATACGGCGGATCGAAGCAGTTGTGTTCGAGGCTCGACGCGGGCTTCAGATCGGGGGCTGGCCTGGAGTCCAACAGGCCACAGGAGGCCGTCAGGGCCAGGGCTACACAGAGAATCGGGCGCAACAGTCTCCTCCGTCCCCCATTTAAGGCAGTGTACGATGACCCGCCCTCCGAAGCGGAGTCGAGATGCTCGCAGTCCTGTTCGCCGCGGTCGCTGTCGCCCAGCAGTCCGTCTCTATGAGCGGCGTCACAACCATCAGCCCATGCGCTGACGAACGCCCGTCGCTGACCTTCCACGCCCACGAACCCGGCGCGATCGATGCCACCGTCGACTGCGGAGGTCACACATTCCGCGCTTCACAGGGCGTCTCCAGCGGGACCGACGTCAAGCTCGATTTGCGGGTTCCGGCTGGCGAGTACACCTGCACGGGCGATGTGACGATGGCCCTGAACAACGGCGCCACGGTGCAGCTGCCTC
>Ga0315336_1005040_pt1 | contig 14868 bp, 13 predicted proteins | sample ASW5metaG_FD_204512 | JGI IMG/M metagenome (GOLD analysis project Ga0315336, IMG submission 204512) | Ammonia-oxidizing marine archaeal communities from Monterey Bay, California, United States - ASW #5 | ecosystem: Environmental > Aquatic > Marine > Intertidal zone | place: USA: California...
TCGCGATGCGTGTCCCAGTCGGCGTTGCTGACGGTTACGAACCGGGTCCCGGCTTCGATCAGACGCCGAGCCAGCAGGCAGCTCTGGCCGAATTTGTGTCGTCCATACGCGTCGCGCAGCGCGGCCGGTTCGCGGTTCAGGTCGAACGCGCGTTGCGTTGCGGGCGAAGTGATCATGCGGAAGGCGCTGTGGTAATAATCGTCCAAAGCGCCCAGGGCCGGTGGCTGCTTCGCCGCTTGTCGCTGAAAGGTGTCGATTGTCTTCAAAGCTTCGCGGCGGAGCGTGATCCGCGTTTGATTGACTCCCCCGGGAGGCGTCAGGTCTTTGACGGTGAACTTCTCGTCGTTGGGATCTTCGTGGATTTCAAACGGGTTGTAGGCGATCCCCAGATAGCCGGCCGTGCCGCCAAAGAACTTGCGATCCACGTCGTTGCCCAGCTGCACGAAGGCCGGCATGTTGTTGCGATGTCCGCGTTCGCGCGCGATCACCGAGCCGTAGCAAGGGAATCGGACCGTCGGATCGACTTTGTGGCCGGACATCATGATCGCGTCGGCGATCTGATGGGCCCCGTTCAATGAATTCAGGTTCCGCACGACCGCGAACTTGTCGAAGTGTTTGGCGAAGCCGGGCACGCGATCCGAAAACGGCACTCCGGGAACCGTTGTGTCGACGACGCCGAATTCTCCACGGACCTGCGGCTTGGCGTCGGGTTTCGGGTCGAGTGTGTCGTGATGGCTGGTTCCGCCACGCGTCCAGATCAGGATACAGCTGCGTTCGACATCCCGCGTCGTGCCGGCGGCGGTGGCCTCCAATCGCAGCAGTTGGTCCAGCGAGAGTCCGACGCCGGCCAATGAACCGACCCGCAGCAGGAAATCGCGGCGGCCGGCAGTTTGGCAGTTGGCAATCCGTTGCGGCAGGACATTCAACATGGTGGTGACTCCAGCGTCGCGTGAGACGACCCGTCGGCAATTTGCGGGCCTCAGTGATTAAACAAAAACTCCCGGCTGTTGCACAACGCCCACAGGACGTTTTCCAGTCCCTGTTGGCGGTTGGCGGAGCGGCGAATGATGTCGCCGCAGGCTGTGGTTTCCTTTGCCGTCGGTGGCCGGGCGAATGTTGCCAGATACAATGCGCTGATCGCTTGGCCGTCGGTCAATCCGCGCTGGACGATGCCCGCGATGCGGCCCGTCTTGTGGCTGAGTTTGCGTTGCAAGACCTCTCCGTTGGCGATTTGCAGGACCTGGGCCAGATTCGGTTCGGCCGTTCGTTCGCACTCGCAAGCCACAACGCGCTGGGGCCGGCCGAGCCGATCGAGGAAATAGGATTCGAAGTTGGGATCGGGCAGCTCCACGGCGCGTGTGCCCAGCGGAACGCGGGGGAATTTCTCGCGAGTGCCACACGCGGAATCGATGGCATCCAGCAACACTTCCGCGGGCAGACGCTTGACGTTGTAGTGCGTGTAGAAGGCCGTCTGTTCGGCGTTTTCCGGCCGCGGCAGGGAACTGAGTTGGTACAGCCGCGAGTTCATGATCCGCCGCATCAGGTGTTTGAGGTCGAATTTGTGCGCGACAAAGTCCGCGGCCAACGCGTCCAGCAGTTGCGGGTTCGAGGGGGGATTCGTGGCGCGGACGTCGTCCACCGGGTCGATCAAGCCCACTCCGCAGAAGTTGGCCCACACCCGGTTGGCCATGTTGCGGGCAAACAGGGGGTTGTCCGGCGCAGTGATCCAATCGGCCAACGGCGTGCGGAGGTCGTTGTGTTGCCCGGGGTCGATGGTCTGGCCGTGCAGCAGTTTGGGGGGGACGATGGTTCCCCGCCGCGGGTGTTTGATGGAACCCGTGCCCCGCACGCTGACCGTGGCGTCGAATCCCAACTCGCCGAAGGTCGTCGTGGATTTGCTTTCCAACTGGGTGAAGAACGCGGCCAGACCGTAGTAATCGTCTTGGCTGTAGACTTCGAACGGATGGTGGTGGCACCGTGCGCATTGCAGTCGGACGCCCAGAAACGTCTGCGCCGTGGTTTCCGCCAGATCCGTGGCGGGAGCGACAACCGGCAGGTCGGTCGGACGCGGTCCGTAGGCAATGAAATTCACCGGCCCGTTTTCGAACACCGAGCCTTCGGCTGTGATCAACTCGCGCACGAACTGGTCGACCGGTTTGTTTTGGCGCAGGGAGCGACGAATCCAATTGTGCATGGCCCACATGCCGCTGTCGCCAGCCTTCTTGCGGTTGTTCTTGAGCAAGTCTCCCCAGTACATCGCCCAGTACGCGATCCACTGCCGCTGGTGGACGTCGCGGGCCGGGTCACCGGTCAAACCCAGCAATTCGTCGATCAGCTCCGCCCGCTTGCCCGCGTTGTTTGATGCCAGAAACCGTGTGATCCGCTCGGGTGACGGCAGACTGCCCAGGCAATCGAGAAACGCGCGACGCACGAATGCCTCGTCGCTACACAGGTCCGACGGCTGCAAACCCAGCCGCTTCCAATGTGCGACCGCGTGGTGGTCGATCAGATTCCGCGCCGCAAACGCCGGCGGTTCGGCCTGGTCTCGAAACGGCGACAGAATGTGGGCCACACGCGCCTGTCCGCGAAAGCGGACCATCACCACGCCCTGACCGCGGCCCACGACGGTCAGCTTTCCACGCTTACCCACCGAAACGACTCCGGCGGCATAGCTGTCGTAACGCGCAAGGTTCGTCACGTCTCGCGTCGATCCATCGTCGAACTCCGCCAGCACCCGCAACGCGCGGCTTGTGCCCACCGGGTAGGTCCCGGTTTCAGGAGTGACCGACAATCCGCGAATCTGGGGTGCGTCGCCTGCGGGCCCCGGCGCGCCCGCGGCGAGCCAGGAGTGCAAAATGGAATACTCAAGCGAATTCGGCTCGATGACCTTGCCGCCCGCGTGCGGAATACTCAGCGTGGCTTTCTTGAGAAACAAGCTGTCCGCCGGAGCGATTCGCGAAATGCGCCGCTGACGATGATCGCGGACCAGCGATTGGTAGTCGTCTTGGGGAGCGAAACCGAACAGCGACAACTTGAAGCCGCCCTGGCCATGCTGGGCAGCGTGGCAGGCACCCCGATTGCAGCCGGCTTTCGTCAGCACCGGGATGACGTCGGTGGTGAAGCCTGCTTCGCGACCATCGGCGGCCACCAGGGCCGCGGTCGATAGGATCAGGCAGGCGGGAATCAGTACGATCTGCATCAATCGACGCCCCAATCGAGTGACGAACCGAGAGAATCACATCATATGGGAACCGGCAGATGGCAACAATCTCGGCCGCCCGCTGTCCCGCAAACGGGCAAAACCGCGCGGTGGTCAATCCGGCCGTCATCGGGTTGTTCTGGACCACGCGTCGGCCGAACCGCTGACCATCCAGTGCTGGTCAGCCAGTGACCGTGCTGGACACGTAATGTTGCAGGATCTGAATCTGCATTTCCTGATCGGCAATCACCTGTTTGACCAGATCGCCGATGGACAGCATCCCGGCCAGCTCCCCGTCGGCAAAAACCGGCAGGTGCCGGCAGCGGGATTCGGTCATCATTTGCATCGCCTGCCGGATGGTGTGCTGTGGAGTGACGGACACCAGGTCGCGGGTCATGATTGTCTCTACGGGGGTCTCCTTGGACGATCGACCCTGCAGAATCACATTTCTCAGATAGTCCCGCTCGCTGACGATTCCGACCACCTGGTTGCCGTGCTTGACGACCAGTGCCCCCACACAGCGATGGTGCATTTCTTCGATGGCCTCATAAACACTCTGGGTGGCCTGAATCGTGTAGACCACCGGGTTCTTGTTTTCCAGCAGCGATTGCACGGGTTTGTCCACGTGTGTTGCTCCTGTCTCAGGACGGTGGGATGGGGTTTGACGAAGCTGCGTGATTGAGCGAATCGGCACGATGGGTCGAAGTGGCAGCTTCTTGAGATGAGCCATTGATCATAACCGAGTTGTTGTGAGACATACAGGATTTTTCCCCCGATATGGCTCGGAGATGGTACCAGCGTCGGGTGTTTTCTGGCCGGATCGTGTCCAGAAACTGTCCGCGATCAGCCAGCAATCCGTCCGTTGTTCAAGGACCTGATCAATCACAATCGTGATCACGTCTCGGTTTCTTGACAGACTGAACGACAACTCGTAGTTTGCCGGTTATGACGCTCACCACTGCACAAGTTGTCTTTTGTTACTTTGCGGGTGCCAGCGTCATCAGTGCCCTTCTGGCGGTGACCCGCCGCAATCCGGTGCACAGCATGCTGTGGTTATTGGCCCTGTTTTTACATGTGGCGGGGCTGTACCTGTTGCTGGGAGCCGAGTTTCTGGCGGTGGTCCAGGTGATTGTGTACGCGGGCGCGATTCTGGTTTTCTACCTGTTTGTGCAGATGTTGCTGGACGTGCCCGGCGAAGAGCAGCGATCGCGGTACTCGGCGCACTGGCCATTTGCCGCGGCGGGTGGACTGTCACTGGCCGGCCTGGCTCTGCTGGCGCTCTCGGACGGGGCCTTTTGGCTGGTTCCCGAGTCGGCACCGCCGCAACCAGCGCACAGCGATGTGCGTCTGCCGGAGTACACGGGAAGCCTGACGGACGTGGGCAATGAGTTGTTCCGTCGCTTTGCCGTGCCGTTCGAACTGGCATCACTGGTGCTGCTGGCGGCCATTGTGGGCGCTGTTGTGCTGGCCGGCAGAAGGGCGGATGAATCATGATCGTGGTGCCCATGGCGGTGGTGCTGGGCCTCAGCGCGGTGCTGTTCGGTATCGGAATGTTTGGCTTTCTGGCTCGGCGAAACATCATCCTGATGCTGGTTTCCGTGGAGGTCATGCTGAACGCGGTGAATCTGAGTCTGGCCGGGTTCAGCCGGCAATGGAACGATCCCCGCGGGCAGATGCTGGCCCTGTTTGTGATCGCGGTGGCGGCCGCGGAAGTGGGGGTGGGATTGGGACTGATCATCGCCTTGAATCGGAACCGGTCCACGGCGGATGTGGACGATTTGACGAAGCTCAAGTGGTGACGGAGGTGGAAACGGTTTCTTGATGTCGGTGATGCCTCTGATCGCGGTGCTTGTTCCGGCCTTGGGTGCGCTGTTGATTGCGTGTTCGGGCGAGCGTCGGGCGAATGTGCGGGAGTTCTGGTCGGTCCTGTCCGGCGTGGTCCTGTTGGGACTGAACGCCAGCATGATTCCCGCCGTGTTGTCGGATACGGCGCTGCAATGCACCCTGTTCCAGGTACTGCCGGGAATCGAAATCGCTTTCCGAGTCGATAAATTCGGTCTGTTGTTTGCTTTGGGCGCGTCGGTGTTGTGGATCGTGACGTCGTTCTACTCCATCGGTTACATGCGGACTTTGCAGGAGCATGCCCAGACCCGCTACTTCGCCTGTTTCGCGCTGGCGCTGACGGCCACAACGGGCGTCGCTTTTTCGGCGAACCTGTTTACGGTGTTCTTGTTCTACGAAGCGCTGACGCTGATCACCTATCCGTTGGTGGCTCACAAAGAGACGCCCGAGGCGCGGGCCGGGGCCCGCAAGTATGCGATTTATCTGCTGGGCGCCGCCAAGGTCGGGCTGGTGGCCGCCATCATCCTGACATACAACCAGGTGGGCACGCTCGATTTTCGTGCCGGCGGAATTCTGCCGAGCGATTTGCAGCACCCCGAGCTGCTGTTTCTGGTGTTTGGCTTGTTCCTGTTCGGTTTCGCCAAGAACGCGTTGATGCCGTTGCACAGCTGGTTGCCGGCCGCCATGGTGGCCCCCACTCCCGTCAGCGCGCTGCTGCACGCCGTGGCCGTCGTCAAGACGGGTGTCTTTTGCACTCTGCGGGTGTTCCTGTTCGTGTATGGCGAAGAGGCCATGAGGAACCTGGGGGTCGATCAGCTGGCTCTGGGAGCCGCGTCCGTGACGATTCTGGTGGGATCGCTGCTGGCGCTGGGGCAAGACAACCTCAAAGCGCGGCTGGCATTTTCCACGGTGAGCCAACTGTCGTATATCATCCTGGGCGCGGCGTTGTTGAATTCCAACGGTGTGACCGGCGGCATCGCCCATATCACGAACCATGCCGTGTCGAAAATTACCCTGTTCTTGTGTGCCGGATCGATTTACGTCTCGACGCACAAGACGGAAATCAGCCAGTTATCGGGAATCGCCCGGCGGATGCCGTGGACCATGGCCGCCTTTGCTCTGGGATCGCTGAGCGTCGTAGGCATTCCCCCCACAAGTGGCTTTGTGTCCAAGTGGTATCTGGCCCTGGGGACGGTGGACCGCCATGCCCAATTGGGGGCGAACGACCGCTTCAGTCTGATGTTGCTGGGCGTGCTGTTGGTCAGCTCGTTGTTGAATGCGATCTACCTGATGCCGATCGTGTACAAGGCCTATTTCGAAAAGGGCTTTGACAGCAGTGAGGACGAACAGATCCGCGAAGTGCCCTGGATGGTGATTCCCCTGACGATCACGGCGGTGGCCAGCTTGTTGCTGGGGATTTTTCCGGAGCCCGTCCTGATCTTTGCCGGGAGTGTGCTGCCATGAAATTCTTGGAACGGCAACTGGGGGATCCCTCGCGGCGCGCCCGGCTCAAACTCGGCTGCTATGTCGGATTGGCCGTGGTGTTGCTGGCCGATGTCGCGGTGCCTCTCGTGTTCCACGAAAAGCACACGATCTCGTTCGAAAGTTGGCCGGCGTTTGGTTCGGTGTTGGGGCTGATCGCCTCGGTGTTGATTGTTGTCGTGTCGAAAACCATCGGAAAACTGGGGCTCATGCGGCGGGAAACGTTTTATGACTCTTGAGTGGGTGCATCCCGGGCTGCTGCTCATTCTGGGCGCCTGGGTTCTGCCATTTCTAAAAGGTGGATCGAAACGCGCGGCGATGCTGCTGCTGCCGGCAGCCGCCGTGGTGGTGTGTGTCTACAGCGGAACCGTGCTCTCGCCGGACAACTACGGCAAGATCAGTTTTCTGGGTCAGCAACTGGTGTTCGGCCGCGTGGATGCGTTGAGCCTGGTGTTTTCGTACGTCTTTTCGGCGATGTCGCTGGTGGGCATGATCTATGCCTTGCACGTGGATGACGATGCGCAACACGTGGCGGCGTTGACCTATGCCGGAGGCGCGCTGGGAGTCACGTTTGCCGGTGATTTCCTGTCGCTGTATGTGTTCTGGGAATTGATGGCCATCTCGTCGGTGTTCCTGGTCTGGTTACGCCGCGATGCGACCGCAGTGGCCGCCGGCTTCCGCTATTTGCTGGTGCACGTGTTTGGCGGATTGGTTTTGCTGGCCGGGATCGTGCTGTATGCCAATGCCCACGGAGGATCACTGACATTCGACAATCTGGGTGACAGCCAGCACAGTCTGGCCTGGACGCTGATCCTGGTTGCATTTCTGGTCAACGCGGCGGCTCCGCCTCTGGGCGCCTGGCTGCCGGACGCCTATCCGAATGCGACGGTCAGCGGTGCTGTATTCTTGTCGGCGTTCACCACGAAATCCGCGATCTATGTGCTGATCCGGGGTTTTCCGGGAACCGAAGTGCTGGTGTGGTTGGGAGCCGGCATGGCCCTGTACGGCATGGTCTATGCCGTATTGGAGAACGATGCCCGGCGTGTGCTGGCCTACGACATCATCAGTCAGTTGGGATACATGATCTGTGGCATCGGGATCGGCACCCAGATGGCGCTCAACGGTGCCACAGCGCACGCCTTCGCGCACATCTTCTACAAGGCGCTGTTGTTCATGAGTGCCGGGGCCGTACTGCAGGTCACGGGCCGCCGCAAACTCAGCGAAATGGGAGGCTTGTACAAGACGATGCCGATCACGATGGGACTGTGCCTGGTGGGCGCCTTGTCCATCTCGGCCGTGCCCTTGTTCAGCGGTTTCGTCAGCAAATCGATGGTCGTTTCGGCCACCGGTGACCTTGACTGGCAGGCGAGCCTGGCCCACAGGAACATCGTATTTCTGCTGCTGACCGTGGCGGCGTCGGGTACGTTCCTGCACACGGGACTCAGGCTGCCGTACTTCATGTTCTTTGGCGAGGACGCCGGCCTGCCGGCGCGTGAGCCCGCACGCAACATGCTGGTGGCGATGGGAGTCGCCGCGACCGCCTGTGTCTTGATCGGCGTGGCCTATCCGCTTTTGTATTGGAACCTGCCGCACCAACCCGTGGACTACCACCCCTATACCGCGGCCCACATCACCAGCAGTCTGGGGCTGCTGGCCTTCACCGGACTGGGTTTCTGTCTGCTGCGCAAGCAGCTGAAACCGCAGCCGGGGATGTGCGTGGATACCGACTGGGTTTACCGCCGACTGGCCGATCCCTGCCTGCGCGTGCTCCGCGGTCCGTTGACACGATTTGAGTTCGGCTTTGTCGGGCAGATTTACGAGTACGTGATCCGTGGTCCGGTGTTGGGCGTGGCGCGGTGGTTGTGCCGGTTCGACAGTCGTGTCGTGGACAACACGGCCATGGGTGCCGGGCGGTGGACTCAGATGGTGAGCGGAAAACTAAGCACTTTGGTGAGCGGCAACGCTCAGCACTATGGATTGATCATGGCGGCGGGCGTCCTGACGCTGATCGTTCTGGCAATGTTCGCACGATGACAGACTATCCCATACTGACATTGATGACCTTTCTGCCGCTGGCCGGCGCAGTGTTGATTCTGCTGCTGGGTGGGGCGGAGCGCGCGCGGGAAATCGCGCTGGCCGTCTCGCTGGCGACGCTGGTCGTTTCGGCACCGCTGTACTGGAACTTCGACAAGACGCAAAGTGGCTTGCAGTTCGTGGAGACCGCCGAGTGGATTCCGGGCTGGGACATTGCCTACGCCATGGGGGTGGATGGGATCAGTTTGCCGTTCGTGTTGCTAGCCGCGATGCTCAGCGTGCTGTGCGTGATGGTGTCCTGGTCTTCGGTGCGCGAACGGGTGCCGCAGTTTTTCGCGCTGCTGTTGCTGGCCGAGACCGCGATGATCGGTCTGTTCGCCGCGGCAAATCTGTTTCTGTTTTTCATTTTCTGGGAATTGATGGTCGTTCCCATGTTCCTGTTGATCGGCGTTTGGGGTGGCCCGGCGCGGATCAAGTCGGCGGTGAAATTTCTATTGTTCACGCTGGCCGGCAGTGTGCTGATGCTGGTGGGCATTCTCGGCTTGTACAGCACCTGCGGTACGCTCGATTTTCGAGCGTTGGCTCAATTCGCCAGCCAAACCGGCCTGGACCACGGTCTGCAGAACTGGCTGTTTGTGTGCTTCCTGGCGGCGTTCGCGGTCAAGGTGCCCATGTTTCCGCTGCACACCTGGCTGCCCGATGCACACACCGAGGCTCCCACGGCCGGCAGCGTGATTCTGGCCGGCATCCTGCTCAAGATGGGCGCTTATGGCTTCCTGCGGGTGGTGTTTCCGGTCCTGCCCAACGCCGTGCTGGTGTTCCAGGACACGATGCTGGTTCTGTCGGTGGTGGCCATTGTCTACGGCGCGTACGTGACCGTGGTGCAGACGGATGTCAAACGACTGATTGCCTATTCCAGTGTGAGCCACATGGGCTTTGTGACCTTGGGGCTGTTCACGCTCAACACCCACGGTGTCGAGGGTGCCGTGTTGCAGATGATCAACCATGGAATCATCAGCGGAGCCCTGTTCTTGTGCGTGGGCATGATCTACGAACGGACACACACCCGCGCGATCCAGGACTATGGCGGAGTCGCTCGTTGCGCGCCGGTTTATGCCACGTTTTTGACCTTGTTCTGCCTGGCCGCGGCCGGTTTCCCGGGATTGAATAGTTTTGTCGGGGAATTGCTGATCATCGCCGGTGCGTTCCAAAACCAGTTCTGGCTGGGTGCGCTGGCCATCTGGGGGGTCGTCCTGGGCACGATCTACATGTTCTGGTTGTACTATCGCGTGGTGATGGGCGAGACGAATCCGCGTCTGGAGGGCCTGAGTCTGGAAATCAACGCTCGCGAGATCGCGATCCTGGCTCCCTTGGCGTTCCTGGCCGTGTACCTGGGTTTGCAGCCGGGTTGTGTGTTGTCCTATCTACATGAAACCGTTGGTGCGCTTGTCCATGTGTTTGCAGCTGCTGGAGCCACTCCATGAATGGCATCAACCTCAACGCGTTGGTCCTGCTCCTGCCGGAGTTGATTCTGGTGGGGATGGCGTTGGTGCTGCTCGTCGGCGCGCGGCGGTTGCGGAGCGCCGTTCGGGTCGCCGGCATCACCGTGGTGACCGCCGTGGCCGCCGGGGTGGCCGCCGTCTGGGTGCTGGGCATGGAGAGCAACCTTGGGTATGACAGCATGTTCACAGTGGACGGCTATTCGCAGTTCTTCAAGGTCCTGATCACCGGGGCGCTGGCATTGACGACCTTGCTGTCGGTGCGATTTGTCGTCGAATCGGGGATCCGAATCGCCGAATACCACGCGCTGTTGTTGCTGGCTTGCACGGGCATGATGGTGGCCTCCAGCGCCGTGGACCTGTTGACGCTGTACCTGGGTCTGGAACTCACCACACTCTGTTCCTACATCCTGGTCGGAATCACGGTGGATCGGTCGGAGGCCAACGAGGCGGCGATCAAGTACTTCCTGCTGGGTTCGTTTGCCTCAGCTCTGTTTCTGTATGGTATTGCGCTGACTTATGGAGTGACGCAAACGACGAATTACGAGGGGATTCACGAGGCTGCGCAGGCCGTGAGAGTTTTGGGGTCGCCAGGCCAGATGATTCTGCTGGCGGCGGTGGCGCTGCTGCTGGCCGGGTTGGCGTTCAAAGTCGCAGCATTTCCGTTTCACGCCTGGGCTCCGGACGCCTATCAGGGCGCTGGGGCACCGGTCGCCGCTTTCCTGGCCGCCGCATCGAAGGCCGCGGGATTGGCCGCACTGGGACGCGTGTGCCTGGTGGCCTTGGACGCCGAAGATCGTGTCGTTGCCGGAGTGCTGGCGACGGTCGCCGCGCTGTCGATCCTGGTGGGCAGCATGCTGGCGGTGTCTCAAACGAACATGAAGCGGCTGCTGGCATATTCGTCGATCGCTCATGCGGGTTACGCGCTGTTGGGATTCGTGGCCGCCACGTCCGCCATGGCCACCGGCGCTGCGGTCACGGAAGCCATGTCCACCGGCGATGGGGCCATGGGAGCTGTGGCCCTGGAAGCATCGGCCCTGGAAATGTCCGCCATGGAAGCCCTGGCCTCCGACGGCGCCGCGGCCAGCATGACCTATGCGTTACTGTACGTGTTCATGACCTTGGGAACATTCGGTGTTCTGGTCGGCCTGGGAGACCGTGGCGAGTGTTTGGATGACTTCCAGGGTCTGGCCGCGCAGCGTCCGGGCATCGCCGCTCTGATGCTGCTGTTCTTATTGTCTCTGGCCGGCATTCCCCCGACGGCAGGCTTCACGGCCAAGTTCGGGGTCTTGTTGAGCGTTGTGCGCTCGGGGCATTGGTGGCTGGCTGTTCTGGCGGTGTTGTGCAGTGTGATCACGGCGTTTGTCTACCTGCGCGTGGCGGTTGTGATGTATATGAAACAGCCTGAAAAGGACGTGCCGGCACGGTTCTCGTGGGCCGTTTCGTCAGCACTTGCGGTCGCTGCGCTGGTGACTATGATTGGTGGCATCTTCCCCGCGATGGCTCTGATGGATGGCATCTTCCCCGACTTTGTCCCGGTGTGGGCGGTACCGCCCGGCAATTGATTCTCATTGTGAAAATCCGCAGTCGAATGATGTGTTCTGATAGGGTTCTGCACGCATGAGCGACGAGTACATCGGTATCGGGGCGTCGTTTTTCCTGGCTGGCATCATCGCGGTCAGCATGGTCATTCTGGCTTCGACGCTGGGCAAGAAGAATCCGACGCGGGTCAAGTCGGAAGCGTTTGAATGCGGGAACAGCCCCTTTGCGCTTCCGGGCGGCAAGCTGGCAATCAAGTTCTATCTGACGGCGATCCTGTTCGTTCTGTTCGATGTGGAACTCGTGTTTCTGTATCCCTGGGCTGTGGTTTACCGCGACCTGGGGCTGTTGGGCCTGGCGGAGATGGGGGTCTTCCTGGGAATTCTGATGGTGGGCTATTTCTACGCCTGGGACAACGGTGCCCTGAAATGGAAGTGACATGATCAACGAGTCGTTTTTGACCAGCCGGCTTGACGCCGCCGTTGGCTGGGCGCGGAAATACTCCATTTTTCAGTACCCGTTCGTGACGGCCTGTTGCGGGATGGAGTACATGGCTACGGCCTGTTCGCATTACGACGTCGACCGTTTTGGAGCCGGGCTGCCCCGATTTTCTCCACGCCAGGCCGATGTGCTGTTTGTGGTGGGCACGATCAGTCAGAAGATGGCTCCCGTGCTGACCAAGATCCACGCTCAGATGGCCGAACCCAAATGGGTTGTGGCCTTCGGTGTTTGTACGTGCACCGGCGGGTTCTATGACAATTACGCGACGGTGATGGGAATCGACACCATCATGCCGGTGGATGTGTACATTCCGGGCTGCCCTCCCCGCCCCGAAATGGTGCTGGATGGGCTCATGAAGCTGCAGAACAAAATCCAGGACGAGCACACGACTGGTAACCGGCCCGCACCCGAACCTCGACCGGAGACCTTTGAAGTATGAACTCAGTGTCTCTGATTGATCTGGTGACTGAACATTTTCCGGATGCCGTGACGTCCTCGCACACTTGGCGCGGTGATCAGACGCTGGTGCTGCGTCCCGAAGGCTTGTTGGCGGTTGCCGGTTTTGTGAAGGACGCGCCGGAGCTGTCGATGGGGTTTCTGATGGACCTGACCGCGGTGGATTATTCGACATTCGACAACGCGGCCGCCCCCGCGTTCTTTGCATCCTCGGGCGTGGCGGTCAAGCCGGTGTCGCGGGTTCCGGATGAGCACCCATGGCCGGGACCGCCGGAAACACGTTTCGTGGTCGCCTACCACTTTTATTCCCTGCAGCACAAGCACCGCTTGCGGCTGATCGTGCCCGTCGATCAGCGACAGCCCGAAGTCGAATCGTTGACGCCGTTGTGGCCCGGAGCGAATTGGCTCGAGCGCGAAGTGTGGGACATGTTTGGCATCCGCTTTCGGGGCCACCCGGACTTACGCCGCATCCTGATGTACGACGAGTTCGAAGGACACCCCTTGCGGAAAGACTATAGCGTCAACAAACGCCAACCGCTGGTACAGCCAATCAATCAACAGAAGGGATGAACGTCAACGGCGGTAGATCATCTCGACACACGTTGCTTATCGTTGACTTCCGCAGGTCTTGACCTGGCAGGACACATGACCATCGAATCCATTCCACCTGAAGAATCATCCGAGTCTCCACCGAGCGAATCGGCTCAATTGGAGACCCGGGACATGATGCTCAACATCGGCCCCGCCCATCCGGCGATGCACGGGATCATCCGCATCGTGGCCGAGCTCGACGGTGAGCAAATCGAGGCGGCCGACGTGGAGATCGGCTACCTGCACCGCGGCTTCGAGAAGATGTCGGAAGTCGTTGATTACAACGGCGTGGTGCCTTACACCGACCGGCTCAACTACGTGTCGCCGTTGATCAACAACATGGGCTATTGCATGGCCGTCGAAAAACTGCTCGGTATCGAAGTTCCCGAGCGGTGTCACTACGTGCGCGTGATTGTCTCCGAAATTTCCCGGATTACGGATCACTTGACCTGTGTCGGCGCCAGCGCCATGGAGATGGGCGCTTTCACGGTCTTTCTGTACATGATCAAGGCCCGCGAATATCTGTGGGAACTGGTGGAAAAGGTGACCGGGGCGCGGCTGACCGTGTGCTACTGCCGGGTTGGCGGAGTGAAAGCGGATCTGCCCGATGATTTTTCCGAGGCGTGTCGCGCGGCGTTCGTCGAGACTCGGAAGGTCATCGCGGAAGCCCACGGGCTGCTGACGCGCAATCGGATCTTCGTGGATCGCATGTCTGGAACCGGCGCGATCTCGGCCGAGGATGCGATCGCCTACGGCATCACGGGACCATTTCTGAGGGCCACCGGCGTCGAATTCGATGTCCGCAAGGATTGTCCGTATGCCGTTTACGATCGGCTGTCGTTTGATGTTCCCGTGGGCACTCGCGGAGACAACATGGATCGCTATCTGGTGCGGATGGAGGAAATGGAACAATCGATCCGTATTGTGGAAGCCGCATTGCAAGACATTCCGGGTGGCCCGGTGCTGGTCAACACCGAAACCGGACGCCCCATCCCGGCGGCCGAGATGGTTGACCTGGCCAAAGTGGGAGACATCGCTGCGATCTCCGGCGGGTGTGCCGTTACGGGACCGACGCTCGAAGGTTCCGGGCGGGCGCAGCGATCGTCGATCGCGGCGGACGAAAAACGGGCCTTCCTGCCGCCGAAGGAAGACACCTACGGCAACATCGAAGGATTGATGAACCACTTCAAGCTGGTCATGCACGGTCACGGAGTGCGGCCGCCGCAGGGAGAAGCGTACTTTCCGGTTGAAGGCGCGAACGGAGAACTTGGCTTTTATGTCATCAGTGATGGATCAGGAAAGGCCTACCGTGTGCGCGTGCGCTCACCCTGCTTCGCGATCATGTCGGCCCTGAGCAAGCTGCTGGTCGGTGAAACGATCGCCGACATGATCCCCACGTTCGGATCCGTCAACATGATCGGGGGAGAACTCGACCGGTGACATTCACGGAACTTGAACCGCGCGCGGCGGAAATCGTGCAGCTGTATGAGCGGCCCCGAGCGGCCATGCTGCCGCTGTTGTGGCTGGTTCAGCAGAATCAAGGATACATTTCGACGGAAGCCGAGACCTGGGTGGCACAGATCCTGGAGGTCTCGCGGGCCCGAGTTCGCGAAGTTGTTTCATTCTACAATATGTTCCACACTCAGCCCGTGGGACGCCGCGAACTGCGCGTCTGCACCAGCTTGCCCTGCTTGCTGAAAGGGGCCGGGACGCTGCTGGAAGAAA
>Ga0315336_1005041_pt1 | contig 14867 bp, 13 predicted proteins | sample ASW5metaG_FD_204512 | JGI IMG/M metagenome (GOLD analysis project Ga0315336, IMG submission 204512) | Ammonia-oxidizing marine archaeal communities from Monterey Bay, California, United States - ASW #5 | ecosystem: Environmental > Aquatic > Marine > Intertidal zone | place: USA: California...
CCAGAGTGGGCTACCCGCGGCGATCTGCGCCTCAATAAAGAGGCGCTCACGGATATGAAGGACCTCCGCGCGCACGAAGCGGAAGAAGATCGGCGTGAACAGGAAAGTCAGCACCCCGATGACGCTCCACAGGTCAGACCCGACTACGCCTGCCAACGCTAGTGCCACGATGAAGGCCGGGAACGACTGCAGGATGTCCATCGTGCGATTGAGGAGCTCCGTCATCAGGCCGGCGATACCGCCGCGCCCCTGGAAGAACGTCCCGAACAAACCAATGACCGAGCCGATGGCCAAAGCGAGCAGCACACTCAGGATCGCGATTACCAGGTCCACCCGCGGCGCGTACAGCACTCGGCTCAGGATGTCGGAGCCGTTGACGTCAGTGCCGAACGGATGGGACCACGAGGGGCTTTGCAAGCGGTCCTCTGGGACAGGTAACTCTGGGTCTGGGATCGGCAAGACCGGTGCGATCAGGCCCAAGATCGCGATCGTCAGCAGCGCGATCACGGCCGCAAGGAAGAGCCAATCGCTATCGAACCAGCGCCAGATTCCTCCGGCCAGTCCCCTCGTCCGACGCTCCATGCCCACCCCCACGACAGTCATCGCGCCCCCTAGAGCCGCACGCGCGGGTCGGCGACTGCGTAGAGTATGTCGACGATCAGATAAGTGATCATTGTGAACGCGGCGGCGACGAGCAGGAATCCCTGCACCGCCAGCAAGTCTTTGCGCAGCACGGCCTCAATCGAGTATTGCCCGAACCCGTTCCAGGCGAAGACCTGCTCCACTAGTACCGTGCCGCCGATCAAGAAAACGAACAACACCCCCACAACCGTGATCGTGGGCGGCAACGTGTTGCGGAACAGATACCAGTAGATGTAGCGGCGGCGCATGCCGTGCACTCGCGCCGCGATTAAAAACGGCTCGCTGCGGTACTTCTCCACGGCGGCCGCCACCGTCTTGAGCACGGCTGGCATATACACCAGCACCAGCGTCAGCACGGGAAGGATCAGGTGTGTGATGGCCGACTTGAACGCCTCCCAGTTGCCGGCGATCAGCGCATCGAGGGGGACGAGATAGGTCTTCTCGGGTGACACGGGCGCGCTGATGCTGATCTGGCCCAGCGGTGCCGGGGCGATCCCCGCCAAGTGGAAGAAGAAGAAGATCAGCAGCAAACCCATCCAGAAATCCGGGATCGAGCCTGCGAAGAATCCGTACCAAGTAAGGGAGCGGCTGAGGATACCTCGCGGGTGCAGACCCGCCATGATCCCGATCCCGACCCCCAGCACCACGCTGATGATCGTCGAGAGCACAATCAGCTCGAGCGTGGCGGGCAACCGGCGCCCGATGTCCTCTAGGATTGGCTCCTGCGTGCGGAACGAGCGGCCCCAGTCCGCCTGCACCACGTTCTCGATGTACTTCACGTATTGCACGACGACAGGGTCGTCGAGCCCCAGCCGCTCACGCATCGCCTCCAGCGCGACCTCGTTCGTCGCGGCTGGTCCCAAGGCCAAGCGCGCGGGGTCGCCCGGCGTCAGCTTCAGCAGCGCGAACGCGATGATCGAGACGATGAACAGCTGGGGCAGCAAGAACGCGACGCGCCGCCCCACGTAACGCAGTAGCGCCGTGTTCATTGCGGACCGGCTTCGTCGCGGCTACGCGGCTCCTCGGGCAGCCCCTCAGCGCCGGCCCCCATTAGTTCTTGTGCAACTCCCGGAAGTAGAAGTTCTGCCACGCGTACCAGACGAACCCTTCGATGTTGTCGCGAATCGCGATCGTGTAGTGCGGCTCCACCAGGAACGTAAAGACCGCGTTGTCCAGCACGCGCTGATGTGCGGGCTGGACTGCTGCGATGCGGTCCTCAAGCCCCTGCGCCGCGATCGCTTCATCCAAGATCGCTGTCACCTGCGGGTCCCCAATCAAGGAGAAGTTCCCGATTACGTTGCGGTCGTAGTAGTAGATGAACAGGTTGTAGACCGGGTCCGACCCGCCGGGCGCGTCCAGCCACAGACCAAACGGGATCGTGGTGCGCTCAAACGACTGAGCGGCGAAATCCCCGTCCGGCATCGGATCGAGCGTGACGTTGATGTTGATCTCCGCCAGGTTGCGCGCGACCAGATTCGATACCTGCTCCCAAAGCGGGAACGCCGAGGTATAGCTCAGCGGAATGTCGAAGCCTTCGGCGTAGCCAGCCTCCTCCATCAATGCCAGAGCCGCCTCAAAGTCCGGTTCGTCCCCGTAGGGCCAGATTTCTTCGTTGGTGCCCGGAAAGATCGTCGCGGTGGCCGCGCGCCATGGCGTCGCCTGGCCCAAGTAGACGCTCTCTGCGATCTCACGACGTGGCATCACGAAGTTGATCGCCTGGCGGACACGGACGTCTTCGAACGGTTCGAACACTTCGGGGTTGGTGTAGAGGAACAGGACGAAGTCGCTGCGCACGCCGACCGCGCGCACACCATCGGACTCGCCCGCCTCAACCTGCTGGTCGGGCGAAAGGTTCTCGGCGATGTCGATCTCGCCGCGCTGCAGGGCGGCTAGCCGGACCGCGGCGTCCGGGATCACGCGGTAGATCACCCGGTCGATCTGGGGTGCTGGGCCCCAGTAATTGGGGTTGGGCACCCAGACGACCTCCTGGCCCGGAGTCCAGGTCTCAACTGTGTACGCGCCGAAGCCGACGCAGTTGGTGGTCGAGTATTCCGTCGCCCACGGGTCTTCCTCCGTCGCGTTTGCGATGGCGTCTGTGGAGTCCATGAACGGGAAGTAAAGGTCATCCCAGATGAGAGCCAAGAGGCCATTGGGACTGAGGGCGTTTACTCGCACCGTGTATTGGTCGATGGCGGTCGCCGGCTCGTCCGGGTTCAAATTCAAGAGTGTGACGTAGAAGAAACCGACTCCTTCGAGTGCGAACGCTCGCTCGAGCGACCAAACCACATCGTCCGACGTGAGCTCATTGCCCGCCGCGCTCATCACGCCGGGGCGGATGTTGAGAATCACGCTCTGGCCGTCATCAGCCAGTTCTGAAGAGAGAAGCTGCCAGGGCACGCGATCAGCGGAGTGGTCGGGGTATTGCAGGCCTTGCCCTTCGGCAGGGGTGTCGAAGGGATAGTCAATCTGCGCGAAGTTGAAGCCCGCTTCGTAGCAGTTGCCGATCGACTCGAATGTCTGAAAGTTTCCGAACGAGTAGTCCTTGTCTAGGCCCAGCGGCATGGCGGGCACCGCGATCGTCAAGACGACCTCTTCGCCGTCATCCGCCTCCGGTCCAGCGGTCGCGGTTTGGCCGTCTTCGTCATCCCCGCCACATGCGGCGAGCGTGAGCGCGACGACCAGTAGCACGAGTCCTCCGAATACCAGCAGCCGTGATTCAGGCCTTCGCATCCACAAGAGCTGATTCAGCATCGCGATTCGTTCCCTCCGATTGGCCGACGACTTTCCGCCGTCCGCCATTGGACATGGTGTGCCGTTGCGATTTTCCTATGTTTTGCGAAGATGCCGGAAGTACATGTCGTTGGCGTTGTGCCATCTGAAGCCTTCCACGTTTTCGCGCATGGCGACCGCGTAGAACGGCTCGACGAGCGGCGCGAAGCCGGAGAGCTCCAGCGCTCGCGCCTGCGCCGCCTGACTGGCGTCGATGCGGTCGTTGAGATCGGTCAGCGGCACAGCCTCATCGACCAGGCGCTGCAGTTCCGGATCGTCGAGTTGGCCGTGGTTGCTGACGGTGTCAGGGTCGTAGTTGTAGAGGAAGACCCCGTAGATCGGGTCAGGGCCGATGGGGCTGTCGAGCCAAAGGCCGAAGGGGATGGTGCGGCCGTAGGTGCCATCCACCATGTCGCCGTCGGGCAAAGGGTTGAGCTTTAGGTTGACGCCGATCTCGCTGAGGCTGGCGCGCACGAGGTTCGCGACCTGCTCGTTGAGCGGCAGCGCGGTGGTGTAGCTCAGCTCCAGGTCCATCCCGCCGCCGAAGCCGGCGTCATCCAGGAGGGCCTGCGCCGCTGCAGCGTCCGGCTGCTCGGAGAAGGGCCAGAGGTCGGAGTTGGCGCCCGGGTTAATCGTGGAGAGCGCGGCGCGCCATGGCAACGCCAGTCCCAAGTAGACGCTCTCGGCGATCTGGTCGCGCGGCATCATGATGTTCAAGGCCTGCCGCACACGGATGTCGTCGAACGGCGGGATCAACGAGTTCATGTAGGCGAAGTAGACGAAGTTACTGCGCACGGCGAACGCCTTGACGCCGTCCGTGTCGCGGGCCTCGAGCCACTGGTCGGGGGAGAGATCCTCGGCGATGTCGATGTCACCCGCCTGGAGCGCCGAGAGGCGCACCGAGGACTCGGGGATGACGCGGTAGATGATGCGGCCAATTTCCGGCTGGTCCTGGAAATAGTTGGGGTTAGCAGTCCAGACGACCTCCTGGCCCGGCGTCCAGGACTCGACGTCGTAGGCGCCGAAACCGGCGCAGTTGCTGGCCAGGAACTCGGTTGACCAGGGGTCGTCCTCAGTGGCGGCTGCCTGGGCGGTCTCGGCATCGATGAACGGCATGAAGAGGTCGTTCCAGATGCTGAAGAGCAGCCCGTTGGCCTTGGTTGCATTCACCTTGATGGTGTAGTCATCGATGATCTCGTACGGGTTCTCGAGGTCGAGGTCGATCAGCGTGTTGTAGAAGTAGCCGATGAATTCGAGGGCGATGGCACGGTCGATCGTGTACGCAATATCCGCCGAGGTGAGCTCGTTGCCGTTGGAGCTCTGAATCCCCTTGCGGATAGTCATCACGACGGCGGAGTCATTGTCGGTCAGCTCCCACGCCTCCAGCTGCCACGGCTCTAGCTCACCAAGGTCCAAGTAGCCCGCGCCCTGCCCTTGCTCGTCATCGAACGGATAGTCGATGTTTTTGAACACGATCGGTGTGTCATAGCACTGGCTGATCGACTCGTATGTCGGAAAATTCCCCGCCGACAGGTCTTTGTCGATCCCCAGCGGGAAGGCCGAGATAGCCACTGTCAGGGTTTGGTCCCCGCTGGCTGCCTGGTTGCCAGAGGACGAGTCGTCATCGTCGCCGCAGCCGACCAGAGCCAGTCCGGCTACTCCCAGTCCGGATGCAGCAGCGCCTTCCAACAAGCGCCGGCGTCGGACCCGTCTTCGATGCCAAGGGTGTCCGGTGCTTTGATCGATCGACGCCATAGTTGAAGGCTCCATTCTCGTTACGCGAACGCATAGTTCAGGCCTCAGGCCCAAAGCAACCCGGGGGAGTCTCCCCCATGCGCTAGCCTCTGTAAAGTTTTATGTGCACCAAGGGGTTGGTGTCACGTTCGTGTCCCGGATCTCCACCAACACGGGGTAAACCGCCACTTGCCCACCATCCCAGTCCTCGATCGGGATCGAGCCGGTTCCATGCGGGCAGATTGAGATCACGATGATGATGGGGATCTCCGCGTAAAACTCGATGTAATCGCCCGCCTGCGAGTTGCCCTCGCCCAGCAGGTAGTCGCTCGTGATGGGGTCCAGCGCCGTGTTCTGAAAGAGGTTCTGGTTATCGTGGATCAACCGCTGGCTGTAGCCGAGCTGGGCAAACCCGGCCCGAAGATTGTCATAACAGCTACGTGGGTGCTGGTTCGTATAGAGCGTCCAGAGGTGGGGGTTGCAGTGCGCGCCGTGTGCGGCATGCTCGCGAGTGTTGGCAGCGTTAGGTGCAGGGCGCACCGTGTCGGCGATGCAGGTGCAGAGCGGCCGATTCCACGGCGGATTGCTCCAGACCCTTGTAAGACGCGTCACTTGCGTCCCCTCCAGCGCGACTTGCGTGCCGGAGTGGTGATGCTCGCGCGGATCGTCCGCGCTGGCGAAACACGTGTCGATGATCTGCGCAGCGGCGGTCTGCACTAGGCGGAACGTTTGCCCCGCCTCCACGCGGAATCCATATCCGCGTCCTGCTGGGACCTCATGGCTGGAGACCAGGGAGAAGCTCTCCCGTTTCGCGACGAGCTGCTCATAGAAATCGCGGTCGAAAGGGACGTTGATCGCCACTCCCGCTTGAACGGCCATCAGGATTCCCTCCCAGCCGTCGCGACAGGCTCGTCAGAGCGGACGCCGGCGTTGTCTAAGTAGAGGTCAAGGTCCGGGTAGCCCATATTCGGATACGGCCAGCCGAGTGGCTCAGCGACCTGCTGGCAAACGCTGACCTCCACGGTGCGGGGCTGCGGCACGGCGACTGGCGGTGACCCATCGACAAACGGACTCAGCGCGAGCATCACTACTAGGTTCATCTCTGCGAAGAGCGTCACCCGATCGCCGGCGAGCGCGTCCGAGGGGAGCAAGGGAACGTGTTGTGTGTGCGGGTCCAGCCGTCCCTTTTGAAATAGGCAGGCGTCATCTTTGTCTAGTATCGACTTTGGGTCCCATCCCCGCTGCTCAACCAGCGCCGCCATCTGATGCCAGCCACTTGGGACGTCGGTGGCGCCGCCAGCAGCACGCCAGAAGGCCGGCGTGCTGCTGCCGCTGAAGCAGGGGTGGTGCCGGCCAGGCACCGCGCCGTCGCGCCGCGGCGGTGTCACCGTGTCTTCCAGGAAGGTGAGCATCGGTCGGTGGCGGGCCATGCTCCCCCACAGGCGCCCGTAGCGCGTAAGAAAGAGGCCTTCGGTAGTGACCGTGTGTTGGGCCCAGTACCGCTCGTCTGGATCGGCTGGGTTGAGTGGGTAGCAGTGCACGATCTGGGCCCCGTCGTGGAGCCGCAGGCGCAGAAGCTCGCCCGCCTCCAGTTCGACCGCGAGGCCGTCGAAGCCGGCCAGATCCGTCGTCAACCGCGCCTGCCAGCTGCCTTGGTCCGCGACGAGTCTTTGATAGAAAGCGAGATCGAGCGGTTTCGGACAGAGATGCGTCGTATCTTGCCAGAGAGCAGGGTCGGGCATGGGTGCTCCGTTCGTGGAGGGGAACACGCAACGGGGGAAGCGTGCTCGAAGTCTTGCTAATTGTCTAGACGCGGCGCTGTCAATAGGTCGCAAAGGAAAAGGAGCCCCGATGGCTGAAGCAACAGGTGAACCCGGTGCCGAACGCGTCTGGCCGGCTATCAGCACCGCAGAGCGCGATGCGTTCCTGAGCGAGCCGCGCGTAGCTGTCCTCTCCGTGGAACGGCCCAATGGGGCGCCGCTCAGCCTCCCGATCTGGTATGCGCACTTCGGCGGACGCTTCTGGCTCGATACAATTCCGGAATCACTACACGGCCGTCTGATGCGAGCGGCCGGGCGCGCGACGCTCTGCGTGCAGCAAGAGGAAGAGCCACAGCGCTACGTGACGGCCGCCGGCCCGGTTCGCTTCCTAACCGACGCTGAGCTCCGCGCGGATGGGATGACGGAGCGGGGCGTGGCCGACCGGATCGTGAGTCGTTACCTGAGCGGGGAGGACCTCGAGCGTTGGATCGATGCCGCGCGCCCGGCATTCACTCTCCAGATCGCCGTCCTGACTGCTGAGACGGTCTGGGCCGCCGCAGTGTCGCCGGTGGCGGAGATTCTCAGAGAGGTCGAGTCGGGCAGCTAACAGTCAAGCCGGCCGCAGTCCAACCATCCCCGCGGCCCTGGTCGGGCGGCTCTAGGTGTCTCAGGTAGCTAGACGCGGCAGTTCGACGTCGTTGCGCCGTAGACTTCACCCGCGATGGGCGCGGTCCACCATTCAGGCCTGCGGCATCGAAGATGGCATGAGTTCGCCGACTAGCGCACTGGGGCGGCGCGGTCGGGATGCTGGCTTGAATGCACGAAAACCAGAATGCATGAAAATGAGGAGGAGCCATGCGAGGCGTCGGAGTGATCGAGTTCGGAGGCCCGGAGGTGCTGCAAGTCGTCGACCTCCCGGAAGTCCACGCCGGGCCTGGAGAAGTCCGGATGCGGGTGTATGCCGCCGCGGTTAACCCGACGGACACCTATGTGCGGAACGGGGACCGGGCGGAGTCGCAACGGAAAGATCCGCCCCCCTATATCCCCGGGATGGATGCGGCCGGCGTCATCGACGAGATCGGCGCTGGCACAACGACAGATCTCGCCGTGGGCGATGCCGTCATGGCGATGGTGATCCCGCGCGGGAGTCACGGCGCCTACCGGGAAAGCGTCGTGCTGGCCGCAGACGCGGTCGCGCGGGCCCCGGACGGTTCGACCCATGCAGAGGTCGCCACGCTGCCGATGAACAGCCTCACGGCCCGACTGTCTCTAGACCAACTCGCCTTGCAGACCGGGCAAACCCTGGCCGTCACGGGCGCCGCAGGATGCTACGGCGGCTATATGGTGCAACTCGCGAAGGCCGACGGGCTGCGCGTAATCGCCGACGCGTCCCCTGTCGACGAAGCGCTGGTGCGGGAACTGGGTGCCGACGTTATCGTGCCCCGCGGCGATGACATCGCCGCGCAGATCCGCAAGGTGTCCCCGGACGGCGTCGACGGGCTTGCCGACGGTGCCGTCCAGGACAAGCTCGCGGTCGGGGCGGTCCGCGACGGCGGGGCCATCGCGACCGTGCGCGGGTGGCGCGGGAACGGCGAACGGGGGATCGTTTTCCACGCAACGATGGTCTTTGAATACGATCATCGCGCCGATCTGCTCGACATCCTGCGGCAGCAGGCTGAGGACGGGATCGTCACCCTCCGTGTAGCTGCAACATACGCGCCTGAGCAGGCTGCGGAGGCGCATCGCCGCCTCGAGGCCGGCGGTACGCGCGGCCGCTGCATCATCAGCTTCTAGGTTTTTCTATCGGACAAGACCGTCTTCTCCGTCCGGACCTGAGTGTCCTGCCGCGGCAAACGCTCGTGGTTAGATGAAGGCCTCGTACGACGCTCTCACGAGCACGCCAAACAGCAAGTGCAGCATCAAGAATCCCATCGCGGCCATTGGGCCGAGAGGCGCCGCGGCGGGTCCGGGATTCTCAAGCCGGCCGTCTCGCACCCAGGAATGGATCATCGGCATCATCTCCAAGGCCATGCCGCGGTCCTGCGCCGTCGACCCGGGCGGTGTGTCTTGGAATGAGTGGTGTGATCTCAGGGGCTCGAACCCCGGACCTATGGATGAAGAGTTAGGTGGTGGATCACCCTGGTGTCTGCCCCGCGAAGAATTGCAGCGCCAGCGCGAACGCATTCTGCCCTAGCTGCGACCCGATGATTCGCCCTGGGAAATCGTCGGCCGGCACGTGGATGCCCCCGTACAGTCGCGAGATCCCCGCTTCGTCGGCCGCGTCTGAATATGTCGCCCACTGCAGCGTGATCGTCTCGGATGGCCCCTCATCGAATGCCAAGAACGTGTTCGCCGGCACCGTGTGCTCACCCAAGCCTCCCGGGAAGAACGCACTGCCTGTGAACAGCGTCAGCACCTCCGCGCCTGCCCGGCTGAACGTGCTGTGTCCAGATACATATGCCGCGAAGGGCGGCGTCACGAACGTGGGTGCCTGGTACGGCACCCACTCCGTCGCTAGGATCCAGCCCGCGCTTCCCGCCCCCTCCTCGCCGCCCGGCGACCACGCCTGAATCGCGATCTCGCCCTCCTCGCCGGCTAGATGCGCGTGTCGCGCACCGGGCAGCGTGCTCTCCGCGCTGATTACCTCCACCAGGCTTGGCTCTAGCGGCAGCCCATCCGCGTGGAAGGACGGACCATCCGGGTCGGACGATTGCCCCAGCCCTCCCATGTATCGGATCATCGATATCGGCCGTGAGTAGTCGTAGGCGCCCTTACTGCCCCACGCTGCGATCGCCGCGTCGTGCAGCGCCCCGTTTAGCGCCAAGTACAGCTTTACGTCCCACTCCAAGTTGTCGAGTACCGACCCTGTACCCTCTAGCTGTTTCACCAGGCGCGGATCCTCCGAGATCTCATTCGCCAGTACGTTCCAGTGGCCCGGTGGAGTCTCCGAATCGGGACCGTCCGCCCAGAACTCCGCGATCACCCGCCCGTAGTCTGCTCGTAGCATCGGATTGGGTGTGTAGGGCTCCCCCGTCACTGGATTGACGGCGTGACCATGGTCGTCGTGCGTTCCCAGCGGCCGGTTCCCGGCCACCGCCGGCGACTGGTCCACCATCGCACCGTCATCGGGTGAGAGCAGGCCGCTCAAGCGGATCACCGTGAGCACCCCTGCCCGGAACTCCCCGTCCCCCTCCCCGCCGAGATATGGCGGCGGGCCGGGATCGACGGTGCGCCAAGGTAGATCGTCCGCGTCCGGCTGCAGCGCGAACGCTGTCACCTCCCCCCAGTGCGGTCCGGTGAACTCCTGGATCAACTCCCCGATGGCGATCCCGTTCTGCGTCACGAAAAAATCGAACGCCAGCGGCTGCCACCGGTTCGGGTCGTTCATCTCCGTCCCCCGCAGGTCTAATACCAGCGGGTCGTTGACCGGCTCGTAGCCCGCGGGCGGCACGTAGCCGTTGGCCTCGTTCGACCCGTCCTGCAGCGTCTGCGCGATCACCGTCGCGGCGATTCGATTCCCCAGAGCGGACGCACTGGTGTGGTACGACATGCTCTCCTCATCATGGGTCGTCTCATTGAACGTGCGGTCGTAGCCCAGCGTGCTCATCCGCGCGTTCAGCGCCTGCCTCGTCGCTGCCGCTGAAATCGTATTGGCGAAGCGTGATCTCAGCAGGCGGTAGGCCGCGTAGCTGATCGCCTCTTCCCGCGCCGCTTGGATCGCCGCTGCCGTCATCCCTGTGGTAGGCACCTTCTCCTGCACTAGGTATCCGCTGGCCGTTGGGTCATAGGCGGCCCACGCGTCGTACATCGCCACCGACAAGTGGAACAGATTGCGCGCATGCACCGTGGGCGCCGGGAAGTCCAGCCGGATCGCCGCCAGCAGTTCCTCGTTCCACTGGCGCGCGACGGAGCGCTCGTCGGGTTCCAGATCTAGTGCGATGGTCTGTGCGCCCTCGGCGACCACCCACAGCATGGCGCCGTCGGCTAGCGCGAAGGGCCTTGTGCCAAGCGCTGGGATGAACGACGTCCAGCTCACCGCTGTCGAGTCGAACAGCCATGCGATCACCACCGTCTGGAAGACCCGCCCGGCTTGCGTGGGCCCCAGCTCCCAGAAGACAAACTGGCCACCATCGGTCAGGACGAGCGCCGGCTTCGGCGCATCCCCCGCGTCGCTGTGGGGGCTCCCGAGCAACGGTGCGAGCATCGCCGCGGCGAGGAGAAAAGCGCCAAGCAGCATCGGCCGGAAGTGCACGCGAATCATGGACTGACTCCGTTCGCCTCACCGTCTCAGACGCATAGGCTACTACTGTGGATTTGGGCGTTCGCCAATGTTGGTGCGTCTACTCCCTCGCCGAGGCGGAGGACATTTAGCGCTGCAAGCTATGGGTCACGCTTTAGATCTGGCAGATCTGTGGCCGCATACATCGAAAAGTGAGTGATGGATCCTCAGGGGTTTGGACCATGGACATTCGGATTAAAAGGGATCAGGTCAGACTATTTTGGGAATTTGGGGACGACCTTCAGCCAACTGGCTGCTATCCGCGAAACACTGACACAATCGTCGTATGTTGCGGCGGGGGCGTGGTCCGCCCGGCGTTGGGGGCGCCGATGAAGCCCCACGCTTGGAGCTAGTCTCCGTCCTGGATGTGGAAACGAATCCGATCAGCCTGACCGCCCCGCTGCCATTGCTCCAGACGGCCGCCGCGCTTGGGGCTGGTGCGCTCGACCTCATCCAGCATGTCCAGGATCGCTGCGATCGGATCGATGCGGTCGAATCCGAAGTCCGGGCGCTGGTGCCGGAGCCCCGTCGTCGCGATCGGTTGCTGCGCGAAGCGGCGGTCTTGCTCGAGCGGCATCCTCACCCGGACAGTCGTCCTCCACTCTGGGGGGTTCTCGTGGGGGTCAAGGACATCTTCGCTGTTGATGGATTCGCTACGCGCGGTGGGTCAGCGCTGCCGCCTCAACTCTTCTCGATGCCTGAGGCGACGAGCGTCGTGCGTCTGCGCGAGGCGGGGGCGTTGGTGCTTGGCAAAACCGTTACCACTGAATTCGCCTTCTCTGATCCAGGCTCGACGGCCAACCCGCACAACCCACAACATACCCCCGGCGGGTCGAGCAGCGGTTCCGCCGCCGCCGTCGCGGCCGGATACGCGCCCCTGGCAATCGGAACCCAAACCGTCGGTTCGATTAGCCGGCCCGCGGCGTTCTGCGGGGTGGTGGGTTTCAAGCCCAGTCACGCGCGTGTCCCCACCGACGGCATCCTCCCGGTCTCCAAGTCGATCGATCAAGTGGGCTCGTTCACGCAGGACGCCGCGGGCGCTGCCCTCGTGGCGTCTGTGCTTTGTGACGGCTGGTGCGCACCGCTGGGTGACGCGACGCCGGAACTCCTCCCCGTACTGGGCGTGCCAGAGGGCCCATATCTTGAGCAGATCGATCAGGCGACCCGGCAACATTTCGACACGCAACTAGCACGGCTTGAGACGCGCGGCTACACGGTGCGTAGTGTGCCCTCGCTGCAGGACCTCGCGTCGATCACGGACCATCACACGACTTTGTTCACCGCGGAGTTCGCAGAAGTCCACGACGCTTGGTTCCGCGACTACGGTGCCCTGTACCGGCCTCGCAGTGCCCTACTGGTCCAGAGCGGCCGATCAGTTGCCGAGCAGGCGTTGGCGGCTGCGCGCGAAAGCCCGTTGAGCGTCCGATCCGCTCTGGAAGCGCTGATGTCGCACCACGGTATTGATGCGTGGGTCTCCCCGTCGACGCTTGGTCCCGCGCCCGTAGGCCTGGGGGCGACGGGCAATCCTGCCATGAATATGCCTTGGACACATGGCGGTCTCCCGACGATCACACTGCCTGCCGGGGTGTCCGCCGGGGGTCTCCCCCTGGGCTTGCAGATCGCTGCGAAGTTCGGCGCGGATGAAGCGCTGCTTGGATGGTCCCAAGATGTCGAGGTGCTGCTCCGCGAGTAGCGGACGCTGCGCGAGCATTGGCTCAGGTGCTCCGTTGGTCGATCAAGCCCCGACAACCGTCCACGCAGTCTCAGGCAGCCCTGCCTGCTATAGCTCGATCAACCCGTGTCGGGCCGCGATAGCGACCGCCTCCGTGCGATTGGCTGCGTGCAGCTTGGCTAGGATCGCGCTGACGTGGAACTTGGCCGTGTGCTCACTGATACCCAGCTCGCGGGCGAGGGCTCGGTTGGAGCGCCCTTGCCCGAGCAACCGAAAGACCTGTGCCTCGCGGTCGGACAAGGCGTCCGCCAGTGCAACCGCAGCTGGGTCGTGCCCGTGGAGGCGCGGCGTCGTCGAGAGTGTCGGGTGAATCACCGTCAGGCCGACGTGTACGGCATGGATCGCTTCGACTAAGACGTCCCGCGCTACGTCATCTGGGAGCAGAGTGATAGGCGCGCACCATGAACTCCAGCCGAGGAGACTGGTTTAGCCGCTCCACAGCCCTGAGATCAGGCCACCGTCGACGACGAGCGCGGCGCCGGTGACCCAGGCTGCCTCGTCAGAGGCCAGGTATACGTAGGCGTCGGCGATATCGCGCGGCTTGCCGAGCCTGCCGAGCGGGTGCTGCTTCTCCGTGAGTGCGCGCGCGGCTGCCGGGTCGGGCTGGTCGGCGTAGTAGCTCGCCAGCATCGGTGTTTCGGTGAAGCCCGGGCAGACACAGTTGGCGCGGATGCCGTCCCGTGCGCCGTCGAGCGCCAGACACTTCGTCAGCATCACGACCCCAGCCTTAGAGGCGCAGTAGGCGGCGTTATCCGGCATGGCCTGGATGCCGGCGATCGAGGCGGCCTGCGTCAGCGAGCCGCCGCCTCTGGCCTTGAGGTGCGGCCACGCTGCTTTGGACATGAGGTAGATGCTTTTAAGGTTGGTCGCGAGGCCTTTGTCCCAGTCGCCCTCGTTCAGGTCGTGCACCGCACCCACGATGTTGATGGCCGCGTTGTTGATCACGCTGTCGAGGCCACCGCCCCGCGCCGCCGCCGCGTCTACGCCGGCCTGGACGCTCTTCGGGCTGGTGATGTCGATCTCGATCGGGAAGGCACTCGCTCCGATAGCGGAAGCGGTGGCTGCCGCCGTCCTGGGGTCGATGTCGGCGCAGGCGACGGTCGCGCCCTCTTGGGCGAAGCGCACCGCGGTCTCGCGTCCGATGCCGGAGCCGGCGCCGGTGATGAGCGCCACCTTTCCGGAGAGTCGATCGTTGGGATTCATGTCCAGATGATGTCGCCTCTGGCCGGGGCGACGCAAGCTGTTGCGTGCTGTGCGCGATGGCCTGCGCTTCGGCCTCTCGACGTTAGGGCTATGTCGGCTCGTTGTATTGGTAGGCGGGCTCGCCGTGCTCGCTGCGATCAAGCCCAGCCTGTTCGTCCGCTTCGCTCACGCGCAGCCCCATCGTGGCCTTAATGGCAAGCAGGATGATGCCGGTGATGACGAAAGACCAGCCAAAGGTGGCGCCGATGGCGCCCAGTGGCCGCCAGAGCTGATCGCCTTCACCGGCGATGAGGCCGTCGACCCCACCGATCGTAGCGACGGCGAAGATGCCGGTGGCTAGACGGTTTTCTTCCACTCGCCCGCGGCACTGATGTCGCGCGCGTGGGGGATGACTTCGGCGCCGAAGCGCTCGATCTGATCGCGCAGCTCGGCCATCTCGCCGGAGGGGCATTCGAGGTGGCAGACGATGAGGCTGTAGCCCGCGTCGGCGAAACGTTGGAGGTCCTCGAGGATCTGTTCGCCGCTTCCCGTTAAAGTCATGCGTGGGTTGCGCGTGGCCTCGGGGTGGTCGGCGTCTGTGATTCGCGCGACGGCGACACCGAGCATCGAGAACTCGCCGGGGTCTTTGCGGCGGGCGTCCAGCTCCTTCCGGATGATGTCTTGTTCCCGGGCGTGGCGGTGCGGGTCGGTGTAGGGCTCCATGAACATGGGGTAGAAGCCGTCGCAGAGCCGGCCGGCGCGGCGCGCG
>Ga0315336_1005042_pt1 | contig 14865 bp, 10 predicted proteins | sample ASW5metaG_FD_204512 | JGI IMG/M metagenome (GOLD analysis project Ga0315336, IMG submission 204512) | Ammonia-oxidizing marine archaeal communities from Monterey Bay, California, United States - ASW #5 | ecosystem: Environmental > Aquatic > Marine > Intertidal zone | place: USA: California...
CGCGGTAGAGGGTCTCGGCACCGACAAATCGGAAGGCTTTCACATTCGTCACCCCCAGCATATTCCCTTGGCCGGCTTGCTCGGCTTGGGGGTCTTTGACCGGCAGAAAATTGACCACCAGCGCGTGAAAATCGCCTGACAGGGCTTTCGGCCGGGACATCACCGGCAGCCTGTGAAAGGCTACCCAGCGGTCAAACCGGGGGAACCTCGTCGCTGGCGGGATCGAACCACTCGGGCTGGAATTGGATTTTGGTCCCCTCCTGGATTGCCCGTTTTGTGGTCTGCACGCAGATGGCGGTTGCTAACCCGACATCAGCACCACAGCGAGGTTGATTCTCAGGGGCCGGGTTACGGATGCACCAGGCAAGATGCTCCATCTCTTCGCGGAACCCATATCCGACCTGCTCTTGTGTCGAACCTCGCGCCCACCCTGCGCCACTCCCTGCCGGGCTGTCGCTTTCGGCGGTATCGAGGGTTGGTGACCCGGCATCATTGGTGACGACCGTCACCGCTGTGGGGGACGTGGAGGTTGATTTCCCCGGTTCCATTTCTTTGAAGAGCATGGCATCTTTTTCCTGTTCGACAAACAGGGTACCGCGGGTACCGCTGATTTGCTCGCCATACTGATCCTGCGAGTTCGACGTGATTGCCGAGTAACTCGCCACCACAATATCTTGAGGGTTATTCCCTGGCTCTTTACCTTGCGGGTGGGTTTTGCCTGGAAACTCGAAGGTGGCAAAGATCTGGTCGTCGATCTGGTCATCACCGCTGGAGGAATACCTGGTACCGATACCGCAGACACTTAGCGGCTGTACCTGCCCAAGCAACATGCTGCAGGCATCGAATTGATGACTACCCAGCTCGGCCAGCAAGCCCTCGCTTGTGCGACGATAAAGTCGCCACCAGCAGAGTTCTTCCAGCGATTGGTAACCATACTTCTCGACGTCGACCTTGGAATCGAGTCCGTTGATTGGCATTTGCCATCTGTTGACCAACTCAATTTCGCCATTTTGCATGATTGGCTTTCCATCATGCAGGCGCGGCCAGGTATTGTTCCAGTGCCAGTAGGCACGGACGTGATGAATATCTCCCAAAAGACCATCGTCAATAATCGATCGGGCGTTGTCGTAAAGAAGGCTGTAGTTTCGTTGATGACCCACTGCCAGATGCAAGCCTGCCTGCTGGGCCTTGCGAGCCATCTCCTTGCACTGCCCGACATCTCCCGCCAGGAGCGATTCACACAGGACGTGTTTTCCAGCGTCCAGCGCATCGATGACCACTTGATAGTGGTTGTGCAATGGCACCGCGATCACCACCAGTTCAATCTCGGGGTTTTCGAGCAACTGGCGGTAGTCTTCGTAGTAGCGTATGTCTTGAGCGAATTGTGCTTCGCTCAGTTTGTATTTCTTGAGAAAACCGATCCGGTCTGGATCCTCCAGGCCGCCAGCTTTGATGCGTTCGACCTGGGAGGGGCGGATATCCGAAAAAGCGACGAACCGAAGGTAGTCCGGGTTGGAATAAGTCAACAACACCCCTCCTTGACTACCCGCTCCAATCAAACCTGCCCGGACCGGGCTGCCACCTAACTCCGCGTAGCCGAAATAAAAAGCCCCAGCTATCGGCACTGCCGCCGAGGCCTTCAAAAAATCGCGCCGCGTCACTCCCAGAGAATTGTAGAAATTCTGCTGGCCTGTGTGCCGTTGTTCCGTTGTCAGGTTCATGGGGGGTTCGAAACCTTATCTTGGAAGCGAGGAATTTGAGATCACCTGCTGTGGTTCCTTTCGGGACTTTGGCCCGACGTTTTTACAGGCGTCACTGCGATCCGCCATTTCTCCAGTTGTGGTCGGTAAGGGCTGTTTCGTACCGAGGGACCTGCCTGGGCGGGTCCTGAGACCTTTGCCGTGACGGTCCTTCTCATTTTACATTTTACCTCACATTTTGTGTGGAAGTTTCGAGGTTGGCAGATGGTTGTTTGCCGCGAAGCGACCGTCTGGTGGTTTCCAAAACGGGGCTTAGAACCGCATCGAGCCCCAGCCAGCGGCCAGAGTTGGTGGTTGCTAACATGAGCAAGGCAATCGCTTCGATCATGTTGTTGTTGATATACAGGTAATGCGACGTGCCCAGGGAGGTTCCCATCAAACCCGGGAGCGGTGGCATAGCCAGAAAGAACAACAACAGCATGAGCGCCGCAACAACTGCAGCAAACCGACTGAACAGTCCAATCAACAGGCAACCACCACTGGCAATCAAGCCCCAGATCACGAGGCGATTAATCCAGCCAATCCAGCCGGAGTTCACCATCCAATCCCCGTGTGCCCTTTGTGCGGGAGTCAGCAAGCCGAGCAATTGGTACTGGTAGTTTCCCCTGAGTTCCATAAGTTTGGCATCCAGCAGCCGGCGATTTTCCACCAATCGCTGCTGCTCGCTGGTGGTCAGCAAACCGACCGGCTTCGACGAGTCGTCCCGGTATTGCTGAAGTGCCCGCTGCAGATCAGGATTCTCGAATAACTCGCTCTTCAGACGGTCCTCAACAAAGCGCAGCTCTCCTGCCGCAGAATCGCGCTGGTCTGGAGTAACTTCGTAGTAGGCGTTAAAACGCTCTAAGAGCGTTAGCCACTGGTCACCGATGACCTCATGGTCATACGCAGCTTCGGCAGGCTCCTGGAGAACAAGGTTGCGAAATGGTTGGCCGAGTGGACCTTCGGCCTGTGCCAGGAACTGCCAGGCCGACCAGGGTTGATTGGTGTTGTAGGTATCAAGCTTGTACAAGCCCTCATAAAGCAGATGCCAACCAATCACCAGCCGCAAGAGCACCAACAGGGCCTTGCACGCGGTTGCCGAATTAGAGAGAGTTGTGTTGGTTTTCATCACTTAGCAAGTTTTGACGGAAAGCCGCTTACAAGCTGCCGGAGAGCCTCTCTCCCATTCTATCAGAAACAGACTGGTATCAGAAACAGCCTGATTTGAGAGATGGTTCCTGCTCCGCGTCCGGCAGCCTGGCCCGCAACAGTGGCCGACCAGTGCAGACTGCGCCGGCCAGGATACAACGAACGACCAATTCTAGCCCCTGATTTTGCTATCCGATGTCCGTGGTGAACGCCTCAACCGAGTGTCCCCTCAGCGACCGCGAGCAGTCGTACAACATTGTGCTCTACGGCCTGACTTGGGGAATGATCTATCTAGCAGCTCCCGTGCTTTATGTTGGTCTTACCCAGGCATCTCTTTTGAAGCAACTGGGCTACAGCAACACGATCTGTAATTTACCGAGCTCCATTTACATGTGGTTTGCACCGACGGCTGTGATCATGGCGTGGCTATTCCCTTACGTCAAACTGCTGAAGCCGATTGTGGCAGTTGGATATGCCATTTCGGCCACGATGGCTGCAGTGGTGGTGGTGGCACTGTTGTTGCCTGTTCCCCACATTGCGATGCTAACCGTGATTTTGCATGCAGCGGTTGTCGGCGTGACAAATGGAACTTGCGTTGCTTTTACGTGGGAAATCCTCGGTCGTGCCTTGTCGTCGCGTCGGCGCGGGCACGCATTTGCGCTGTCGACAGGTCCGGGCGCGTTCATGGCCGTACTCGGATCGTTGGGATCGCAGTGGTTATTGGATCGCGTGTGGACAGGTGCAGCAATTTCGCAGTTTGGATTTCGGTTTAACTACGCTTTGCTTTACGCAGTTGTGGTACCACTGATGCTGGTCGCGGCGTGGTGTACTTCGAAAATGAACGTACCGCAACCTGCAATCGAGACCAGGCGAGAGCCATTTGTCGCAACGGTTTTTGGTGGGTTTGGGGAATTCATTACAAACCGATTGATCCTGATAGCCGTGATTGGTTATTTAGTAGTTTATGCCGGGTACAGTATCATGCCGACAATCACACTTTATACGCCAACCGCTGTTGGTGTCGATTCCCAGGATTTGGTTGGCTATCAAAACGCTTTGCGTTTTGGTTTCAAAGCAGCCATGGGGATCTTTTTAGGATGGCTCTTGGTTCGTAGTTTTCCCAAGCTACCGCTGATCGCGACAACCTCACTTTGTATGCTCGCTGTCGTCATAACGATGTTCGCCCCCGGTTACTGGTTTCTGCTGAGTTTTGGCATCATGGGTGCGGGCGAACTTTTCGGCCTCTATTTTCCCAATTACATTGCCTGCTGTAGTCCCCCTGAGAAAACCCGCCGCAACATGGCGTTTTGCGGTTTGATCTTGTTGCCCTGCGGGGCGATGCCCCTTGTTTACGGGAGCGTGGTCGACAGGCTGAAAACATCGCTCGGCGAGCAGGCTGCGTTCCAGGTGAGTTTTGGCATTTCGCTCACGATCTTACTGGTGGCACTGATCTTGGTGGTATGGTGTTTACCCCGCCGCCCAGTAATCGATGGCCGCTGAATCGTACCGGCCGGGATCACACAACCGGTGGCCAGAACTTCTGCTGCGGTGAAACTGGGCATGGGGGTTGGGGTGGGGAACGTCTCAGTACTTGCCATCGCGAACCTCAAAGTGGGTTGGTTTGTTCCAGGTGGGCTGGCCACGGCTAATCCAATCGGCCGTCATTTCCAGCATCGAGTCGAGTGACGTTCCAGGGGGGCCAAACTGCTTGGTAGTGCGTTGGGAATCGCTGAGAAATGCTTCTGCCGATTCGGAACCTGTAAACTGAACTTCCTTTCCCAGCAATTCTCCAAACCGCTGGGCCAACTCACGAACACCAAGCTGCTTGGGGCCGGTTACATTGAAGATTGCTGGTGGTGCTTTAGTATGTTCCAAACTCCGCAAAATCAGTTCGTTAGCATCAGCCTGCCAGATCGTGTTGAAATAGCCCATCTCGAGTGAAACGGGCTCGTCACGATAGACCTTCGTAGCAAGATCGACGAGCACCCCGTAACGCAATTCCGTGGCATAATTCAAGCGGATCAGAGCCAGCGGAATACCCAGCGTGTGACTAAAATATTCGAACACGCGTTCCCGTCCCAGGGCGCTCATGGCATACTCGCCCTCGGGGGCAAGTGGATCACTTTCAGAGGAACCCGGGCCAGTGGCTGAGGTCATTCCGTAAACGTTGCCCGTCGAAAGTGCAACGATACGGCTGGTGCGAAAATGTTCACAAACGACTCCCGGCAAATAGGCATTCGAAGCCCACGTCTTTGCCTGTGCTCCACCGGTACCAAATTTTACCCCTACCAGGTAAATGACATTGGGCACCACCGGCAAACTTGCCACGAAGCCTCGGTCGAGCAGGTCACCAGCCAGTGTGCTGACGCCCCACGAATCAAGTCGATCCTGAAGGCCTTCTTCGGAGAAACGGCTGGTCGCAATAATTCGTCGGTCGAAACCGGCAGCCTCACTTGCCCGGCAGGCCATCCGGGCCAGGGTGGGTCCCATCTTGCCGCCAGCTCCCAGGATGAGGATGTCGCCCTCAATGCGGGCCAGCGCCTCCACGAGGTGTTGGGTGGGATCGCTTAATCGGTGCTCTAGTTCTTCCTGGTCGCGAATCATGGGTAACGTCCGTTTGAGGAAAGTTTCTGCTTCTCGTCCCCGCTGCACCAAGTTTAACAACACAAGCAAGTCTACCAACTCATGCAACAACGCTCGATTGCAAAAATCGCGTTCCTTCGGCTGACAGGTGTGCTGCCGGAGCAGTTGTGATACACTCGCGAAGACTTTGGAATTGGTGATTTCGAGTCACGCTACGTATTGTCCGATCGTCACAACTATCGCTCGCCGTAACCCGTGCGTCTTCGTCTGTCGATGTCGTACTTTTGTTTCACGCCCATGGGACCGGGTAAATTTGATCTACTACCTCCCAGGCGCCGAACAAGTCGGTGCCTGTGATGTTTCAAGATTTTAACTAAAAAGGGGGAGAGTTATGAATCGCTACAAATTGTTGTTGATTACTGCTCTGTTGGCCGGTTTCACAGGTGACATGGGGTTGCGAGCGGATGACTTGGACCAGAAAAATCTCACCAGGTCAGATATCGAAGCGCTCATGGATTCGCTCTCTAACTGGGGGCGGTGGGGAGAGGACGATCAACTCGGAGCCTTGAACCTGATTACGCCGGCGAAACGAAAGCAGGCCGCCAAACTGGTCCAAGAAGGGATCAGCATTTCGATCGCCCACGAATCGGTGAAGGAGGAAACTGATCAGTCCTCACCGTTTGAGCATACGGTGACCGTCAACTCACAATTGGGCCCAATTGGATCAGCCGGCGATGTTTATTCTGTCGAATACCACGGTTTTACCCAAACTCACCTCGATGGCCTGGCGCACCTCTTTTACCGAAACAAGCTTTACAACGGTTTTTCAAGCAAGCACATTACGCCAGAGGGCTGCCCGCAACTCGGTATCGAAAATTTCAGGAATGGCATCTTCACCAAGGCTGTTCTGATGGACATCCCCCAATTGTTGGGAGTCAAATATCTCGCGGCAGGCCAGCCCATTTATCCCAAGCATCTGGAGGCCTGGGAGAAAATGGCGGGGGTGAAGGTCGAGTCAGGCGATGCCGTCTTGATTAACACCGGACGATGGACCCGACGCAAGCTGGAAGGCCCTTGGACTATTTTTGACGGTTCAGCCGGTTTGCATGCATCCTGCCTGCCTTGGCTTAAAAGTCGTGACGTGGCAGTGGTTGGTAGCGACCTTTGCCTCGATGTGGTTCCCTCTGGCGTAGAGGGGTTTGACCTCCCCGTACACTGGGTCGTCGTCACTGCGATGGGCACGCCGATCCTCGACAACTGCGACTTTACCGAGGCCAGTAAATTCTGCCAAGAAAAGAAACGGTGGAGTTTCCTGTTGACCGCAGACCCCTTGGTGGTACCCGGCGGAACAGGTTCACCCATCAATCCCGTTGCCACATTTTGACCCCGGCTGGCCATATTGGGTTTCGCAAGAACAAACTGTCCAGTTCACTTCCCCTCGTACGATCCGGCTGGCAATCTTTAAACGTTCGGTTTGTTTCGTAACCTGTACGGTGCTGTGACTCACAATTCCCTCCATTTAATAATTATCGGTTCTGGCACCGCGGCTGCAACCTTGGGCTACGACGCCGTTCTGTTGCCAGGAAAATTCGAGTTTCGCAATCGCCAGCGATGGTCCGCTCATGGAATCGATATATCACCGGTCACATGGCAGACAATTACCGAGTTGTGCTCCCCGTGAATCCACGCCATCACAATCGGGTCGTAAAAATCAAGCCAAAGTACTTGCCGTTCCTTATCTTTGTTCTCCCGTCCGGGTACACTAAGGTCATACACATTGCACCCCATTCATGATTGCCTTATGCCTTCACCGAGATCTGCCAACTCCCGTTCGTGGTTCCGCAATCGGTATGGGCCGAATTGGGGATTGCCTGTTTTGCAATCATTCGTGTTGCTGTTGGTTTTGTTCACCGACGTGTCATGGGGCCTGGCGGAAGATCGTGGCGAGGCTCTGATAGACGCTGCTCGCAGTGGTGATCAGGCCGAAGTTGAAAAATTGCTGGCCGACGGCGTTGACGTCAATTCGGCTCCCAAGTTCAACATTACTGCCCTGTGGCAGGCAGTTTCGAAAGAACACCACGATGTGATTGAGGTCCTGTTGGATGCAGGTGCCAATCCCGATATTACCGACTCGGTTTGGCAGGTACCTCCACTGATGCTGACCAACAATCTGGAGATCATCTCTCTGCTTGTTGTCCATGAGGCGTCAGCTACCGACGTAAAGCTTCGCGAAGCCTCAGCAGGTGGATCCATCGAACTGGTAAAATCCATTGTTGAAGCAAAAACACTGGACGATCAAATCCTGGCAGATGCTTTGGCCCAGGCAGTAAACTCCAAGCAAGATGAGGTGGTCGCCTTTCTTAACGAAACGACCAACGGCAGGCTTCCCGCAGCCCCCACCGTGGCCACGGAATTGCTCGAATCGTATGCCGGTAAATACATTGGCCTGCGGATGAACCAGGTGGAAATCCGTGTCGAGAACGGACGCTTGATCCACGGAAGTGCCGGGGCAGGCGGCGTACAACTCGTACCGCGCAGCGACACCCGATTTCAAAGTGGCGGTTACACTTATGAATTTGACGCGAAGCCGGACGGAACGGTCAGTTACACACGGTTGTCGCTCACCAATCGTCTGACTTTTAAAAAACTCGCCGACCAAACTGATCCCGATACTCCCACAGCACAGCGCGCGAAACCAGCGCCAGCCAAGGACTGGTTGGCCGATACGGAGGTTGCAGCACGTGACACATGGCCCCAGTTTCGCGGAATTTCCGGGCGCGGCATTGCCGTCGATCAAAATCTTCCAGTCACGTGGAATGTCCCTGCCGGAGAAAACCTGCAGTGGAAAACACCGGTCCCGGGCCTGGCCAACTCCTGTCCAATCGCCTGGAAAGATCGCCTGTTCGTGACCACCGCAATAAGTGGTGACGGCAATCATGATCTGCGGATTGGCTTGTACGGCGACATTGATGCCATCGACGATACATCGGTGCACACCTGGCTCACAATGTGCTTTGATCGTCACACAGGGGATCTGATCTGGCAGCACAAAGCTGACGAGCGTCTCCCACCCACCGGACGTCACACCAAGTCGAGCCAGGCCAATGCAACACCTGTCACCGATGGCAAAAACCTCATCGTCTTGTTCAACTCGGGTTTGTTGATGTGTTATAGCCTCGATGGGGAAATACGCTGGCAGCACGACCTCGGTGTACTCAACTCGGGAATGTTCAGCGATCCCGACTACGAGTGGGGATTCGGTAGTTCGCCAATCATCTACGGCCAAACCGTCATCCTGCAATGCGACCTGCAGCGGGACTCGTTTGTGGTTGCTTTTGACGTCGTGTCGGGAAAAGAAGTCTGGCGCACTGCCCGGGACGAGGTGCCCTCCTGGGGAACACCAGGTGTGATGGAAACTGCAGATCGTCCGCTGCTGGTGACCAGCGCGACGAATTTCGCCCGCGGGTACGACGCCCGGTCTGGTGCGGAGATTTGGCAGCTGGCCCGCAACGCCGCCATTACCGTGCCTACCCCGCAGGTGGCCCATGATCTGATTTACGTCACCAGCGGCTATCGTCCGGTGCAACCCATTTACGCAATTCGTCCTGACGCCCAGGGAGATATTTCACTGGTCGATGACGACAAGTCGAATCAATACGTGGTTTGGAGCAAGGATCGTGGAGGACCCTACCTGGCCACCCCGCTCGTTTATGGAAACTACCTTTACACCTGTGGCAATAACGGTGTGTTCACCTGCTACGACGCCCTGACCGGCGAACGGATTTACCGAAAACGGTGCTCCCGCGGTGAGGCCAACAGCTTTACGGCCTCTCCGGTGGCTGCCGACGGAATCATTTATGTGACTTCCGAAAAGGGGGTCGTACTCGCCGTCAAGGCAGGTCCTGAGTTTGAAATCGTGGGCGAGAACGACCTGGGAGATGTTTGCCTGGCAACCCCCCTCATTGCTGGCAGAGCGTTCATTGCTAGAACTCAGCACTACCTGATCGCTGTGGGACAGTGACATATCCCGGGTTGGGCTGTCCGAGGTTCAATTCTGGTCTTTCAATTTTTGCCTCATTTTTGCAATCATGGCGTACCCCTAGTTGTTAAACTAGTTTACGTGTTCTTGTTTTACTCGCGACGGTCCATTGCGGACATTTGCCTTTCCTGACTTTGGAGGAGAAACCATGTTTTCCAACTATCGAGCAATCGGATTTGTGGCTGCCAGTGCGGGTGCCCTGCTCCTCGCATTTTTGTGTGCCAGACCAGCGCTGACGGATGACGAAAAGGGAGACGATAAGCGAGGAGGCCAGCGCGGGGATGCCATATTTGACCGGGTTGATAACGATGGGAACGGATCGATTTCCAGAGAAGAGTTCGAGGGAGCTGCGGCCAGACTGAAGCATGCGATGAAACGCATGCGTCATGATCGGGAACAACACGCCAAACCAAAGCATTCGGGAAAATCGCGCCGTCCAGTTCCGCATCACGATGGCGATCGGAAGGCACGAAAACCTGAAACACACAAGTCGCGAACCAAATGGGCTCGCGGACCACATGGTCGCTCAGAAGCGCAAACGATCGTGCACGTGCATCATCACTATTACCATCCCGGTGGACCGCCGGCGCACCATGCGAGCTCGCGCCACGGTCCCGGCCGTGGTCCACATCATCGCTCGGAGTTCCACCGACCGAAGGGGCCACACGCTGCCCGGCACCAGCAGGAATGCCGCTGCGATTGCCCATCGTGCCGCGAGGCCCAGTGCGATGGTGAAGCATGCCACCGACGAAAACACCCTCATCGTGGTGACCGCCGTGCCGACGCCACCGAAAGCGCGTTTCCGGCTGAGATCCAGTTCGAGGCAGCCGATTTCCAAGGCGAAGATTCTGTGGCACGTGACGAGGACACGACTCCAGAGACAGACTCCGCCGCCGAGGTGGCCAATGCCGATCCAACGATTCGCTTGGACTTAACCGATATTGCGGGTCGAGAAACGCTGGCGGTAGCCATCGAAGGTGACACCCCCACCGACACCGAAATCGATACGGCGAGCGAATCAGCAACCCCGTAATCACCAGCCGCGCACAAATCCGGGTCGCGGAAGGGGCATGTGTCAACCAAGAATGGGCCAGAGAAAATCGGGCAGCAGGCGCGGTTGTACGGGGATGTGTTAAATGCCACTCGCGAGTGCTTCACCCACAAAGTCAGCCAGTTCGCCACCGTTCCGCCCCCGGTCCACACGATCACCGGCACCGACGAAGTCATTGCCTTCTTCGCTTATCTCGCCGGGAGATTGAGCAAACGCCGCATCGAGCACAAGTAGCAGGTCGCCACTGGTTTCCTGTGCGACAGCAGGTTCCGTGCCCAAGTTGACCACGCTGGCGGTTGCCGCAGCCAAACCGTTATCGCTGGCCGGGTGGAAAAGCGTAGCGGCGATTGGGCGCTCAGCGGTTTGTTGGGGATCGAAATCGACTTCGGGTTCAACTTGCAGATCGATCAGGTGGCTTGCCGTAGCTAGCGACATCGATAAGAGGTTCAACCCAAAGTTCTGTCGCCATACGCTGTAGTCTTCCGGTCCGATAACCCCGTTGCCGTCGGCATCGGCACGAAGGTCGGTTGTGCTGGTGGAAGTATCTCGGTAAACGGTGTAGTCAGCCGCGTCGACATTGTTATCCGAATTAAAGTCACCATAAATCCTTGGCAAGTTTGGCAAGATTGCATTGGCAATATCTCTCGACAGGTCTCCAGGTTCGGAGTTTCGACGGTTGGCCAGTACCACAACTCCAAGTTCGAGTTCAGGGAAGAGGCGCACATAAGTGTTTGCGCCAAGCTGGGAACCGTCTTTTCGTATTGAGAATTCACCTTGTAACGTACCAACCGACCAGCCCATGGCGTACGACACGTTGGTGGGAGGGGGAACGGTCCAGAGCTGCTCGAGGGCTTCGCCAGATAAGATCTCACCACCCATCAGCATCGCCGAGAAACGAACCAGGTCGTAGGCAGACGCTTCCACGCCACCACCGAGGAGTTTCCAGCTGATGTTGTCAGGGGTGGCTTCGGTATTGTTGGTGTTGTAAAGCGTGGTGCGGAACTCGTTCGCTACGCTCCGATCCTCCGCTTTTAAAGTTGGCAATCCAAGTCCACTGCCCAACTCGCCAAACAGCACGTCGGCGATAGGCTCACCAGTGGCACCCTCGATCCCGGCACCCAGCAGTGTGTAACCATGCGTGCTATATTCGTAGCTTGTTCCGGGAATCGAGAGCAGCGGCTCATCCCAGAACAATTCGGCTGCTGCAAGGGCCGTATCGTACTGGGTGTACATCGTGTACAGGCCAAGGTCTGAATAGTGACCGACACCTCCGCGATTTGAGGTGAGCTGCGCCAGCGTGTGCGTGTGATGATCCGGCATTTCAGCAACATAGGTGCTGGTAGCAGCCGACGGATCAATCTCACCCTGCGCGCCCAGCTTTAGCAGTAATACACCGCCAACCGCCTTACTTACCGACGCAAGCCGGTTTATGGTATGAGCCGAATACCATACGTCATTGTTTATGTTCTGGTGCCCAAAGCCCCGCATGTACCGGACCTCGTCCTGGTAAACAATCGCAACGCTCAACCCCGCAATGTTGTGCTCCGTAGCGTGTGCGTCGGCTATGCCGTCGACGGTAGAACGTAGATACCAGTCGGGGCGGTCTGTGTTCTGCCGCCACACACCGGCGTAACGAGTGCCGTCGCTGGTTTCATACCGCTCAAAGTCGGTGAGGCGATAACCCAAATCCTGGTAACGGCGCGATTGGTTCACGTAGTCCTGGGTGTCCACGTCTCGAACTGCTCCCCAGTCGCGGCCATCAGGGTTTTTGATCCAAATAGCGGCATAACGCTGCTCCCCATCAACCTGGTAAGACTCAATGTCGTGGAGGCGGTAGAGGACTTCGTATCGGACATAATCAGTTGCGAACTGAGCCGTGGTCCGGTCACGACGTAAAATCCACTCGAAATTCTCTTCGTTTTCGACCCAAGCATCGGCGTACTGGGTTGAATTGCCGACCGTGGTCGCCTCGAAGTCGATCAGGATATGGTTGTCTTCGTATTGATCGAGCCGGTCAGAAAAATCAGAGCTTGTTAAATTTTGGGACGAGGCCCATTCATACCCTTCGAAGTTCTGGATCCAGATTGCCGCATGGTACTGCTGACCGCTCAGGATATAGCTCTCCTGGTCGATCAGACGGTAGCCGTTGTCACCGTACTGTGTCGACTTGTTGCTGAACTGGCTGCTGGTCATCTGGAACTGACTGGCCCACAGACGGCCATCAACGTTTTGCTGCCACACACCGCTTAAAAGCTGCTGGCCATTAACCTCATTGACTTCGATGTCGATCAGGATATTGCCGGCCTGGCGGGTGCTAAAGTCGTCTGCGAATTCAGCGGCCGTGAGGTTGAGGACCGAATCCCAACTCACTTCATCCGGATCAAGCACGATGGGATCGCCCGAGAGCGCAAGCCGCGGCTCAAGGACTTCCAGTTGAAGTTTCCGAAGACGGCAGCTGGTTTTTACGCGGTTTTCCACAGTTTATTCCTGAGGTGGGGCGTAAAGGTTGCAACAAGTTCCGATGGCAATCGGAGGATAGAAGGCTAAATAATATTTTACCAACAAACCCGAAATGGCGGTGGGTATTACCGCGAATGGCTACCAAACTGGCAAGAATCTGCACAACTTCCCGTCTCAATAGACAAATTTTCCCGCCAAAGACCCTCGTTCGCTCACCGAAGGCGTCGGGGCGTGTCGTGAATTCGCGTCTGCCAGGCGGGTAGGAAAGCGGACTTCCACCGGGTCCAGTGAACGGCAGGTAGGTTGCACGGCAGCAGTAAATTGCGAGACTTCCTGCCGAATGTGGCGGCTTCGTTGCCTGTATGGCTGGTGCGGCGGAACCACCCAACAACTCCAGCCAGGTTGTTCTCCAGGCACGTTGGTTCTCGCTCGGTAATTATGTCTGCTGAATCACAATAGGTTGCGGTCTCCGGCGGAGCGATTCTAAATTTTGCTTCTGCGACATGGTAAAACCACAATCACAGCCGCCAGCAATCCAACGATTAACAAGCAGCTTGCGGGTTCCGGTACGCCTAGCCGCATGCTTGCCGAAGTAGCCTCATTTGTATTCAGCTGGTCTTGCCACACCGTGTAATCGGCCGCGTTGACCAGATGATCGCGATTGCCGTCGGCAGTGCGGTCACCTGTCAGGCCAAACTGTTCCTGCCACACTGCGAAATCGTGCGTATCGACGTCACCATCTTTGTCATAGTCACCGCGGATCTCTGGGGAGGCAAAAAAGCGAAAAGTTACTTCGGTACTGGCATATCCTGAAAGTGGCTCTCCCGTAATGTCGTGGCCAACGTAAACCCGGTAAACCGCCTCGTAGAGATTCTCAAACGGGTCATCCACTGCATAAACGTTGTGAGCCATGGCACCCGTCCAGCGCCACCGGCTAGGACTGTCGGCCGTGCCGAAGATCGGTTCATATGCGGGAGTTGCCGGTGGCCGTTGATAGACCTCCAGCCCCGGAGTTGCGTCAAGTTGGTCTATCCAAATCCAGGCTTCGGCTGGGAGAGAGATGAATCCGTCCGGGTTCCAGCCATATTGAAAGTTGTATGCCTTAGTGCTGAGCACGCTCCAGGTCAAATTCGGATCAAATTCATGGGGTGGTTCAAGCGGGCGGAGTTGGGGAGTTGGTACCGAGTCATCCACATTGGCCCACAGTCCGTTCCCAACCAGGCTGATATCGACATGTGTCATTGGGGCCAACGCCATTCCAGTCTGACCACCTCCAATTTGGGGAATCACATATTCGGCCGTGGCGGTTGTAGAAAGACCGGCTAACACAGCAAATCCAATCCGGGCCAAGTACTTCTTTGTGACCATTGCGAACACGCAAAAAGGGGTGATTTGAATTGTCCTCGGGCCAGCACTCGGCCGGCCGGGCAAGTCGATGTGAACGACGTCGACACAGCACTAAAAGGAAGGCCGAGGCGGCAAGTCAAAAGCTCACCCGTTGTCAGGGCAAAGTTATTAAGGCAAAAGGTCTTCGAGGATAGTTGGTGGGGGAACCGTCATTCATTTATTGACCCAGGCATGCTTGGCTTGGATCCCAGCGGTCAACCTTGGTGGGGCGGTCAAAGGTGGTGGAAAATTTGTCTGCCGTAACGTGGCTGTCAACCCACAGGTAATTGGCAACTTCCAAATGTCGCTGCGAGGCAACTTCCGAAGCTCCCCCGAAATACCAAAAGTGGGCCATCACGTGATCGGTTTTCGCGGCCGTTTCGATTTCTGCGACCATCACCGTACGTGACGTACAGGGTATTTTTCGCAGGGACGTATAGGTCGGACCTTCTGCGGCA
>Ga0315336_1005043_pt1 | contig 14863 bp, 18 predicted proteins | sample ASW5metaG_FD_204512 | JGI IMG/M metagenome (GOLD analysis project Ga0315336, IMG submission 204512) | Ammonia-oxidizing marine archaeal communities from Monterey Bay, California, United States - ASW #5 | ecosystem: Environmental > Aquatic > Marine > Intertidal zone | place: USA: California...
AGGAGATTACCCTCTTTCCGCCGACCGCCGCAGCGCCCGGCAGCGCCCGCAATCGCCTTGCGGCTCGCGTAGAGGCGATCAGTCCGGCTGGGCCGGTGCTGCGGCTGCGGCTCAGCCTCAACGCGGATGAAGGTGGCTCCGACCCGGTGGGGGACGTGCTTCCCAGCGCGGTCGCAACCGTGACACCGGCCTCTGTCGAAGTGCTGGGGCTTGAAGTGGGGAGCCCTGTCGCCGCCGTCTTCAAAGCGACGGCCGCGCACCTGATCCCAACGGCTAACAGGGCCGGCTAGTCGGGTAGCTGCAGCCGGCTTGGCTAGTCCTGATCGTCGCCGAACGCCTTAGCCAGCTCTTTGCGGGAGGGCTCCGTCATGGCGTGCACGCCGTTGATCATGATCGTCGGCACGGAGCGATTACCGTGGTTCAGCGCCTGCACCAGAGCGGCTGCTTCATCGTCTTCGTCGATGTCAATCGCTCGGTACGGAATCGCATGCTTATCGAGAAACCGTAGTGCCGCTCGGCTTGCGCCACACCATTGCGTCTTGTAGACCAACACGTCACGCGGCGAATCACTCCCCTGGGACCGTGCACCTTCTGCCACCGCTCGCATCCGATCTCCGCTTGCCCAACGCGGGTGTCTGAGCAACCTTGAGAATCGCTTCAGTCATCCCAAGCCTAGCCCCATTGGCGATGGGCGGCGCGATAGTCTGCGCCTGTGGCTCTTCGTTCTGCACCCACCGTCAAGCTTTCCACCAAGCTCACCACGCGCGATTTCCTCCAAGGCGTCCGCGAGGGGTTGGAGACGCGTCTCACCGGCGACCTCGCCGATGCGAGCAGCCGCATCGTATTTTCCAGCCTTCAATGGCACTACGGTGACCCCCGTCTCCACTATGAGGTCGCGCCTGTCCGCAAGACCGGTCGCATGGAGATCGGGTTGCATATGGAGGGCGCGCACGACTGGAGTCGCGGCGTTGCGATGCGCCTCGCTGCCCACGCCGACGAGATTCGCGGATGCCTCGGCCCCACCTATGAGTTGGAGGAGTGGACGGCTGCCTGGTGCCGTCTGCACCAAACCATGCTGCTGAAGCGTCTCACTGACGATCTCGCCGCGGATACTGCCGACCGCCTCGCGGTGCTCGTCACGAGCGTCGAGCCGATCCTGCGGTCGCTGGAGCTCTCGGATTTGCCCGGCCCCTCTGCGCCTGGCCGGGGCGGTCCCAGGAAGAAGTGGGGCCGCCGACGCCGCTCCTAGCTTCCTCGGGAAGCTGCCTTCCGTTGGCTAATCCCTTAAACAACGAAGCCTCCCGGAAGGGAGGCTTCGTTGTGGAGGAACGGGTCTGAAAAGCTGGTTAGTAGCCGCCCATCGCGCCCGCCGGCATCGGCGGGCCACCCATCCCCGTGGGCTGAGCCGGAATCGATTCGTCTTCGATCTCGCTGACCAAGCAGTTCGTCGTCAGAACCATCGCCGCGATCGACACTGCGTTCTCGAGCGCCGCTCGAGTCACGAGCGCCGGGTCGATGACGCCGCGCTCGACCATGTCGCCGAACTCGTCGGTCTGGGCGTCGTAGCCCCAGTTGGGCTTGTCGGCATCCTTTACGTCTTGGACTATAACCGAGCCGTCTTTGCCGGCGTTGGAGGCGATCCGCCGCAGCGGCTCCTCCAACGAGCGACGCAGGATCCGTACCGCGGTCCGCTCGTCGCCTTCGAAATCATCTTCCTTCATCGTCTTGGCCGCCGCGATCAGTGCCACGCCACCCCCGGGTACGATCCCCTCTTCAACCGCCGCGCGCGTCGCTGAGAGGGCGTCCTCCACGCGGTGCTTGCGCTCTTTCAGCTCTACCTCAGTGGCGGCACCGACCTTGATCACGGCAACCGAGTTGGACAGCTTGCCCAGCCGCTCTTGGGTCTTCTCGGTGTCCCAATCGCTCTTGGACAGGTCTAATAGCGCCCGCACCTCGCGGATTCGCGCGTCCACCTCGGCGGCGTCGCCCTTACCCTCGATGATCGTGCTGGCGTCCTTTGTCGCGACGAACCGCCGCGCCCGGCCCATGTCCTGAATCTCGGCCTCGGCGATGCCGCGGCCCAGTGCCTCGCTGATCACGGTGCCGCCGGTCATCGCGGCGACATCGCCCAAGTTGTCCTTCTGCCGGTCGCCGAAGCCGGGTGCTTTTACCGCGACCACGTTCACGGTGCCGCGCAGCTTGTTAACGGCCAAAGTCGCTAGCGCTTCCCCGTCGATGTCGGGGGCGATGATTACGACGTTTTTTGTCACTTGCAGTAGCTTTTCGAGCAGCGGCAAGACCTCGCTCACGGCCCCGATCTTTTTGTCGGTGAGCAGGATGTAGGGATCGTCGACGATCGCCTCCATCCGATCCGGGTTCGTGATGAAGTACGGCGAGATGTACCCGCGGTCGAATTGCATCCCGTCTACGAATTCCACCTCGGTGCGGATGCCCTTGCCCTCTTCGACAGTGATGACGCCGTCCTTGCCGACTTTCTCCATCACCTCACCGATTAACTCCCCCACCGCCGGCTCCGCCGCGGAGATGGAGGCCACTTGGGCCATCTGCTCACGCGTTGTGACGCGGATCGCGTTCTCTTTGATCTCCTCGGCGCCGAGCTGTGCGGCCTTCTCCAGCCCCCACTTCAGCGCGATCGGATTCGCGCCCGCCGCAACGTTCTTCATCCCTTCCGTCACGATCGACTGTGCCAGCACCGTGGCCGTCGTCGTGCCGTCCCCGGCGATGTCGTTTGTCTTGGACGCGACCTCTTTGGCGAGCTGCGCGCCGATGTTCTCGAAGGCGTCTTCCAGCTCGATGTCACGAGCGATCGTGACACCATCGTTCGTGATAGTCGGCGCGCCGAACGCACGCGCGAGCACGACGTTCCGGCCCTTGGGGCCGAGGGTGATCTTGACTGCGTTGGCGAGCTTGTCGATCCCGCTCTTCATCGCTGCGCGGGCTTCCTCGTCGTAGATCAGTTGCTTGGCCATAAATGTCCTTCTTGGGGCCGCGCGGGTAGTTCGATTTTCGGTCGGAGCCATCTTGGCACTCGGCGACCAGGAGTGCCAAGCGGCATTATCGCGAATCGCCGATCCGCCGCGCAAGTGGCGGCGGATACGGAAGGAGAAGGAAAAAAAGGGTCTAGTGGCCTGGAAACGGGTGGATCGTCGGCTGCCCTTATAGCAGCTAGGCGGCGGACTCGTCACTTTCCACAGCGAGTCCAGTGTCTTTGATCGCTTGGTCGGAGCTCGCTAGGGCTTCCGCTGTGAGCTGGCTGTACCAGCGCCAATCTCGGTCGCGCGGGCTACGGAGGAAAGCGGTCACCAGTTCCCGGATACCGTCGATTTCACCCAGCCGCTCCTCCATGGTCTGCTGAAGAGCCGCTCGTTCAGAGGTCGCGGGCTCGGCCGGCTCGCCGTGTGAACGAGCGCCCCCTTTGCTATCTAGCCCGCACCACAGCCTGCGGCTGTGGAAGATCGCGTTGGCGTGGGCTTTGATGAAGCTTAGGCCTTGACGCTGAGGGTTACCCCTTCGACGTCGTGGTGTCCGGCGATCGCCTGACACAGCTCCTGCGGGAAGTTTCCCCGCTCCGCGAGCTGCGCTCCCAAGGTAGCGTGGTCGTAACCGAACACCTGCTGCTCGGCCTCGTGCAGTGGGATACAGCCGTGGATCGCCGTCCATACTGCCCGGCTGAACGTCTCGGGCTAGTACTGATTCATCATCAGCCGGCCGATGTCATGCAGCACGTCCGCTGTAAATGTGTTCTCCGGCTTGGCGTGACCGGTCTTTTCGCCAGCAATTCCCATATCACCCCCGCTGCGATCGAATGCCCCCAGAAGAGATCGATGTTGAACGGCCCGCCCTTGCTCTCTGTACAAACTTCCATGATTGCCGTCGCGATCGCGGTGGAGCGCACGTCCCGGTAGCCGATCAGCGCGACCGCGTCGCGCACCGTCGCGATACGACGCGGGTAGCCGTAGAAGGCGGAGTTGCCCAGCCGCAGCAGATTGGCCGTCAGCGCCGCGTCCGTCGCCAGCACGCTTGAGAGGTTGTTCGCCGATAAGTCTTCGCTGTCCGTCACTTGAATCACGTGGCGCGCTACCCCTGGCAGCGGCGCCAGCTGCTCCACCTGCGCTATGAGGTCTTCCAGCAGGATGATGTGCTCTGCTATCGGTTCTTCGTTCGCCGCCGGCGCCAGCGTCTTGTTCGTTGGCCAGCGCGTGCGAGTGGCTGCTAGCGCACCGGGCCGAATCGTGGCGGTGGCCAGTACCGCAGCCACGCGACTCCAATCAGATTATCCCGCAACACCGGGCCGAAGTGCCTGCTATCCGTGCTGGAATGCGGATTGTCCCCAAGTATCATCAGGGAACCTCTTACTTTTCCCGGCTCGGCGACCCGCTTGATCAGCTCCAGATCCGGACGATCCGGGCGGCGCGCCACCACGACCCAGCCGCGCCGTGGAGCGCCTGCGACATGGGGAAGCCGCGTAGCCAGGATGTAGTCCCCGTGCCTCAGGGAGGGAAACATGCTCTCGCCCTCTACTACGAACCGCGTCGAACGCTGTGCTACCAGCATGACCAACGTCGACAGCACCACCACCCACCACCACCGGCGGACGGCCGTTGCCGCTTCGGTGCAGGGAGAGTTTCGCCCGCTCGCCCTGGCTCCTATCATGCGGCTCTGGTCCCATGGTCGGACGCCGCGCGCGGCTGTTCGCGTTGGCCGCTCCAGAAGTCGTTCAGCCCGCCGTACGGGCGCAAGAAGGAGGAAGCGGAATGATGAACCCTGTAACGGACTTGATGAGTTGGGCGCGCTCGGCGCGTGTGGCGCACGCCCACTGCGACGTGCCCTGTGGTCTTTATCATCCCCATGCGGCTGAGCTCGCCGCGGAGACAGTTGAGAAGATGGTCGAGAAGCTCGAAGGTCTCGGTGCCGACGATGGCTCCCTCGCTTGGCGCAACTCCGCCACTCGCATGATCGCCGCCAAGGAAGAGCACGCCGAAATCGTCAAGCACGAGATCTCGATCCTCTGGGGTGACTACTTCAAGCCGCCCCACCTGGAGAAGTGGCCGCAGCTGCACGAGCAGGTCTGGAACACGCTCAAGCTTGCAGGCTTCAACAAGCAAAACGTCGACATGAAGGCCGCCGGTGAGCTCCGCTCCGAGGTCAAGAAGATCGCCGACATCTTCTGGGAATCGAAGAAGTAGCAGCCCGGCGGCGCGGCCCTCGCGCGTCACAGGCGTCTGTTCGTCGGCTCAGTGCGCGTGGGAGTGGCCGTGGTCGTGGTCGTGACTGTTCTCGCCTTCACCCCAACCGCTGCCCATGTCCATGTCGCCTCCCCCGCCGAAATCTGACGCGCTGAGGTCGCTCCCGAAATCGTCTCCGAAATCATCGTCGAGCTCGTTGGCGCCGAAGCCCGCGATCGCGGACGAGTTCCACATCCGTGCGCCCGCGGCGCCGTCCTCAGGGCAGCTGGCGGGATCGCCTGCTTGGTCACGTGAGCGCGTCACTTCGAACATCTTTTTGCATTTGCTGCAGCGGAACTCGTAGATGGGCATAGTCGCGACTCCGTTGTTGGTCCTGCGTCGGCGGGTCCCGGAAGCGCCCCCCGGGTGACCCGCCGCGGATTTTACCCTAGGGCAGCCGTCGCTGTCGGAAGTGATGGAACGCGAACGTGACCCCTGCCTCTATGTCGAAGCCGCCCTCCTCACCAGCTAACTCGTTCGATACCCCCGTGCCCGTACCACGCTCCAGCGTCGCTTGCCGCAGCGGGTAGCGTAGGCCCTGGGTGTCGACCCCCCGCAGCTCGTCGCTGATCGGTACCAGCGACACGTAGTCGCCCGGCGCGCCCCGGAACCGCACCGATGCCATCCCCTCCCCCCGCAGCAGAACTCCCTCTGACCAGTCGCTCACGACCGTAATTCGCACCTCTCGCAGCGCCGCGGCGGCGAGATAGAGCAGATTGGCCAGAACGTGGTCCAAGCGGTCTGCCCCGCGGGCTCCGGCCAGCACCACTTCGTCCGCCCCCCGTGCCTGCGCTAGTCGAAGCGCCACCATTCCGTCGGTCTGTTGCTGCGGGTTGGGGTGCGGTGCCAGCTCCACCCCTTGGGAACGCAGCTCTGCCTGTAGCTCCGCTGGCAGCGAGTCGAGGTCGCCGACGAGCACATCCGGCCACAGCCCTAGCGCCCGCAGGCGTGCAGCCCCACCGTCCGCCGCGACTACCAGCTCAGCCGCCTCCAAGTGACGACGCAGCAGCGCTGTGTCCTCCACCTCGCCGGCCAGCACCACGACTGCTTTCATTGCCGCCCTTCCCGCGTGTGTCCGTTGCGTTAACCAGAGAGGGCGCCCGCTGGGCGCCCTCTCGAAATCTCTGAACGGAGTAGCGCTACTTGGTCAGGATGTGTACCGCGCAGGCGCTGCCCAGGCCGATGGTGTGGGCCATGCCCGCCTTGTGGTTCGGCACCTGACGGTCGCCCGCCTGGCCGCGCAACTGCCACGTGATCTCGCAGATGTTGGCTACGCCTGTTGCGCCGATTGGGTGGCCCTTGGAGAGCAGGCCGCCGCTCGTGTTTACCGGCGTCCAGCGCGGGTCGCCCTGTGGACCTGAGAGGTCCGTGAGTTTCTCGTCGATCCAGCGGCCAGCTTCGCCGACGGGCGCGAGCTGCAGGTTTTCGTAGTGCAGCACCTCGGCTGTCGCGAAGCAGTCGTGTAACTCCACGCTGTTGAGGTCCTCAGGCGCCAAGCCGGACTGGTCGTACGCTTCCTTGGCCGCGTTCACGGTCATCGTGTTCACGTCCGGGAAGGTCAGCACGCGGTCTGTGTAGGGGTCTGTGGTCAGCGCCGACGCGGCAACCTTGATCAGCTCCGAGCCGAACTGCTTAGCCTTCTCTTTGCTCATTACCACCGCCGCCGCCGCGCCATCGCCGGTGGGGCAGCACATGTAGAGCGTGTTCGGGTAAGCCACCATGCGGGCGTTGAGGACGTCATCCAAGCTCACGCGAACTTGGTACTGGCTTAGTGGGTTCGCCATCGCGTGCTCGTGGTTCTTCACCGATACCTGCGCGAATTGCTCGACCGTCGTGCCGTGCATGCGCGAGTGTTCGAGCCCCGCCATGCCGAACACGCCGGGCATCGTGCCCGTGCCCATTACACCCTCGGGCGAGTAGGCTGGGTCGCCGACGATGCCGCCCAGTAGGCCGCGCTTGCCCATCTGCTCAACGCCTACCGCTAGCGCGATGTCGTACGCGCCCGAGCCAACCGCGAAGTAAGCCTCACGGAACGCCGTGGAGCCAGTCGCACACGCGTTGGCGACGTTGTACACCGGGATACCGGTCATCCCGACTTCTTTGAGGATCTTCTGGCCGATCATGTTGGTTTGGTAGAGGCAGCCCGCCGCCATCATCTGGACGTCACTCAGCTGCATCCCGCCGTCGGCCAACGCCAGCTGGACGGCCTGTGAGCCCAGCGTCGCGACGTTCTCCTCCGGATAGCGGCCGAACTTAATCATACCTACGCCGCCGACGAAGACGTCTCGCAGAGAATCGGTTTTCATAGAAGTGCTACTCCTTCACAGCGGCGCGAAGGACGCCGCCAGCTCGCCTAATTCTACCACCCGCTACGCGGGCTCGAACTGCCAAACGACGACGTCATTGCCGTCTTTGTCCTTATGAGTCGCGGTCGCCTTGCCCCGTACCTTCATCCCCACTGTGACCTTTTTCGGGTCCGGCTCCACCCCCACGATGTTGGCCCGCACGGCCACCTTCTGCTCCGCGTCGCCTTCCACCCCAACGTCGATGATCCCGCCCACGAAGGGCGTCGGGATCCCGGGCCAGGACTGATGCACGATGGTGTACACCCAGACCTCGCCCTCATCGCTCAGTTGCACATCGGAGAACTGGTCCTCGGCGTTGCCGTTGCAGACGGCGCAATAGCGCCGCGTGGGTGCGTAGAGGAACACCGTGCGGCAGGTCTTGCACTGCAGCCCCCTGAGGTAGGCTCCCTCCAGGCTGTTCTCGTCTGGCATCACTAGGTAGTCGACGATCGGGCGCAGGCCCGGTTTCGCTTCGGTTGCGGTATCGCTCGTCATAATTTCCTTACTCGTGAGCGCTCCGAACCCCCTCCGGGCTCAGAGTCCGACCATTATCGCCGCCTCCAAGAGCGCGTCAAGCAACCGATTATGCGCTGCTAGTCTCACACTCGTCCCTGCTCTCGGAAATACGACACCGCGTCCCTGAACGCCTCGTCTAGAGGAGTCTGTGGCAGTCCTAGCTCCTCGATCGCCTTGGACGGGTCGAACCACATGCGGTGCTTGGCCAGCCGCACCCCCGCGATCGGCGCTCGCGGTGCCCGGCCCCGCCGTCGGTTCCAGCGGTCGTCAAGCTGTGCGTAGGCCATAGCCACGATCCATGGCAGCGGCAGCTGGGGCGCTTTCCGGCCCGTTTGCGCCGCCGCTCGCGCCATCACCTCGCGCAGCGTCAGGTTCCCCTCGGCGTTGCCTAGGATGTAGCGCTCTCCCACCCGTCCGCGACGCCAGGCCAGCACATGCCCCGCCGCCACGTCGCGTACATGCACGATGTTCAGGCCAGCACTGCGCAGGTACCCGGGTAGGTCGCCGTTCGCCGCGTCGACGATCAGCCGCCCCGTTGGCGTCGGCTTCACGTCGAGCGGCCCGATCGGCGCCGTCGGGTTTACGACCACTGCCGGCAACCCCTCTTTCGCGACCATCGCCTGCACTAGCCGCTCGCTGTGGTACTTACTTTCTTCGTATGGGCCGGCCAGCTCGTCTTCGTTAGCCCACTGCGACTCGGCCGCGGGCGTGTCGTCCGCGGCTGCGTACCCCACCGCCGCCACCGACGATGTGTGCACCACCTGATCGACTGCTGCCCGCAGCGCCGCGTGCATCAGCGCCCGCGTCCCCTCGACGTTGACTGCGCGCATCCGCGCCCCTTCCCCCGCCAGCTCGTACAGCGCCGCCACGTGAAAGAGAACATCGACGCCGTCCAGCGCCCGCTCCAACGACGCTGCGTCGGTGAGGTCTCCCACTGCCCGCTCGACAGGTAAGCTGCGTAGGTTCTCCGGCTCGCCTTCTCCCCGCACCAGCGTGCGCACTTCTACACCCTCCTCGATCAACGCCCGCACCACGTGTGCGCCGATGAATCCGCTGCCCCCCGTCACCAGTGCGCGTGTCACGCGCGCTCTCCTTTTGGTGGAGCTTCGATCAACGCTTCTAGCACTTGGTCTATCGCGCGCCGAGCCAAGCGCCTCCGCCAAGCCAGGCGCGGCAGTGCTGTAACGAGACGGGGCCGCCGAAGCGCGTCGCTCGCTACCGCGCCCGCGGACGGACCGCGCCAGTCCCACCCAAGCACCTCTGCCGGCAAGTCGGCGTCGACTGGGTCTATCACCGCGCGCATCGACGCGAACGGCAGCCCCAGCTCCGCCGCCGCCTCGGCCCAGACGTGATCTTCCATCTGCACGATGCTCGCGTGAGTCCGAGCCCCCTGCGCGCGTTTCTCCGCGGCAGTCCGCAACGGCGCTTCGACGGTGAGATTCTCGCCTCGTTCCCAGCGCACAACTGCCCGCTCCAGCACGCGCGCGCCCAGCGCGGTCAGCTTCGCATCGGGCTGGAGCTTCTCTCCTACTCGCTGCCCGCCCAGCGCCTGCCGCTGAAACGATTCTGCTAGCACGACCGTCCCAGGCTCCAACCCCGTGTGCAGCCCCCCCGCTACGCCTACCGCCAGCAGCCTACTCGCGGGCGGGTCTAGCGTCGCGAATCCCGTTGCAGTGGCCGCCGCCCGCTCTACCCCCGGTCCCGATATCACGATGCGCACTCGCACCCCCTGCCGCTCGCCCCATGTCGCCCACCCTTCCCCCAGCGTCACTCGTCGCCGGCCCCGCAGCCGCGATGCGAACGCGCTTGCCTCCCATGGCAGCGCGGTCAGTATCGTTAGCACAGTAGGTTCGCCATGGGCCCAGTCTCTCACGCACGAAAAAGCCCGGCGCGAGCGCCGGGCTTTTTCGTGCGTGAAGCGAACGTCGCGACTAGCTCAGCGCGCCCTTGAGGGCGCGCAGTCCGCGCATCGGGTTGCTGCTCGCGTCGATCACCGCCGTCGCCTCGAAGCCAGAGTGCACCATGCAGTTCTGGCACTTGGGGTTGCCACTAGCGTGCCCGTACAGGCTCCAGTCCGTCTCGTTCATCAACTCGCTGAACGTGTCGGCATAGCCCTCATCCATCAGGTAACAGGGCCGCTGCCAGCCCAGTACCGATCGCGTGGGATTACCCCAGGGCGTGCAGTCGTACTCGATCTCACCCTTGAGGAAATCGAGGAACAGCCGGCTCTGGTTGAACGACCATTCCGACGGCGGGTCCCGCAGAATTTCCTTGAAGAGGTCGCGCGTCTGGTCCCGCGTGAGGAAGTGCTCTTGGTCGGGCGCCTTCTCGTACGCGTATCCCGGCGACACCATCATTCCGTCAACGCCCAATTTGCTCAGGTAGTCGAACATCCCGCGCACTCGCGCCGGGTCCGCGCCCAGGAAGATCGTGCTGTTCGTCGTGATTCGGAAGCCGCGCTCCTTGGCCGCTTTGATTGCTGAGACTGCGACGTCGAACACGCCATCGCGGCAGACCGAGCTGTCGTGTTCTTCCTGCAGCCCATCGACGTGGATCGAGAACGTGAGGTAGGGGTTCGGCTCGAACTGGTCTAGCTTCTTCTCCAGCAGGATCGCGTTCGTGCATAGGTAGACGAACTTCTTCCGCTCGATCAGCCCGTCGACGATGCGTCCGATCTCAGGATGCATGAGCGGCTCCCCGCCCGGGATCGAAACCACCGGTGCGCCGCACTCATCGGCCGCCGCCCAGCACTCTTCGGGGCTCAGCCGCTGGCGCAAGATATCCATGGGGTGCTGAATCTTGCCGCAGCCCGCGCACTCCAGGTTGCAGGCGTACAGCGGTTCCAGCATCAGGACCAGCGGGTAGCGGTCGACGCCTTTGAAGCGCTGCTTCGCGACATATTTCCCGACCGACACGGCCTCGCGCAGAGGAACGCTCATAGAGCACCGCAATTCAGATATTCAGATCGACGTGCATAAGCACGCATGAATTGGACGAAATATAACACGGGCCTCTGTGAGCTACGCTTCCCGCGTTAGCAGGTGTTGCGCTCGTTCGTAGTCTTTTGGGGTGTTTAGATCGAGGCCCACAAGTGGGTCATCAACGTCGACGAACTGCGTCGTCTCTCGATGCTGCGCCCGCACCGCTTTCAGCCCCTGCCCCACCTCATCTACGCCTCGCAGCTCTGTCAGTAGTTCCCCCGCGAACACTGCGGGGTGTCCATTCTTATCGTCATAACGTGGCACGACTATCGACGCCCCCACGCTACCCATTTCCTCTATCAGCTTCCGGACCGTCGCAGCGCTACAGGGCCCGTCGATGTTCGTGATGACGATCGCCCCCAGCCCCGCCGGCAGCGCAGCCGCCCCCGCTCGTACCGATGCCGCTCGCCCTTCCGTGTAGCCAGCGTTCACGATAACCCGGCAGGGCGCCCTGCAGTCAATTCGAGAACGCACCACTTCGGCGGCGTGTCCGAGCGCAACGACCACCGGATCACAGCCCGCCTCGACTAGCGTGTCGATCTGATGCTGCAGCAGTGGGCGTCCGCCCCAGTCCAGCAGCGCTTTGGCCGTTCCCATCCGTGTCGATGCCCCTGCTGCCAGGATCACCGCGCCCGCTTTCACGCTCCCGCGTCGGTGAACGCCGCCGCCACTGCCTCTCCCGTGATCCGCTCGAAGTGTGCGAGTCGCTGGTCGCGAGGTCGTTCCTCTTTGTCTTCCGGATCGACCTCTTCCCGCGCTGTCTGCCCCGCGATGGAGAAGAGCGCTGCGTTGCCCTCACGCCCAATCAGCGCCGACTCCACCTGCCGCGCTCGGCCGACCACTGGGTCGAGACCGCCCAGTGCCACTTGCGCGGCGCTGATCTGATCGCCGGCGCGGTTCAGCATCACGGCGATCGATTCCTTGACCTGTCCGCCGCCACTGAGTTCTTCGACGTACGCTTCGCCCACGCGCTGGCCTAATTCCTCCCGCAGCGGCGTCAGCCACAGCCCCAGCAAGAGCTCGTGCTGTTCCAGTTTGTTGCGAGTCGGATTGGCAAGGATGGTTTCCAACGGTGCGCGCCGACGCCCCGCGGGCGACACTAACTCCGCTTCCGCCCCCAGTGCCATCATCGTCGTCGCCAGAGCGCTCGCGCCCCCGTCCGACATCAGCCGCCCGCCGATCGTGATGCGGTGCATCGTCGGAGCCTTCGTCCGCGGTCGGTGTTGCTCGACCCCCGTGCGCACCAACGCTGGCCACCCCTCCGCTTCGTGCAACGCCGAGAAACGCACGCCCGCCCCTATCCAACCGCTTTCCGAGTCGAAGCGCCCGGCCTCTTCGATCCTCTCGATCGACACCAACATCTTCGGCGGTCGCAGCACGGACATCAACAGGTTGGACATGACCGTCGTGCCGCCGCTGACGATCCAAGCGCCCCGGCTCTCTGCCAGCAGCTGCGCTGCCTCTTCCCCGGTCTTCGGGGTCGCCTTCCGCATGCGCTAATCCTCCGCTTGATCTTGTTGATCTTGGGATTCGTATGCCCGCAGCGCTTTGGTTAGTGCGCCCGCCGCCAGTACCGAGCAGTGCATCTTGCTGGCCGGTAGCCCGCCCACTGCCTCGACGAAATCATCCCGCCGCAGCTTGCGCGCCTCCGCTACCGAACTGCCACGCAGCAGATCCGTCGCTACCGAGCTCGTCGCGATCGCCGCGCCGCAGCCCTTAGTTAGGAAACGCGCCTCTGTGATCACAGCACGTTCTATTCGCAGCATCAGCCGCATGTGGTCTCCGCAGACCGGGTTGCGCACTTCGCCCACGGCATTCGCGTCCGGCAACTCCCCGGCGTTGCGCGGGTTGCGGAAGTGGTCCAGCACCGTGGCATTGTAAGACCCGTCGTCGGGAGTCGAAGCTGCCGTCATGCGTGCAGTGTACGGATCCTTAGACTGTTGCGACGGGTCCCGCCAACTCCAACAACAGGTGCAAGATCGCCGCTAGCGATCGCTCCCGGCCTTCAGGGGCGAAATATTCGCGTGTGCTGTGCAGGTCCCCACAGCGCCCGCCCCAGCCGAGTGCGATCGCTGGCACCCCCGCCGCCATTGCCGCGTTCGCGTCCGTCGACGATGCGACCAGTACCGGCTTGAATCCCTCCGCTTCAAGCGCCCGCCACGCCGCCCGCACCAAGGGCGTCTCTGCCGGCGTCGTGCCAGCTGGTCGGTGGCCGATCTCTTCGATCGCCACGATCGCCTCGCCTTCGGTGGAGCGTTGTGTTTCTTCGGCGTGCGCCTGTGCCACGGCTGTTCGCACGCCTGTCTCCAGATCGTCCAGCTGCGCCGTTGACTCGCTGCGCAGGTCGATCTCCATCCGCGCCGACTCCGGGATCGCGTTCACTGCCTGCCCCGCTTGTATCACTCCGATATTGACCGTCGTCTTCGGTTCGGTCGGGACCATCAGCATCGCAACCTGGTCCGCCGCCGCCGCCAGGGCGTGCGCCGGGTTGTAGCGACCGAAGTCGTTCCAGGAATGTCCGCCCGGTCCGCTGAACTCCACCGCAAACCGTCGACTTCCCACCCCGCGGTTAACAACGCTGTTCGCGCTCGGGTGGTCGATCGTGATGAATGCCCCTATTTGTCCCTTGTCCGCTTCGGCGAAGAAGTGCTGCGCACCCCGTAGGTCGCCCCGCCCTTCCTCGCCGACCGTCGCGACGAACTGCAGTTCTCGGCTGGTTTGCACTTCACCCGCCGCCAGCGCTTGCGCCACCGCGATCACCGCCGCCAGACCAGCCGCGTCGTCCGCGATGCCGGGACCGTGCAGTTCACCTTTTGGCACGACCGTGCGCGCTCGGTACGGCGATCGCTCCCCCGCCCGCGCCACCTGTAGCGGCTGCTCCGCGTCGAAGATGCTATCGAGGTGTGCCGACAGCACCACGCACTCGCCCTCGCTGCGCTGCCCCGCTCGTCGTGCGATCATATTGCCGACGGCGTCCGTTTGGACCGCGCAGCCCGTCCCGCTCAGCCACCGACCGACCGCCTCGCCGCGTGCTCCCTCTGCTCCCGTCGGCGCCGCGATCTCACTCAGTTCGATCTGCAGAGCCGTCACGCCGTCCGCGTTGGCGCGCAGGTGGTCGAACGCGGCCGCCGCCTCGCGACTCACCGCGGCACGTCCAGTGATAGCGTCACGACACGTCCATCCCCAGCGCTGCGAAAATCGCTTCGTACTGGCTCGGATTGGCCGGGTTGTAGTGCGGGATTGCTTCGACAATGACGCCCACTCGGTCGCTGACGAACACCGCTCGCATGCACCGCCCCGTCGCTTCGTCCGCCACGCCGAACGCGCGCGCCGCCGCGAGTCCGGCATCGGTTAGCAGCGGGAATGCCAAGTTGCACTCTTCTCTGAACGACGCGTGACTCTCCGCGCCGTCGCTGCTGATCCCGATCAGCCGCGCCCCTAGATCCTCTATCAACTCCTGATCGGCGCCCAGCGCGCTCAGCTGCGCGGTGCATGTCGGTGTTCGGTCCTCTACGTAGAACGCGACTACCAACGCCCGCCCACCCAGCAGCTCGCCCAGGGTCACCGGACCCCCAGGCCCTTCCAAGCTGACCTGCGGGAGCGGATTCCCGGTTGTGAGTGGCTCGCCCATCATCGCGACAGCCCTTCCTGCGTCCCCGTTTCCAACCCCCGGCTGAACGCCATCACCTGCACCCGCCCCAGCCCCTCCGGATCGGTCAGCACCTCGACTGCGCGCCGGCGGCTCAGTTCGGCCTCCAACTCGGCGCCGCGTGCG
>Ga0315336_1005044_pt1 | contig 14863 bp, 13 predicted proteins | sample ASW5metaG_FD_204512 | JGI IMG/M metagenome (GOLD analysis project Ga0315336, IMG submission 204512) | Ammonia-oxidizing marine archaeal communities from Monterey Bay, California, United States - ASW #5 | ecosystem: Environmental > Aquatic > Marine > Intertidal zone | place: USA: California...
TCATGGCGGGGATCTCCTACCCGTTGTCGGAGGGGCCGGACGCCGCTTTCGCGAATTGCGATGCTTCCGCACCGCAAAATCAATCCGGACACCTCTCATGTATTACGATTGGCGCGATACCTCGCACCCCGAAGCCTAAACTCCGGCAAACCGCAAGCGTAGAAGATATCCGCACGATGTGCAACACCGGCGCGAAATCCTAAGCGGGTTAGTGGACGGCACTGGGGCGGTTTGCAGTCAATGGCACGCATGGTACAATGCGCAGTTCCGGCGGACGAGTTTCGCATTGGGCTGACAATTGGGGATACACACGATTATGCACGAGACGACTCAAGAAGAAGTACGCGCCATGGGTACCGCCGATTTAGAACCACGGCGCGTACCCTCTCAAGACCGCAGCCGCAAACGAGTCGATGCGATACTTGACGGCTTGGCGGAATTGCTGGTCGAACGCGGCTTCGAAGCCATAAACACCCATCACGTCGCCGAACGCGCCAACGTACCGGTCGGAACGCTCTATCAATTCTTCCCCAATAAGTATGCGCTTGTCAGCGCGCTATCCCGCCGCTATATCGAACGGTACGGCGACATCCTGCAAGAGAGCCTCTCGTTCGACGAGTCTCACGTAAAAGACGAGCACATTCTCGACCAATATTCTGAAGCGGTAGCGAACGTCATGTTTCAGGACAAGGCGTTGGCCGTGTTATGGGCCGTGATGTTGGCCACACCGGAATTACGTCCCATTCAAGTCGCCGGTTTAAAGATGGGACACAGCCTTTTGATGTCGCTACTGAAGAGCCGGTTTGGACACCTGGACGAAAACACATTGGAAAAAATAGCAACAACCATCTATCGCGCGTCTTACGCAATGCTCTATTCTGCCTGCCAAAATCCCGACGAAGACAAGGATGCCGCGCTCGAAGAACTGAAGCGATTGCAAAACGCGTATCTCAAGAGCTACCTCAAGAACGACTAACGCACGCCGAATACCATTCGGCGCGTCAGCGGCCAATCGGCCGAAGACCATCAAGGGAGCACAACATGCGCGCTCGAATCCTACTTCCCGTTTTTCTCCTCGCGACTTCGGCAGCCGCCTACGCACACGTTGACGGTCGTCCATCCATACACGACACCATGGCCACGATAATGGAACGGGTCCGATCGACGCACTCGCCCGAAGAGTTGAAAGCCCTCACTTCCGATAGCATCGCAGCACTCTTGACCGACGAAGAGCGGCAGATTCTTGGGACAGAATACTGGTCGTTCCGTCTCGACAAGCCCGTGACGATCTACCTCATGCGAAACGAGAAGCAAGCCAATGTGCCATATTGGATCGGCGATCAAGGGTTCAAAAAATCTACCTACACCGTAGCCGTCAATGAAGACACCTACGAAGTCTGGGAAAAGCCGTTTGACGCTGGTGTGGTTGGGCTTGGCGTGAACGGCTTTGAGGGCAGCCGCGATCACTATTTCGTCGGAGTCGTCCCGCAAGAAGACGGCGACTCCATTGAAGTCTCCGAAATGTATCCCGGACGCCACAAGGCTACCAAGTTCAAAGACAGCGCATTTGTCCACGCCGACGATTTTGAGAATCGCGTCACGATGTACCCCTCATTTCTCGATGGCCAAACGCTCATCCGTGGAGTCCAGGCTCGCAATGACGAGACTCAACTCGTCCGGGTATGGCGCGAAACCGCGTACCCCTCCACCGCTGCCCCAGATCAAGTCGTCCTCACCTGGAGCGGCGATCCAAAAACAACCCAAACCGTCCAATGGCGCACCAACCCCGAAATCACGAACGGGCAGGTGCGATTCAAACCGTCGGGCAGCGACGCCATCTCAGAAATTTCCGCCACGCAAACCATCCTCAAAGACCCAACCCTCGCCAACGATCCGGTAAACCACCGCTACACCGCGATGATGACCGGCCTCCAACCGGCGAGCACCTATGACTATTCCGTCGGCAGCGGCGGCGCCTGGTCCGAGTGGTCAACATTCACCACCGCGCCCGCGAAAACCGTTCCATTCAAGTTCATCTACATGGGCGACGCGCAAAACGGGCTCGACACGTGGGGCGTACTCCTCGACAAAGCATTTGCTGAAGAATCCGACGCGGCATTCCACATCATGGCAGGCGACTTGGTGAACCGTGGGATACAACGCGACGATTGGGATAGCTTTTTCCACAATGCCACCGGCCACTATGACAACCTCCAACTCGTACCCGCGATCGGCAATCACGAAGACCAGGGCAACGATGGCCCTTGGATGTATTTAGACGTGTTCGATCTCCCGAAGAATGGACCTGAAGAAATAGAAATCGAGCGGGCCTACAGCTTCGAATATAGCAACGCGCTGTTCGTGATACTCGACACCAATACTTCGGTGAAAGACCAAACCGAATGGCTTGAAGACCAACTCGCGAATACGAAGGCAACGTGGAAATTCGTGGTGTATCACCACCCGGCCTACTCCTCCGCCCCGGGACGGAACAATTCGGCCGTGGTCAAATACTGGACGCCACTGTTCGACAAATACAAAGTAGACTTAGCCCTTCAAGGACACGACCACGCCTACCTGCGCACCTACCCAATGAACGACGGAAAGCCTGTCGATTCACCGGCAGAAGGCACGATCTACATCGTTTCCGTATCCGGCACAAAGTTCTACAAACAGGGCGACTTCGAATACACAGAATTCGGTATGACGAACGTATCTACATACCAAGTATTGGACATCGAAATCGATGGCGACACCTTGACGTACAAATCCTACGACGTTGAAGGCGAAGTACGGGACGATTTCATCATCAAGAAATAGCAGTGCGCGGGCGAATGGCTACGAAGTCAGGTCACGAGGCCGCCAAAGGTTAATCAACGTACCGCCGCAATTCGTGCCGAGATCTTTCCAAGCATCAATCGAGAGCGCAATCTGAGCAAGGCCTGCCGTCGGCATTTGCTCTTCTTCCCCCGTCAACGATTCAATCAAGTCTTCCACCGTCGGATTATGGCCTACCAACAACACCCGGCGGTCTCCATCCGATCGCCCTCGTAAACAGGCAACATATTCAGCCACGTCTGCCGCATACAATTCATCAGCGAACGCGATCGTCCCATCAAAACCTGACGCCAACGCCAACGCCTCGCTCGTCGCCCGGGCACGAACTGCGCTCGAACTAACGATACTATCCGGAACTAAGTTTTCTGACGCCAACAACCTGCCCATCCGGGGCGCATCCCGTTTCCCTCTCGCATTCAATGTCCGATCAAAATCAGCCCGATCAGCGTGTTCCCAACTCGACTTCGCGTGCCTCAAAATCAACAGAGTCTTCAAATCCAAGACACCTCAGAATTTGCGATGAGTCAATCATTCACAGCAATGGAGATGATAGCACCATGATCGACGCAGATTAAGCATGGCGGTTTTCAAACATGCAACATAATTGAAACAATTATATATTGATAAAAATAATAAATTAGACACGAATAATCGACGGAGCTCAGGCGAATTTAGCGTAATGGCATTGCAAGAATCTCAATTTTCTGATTTAAGCTCTTTATTTGCAACACTTATGTGTAGATTAACAGCATTCGGATTTGATGATAAACTTTGATTAGTGTTCGAAATGCATATGAATACGAAATGCAGCTTGTAAATTATTTATTACATGGTAGAATTATGTGTGAGTTGCGGCTGCCTGGGCTGCGCATGAACAACGTATTGGGGGGAATTCGTGTCGACCAAATCGAGTCATCTCGCTGACGATATAGAAGCGCAATTCGATGCGGATAGCCAAGGTCAAAATCCATGGCGCCGCTGGATTCCCTTGCTCACAATCGGAATCACCGGTCTCACATTGAGCGTTGGTGGATGGTTGTTGGTGCGCCAATGGGAAGAAGATAATCTGCGCGTTGATTTTGAACGGCGAACCGGTAATTTTATGGCGTTCCTACAGACGGATATCGTCGAAGATTATACCGCCCGCAACCAAGAAACGCTTGAGACACTACGGGATGCCATAGCGGAAGACGGGCTACACGAAGATTCCGTACAGACCTTCCGGTCCGGTGCCATGACCTCGGATTGGATCAATTCATCAATAGTCCTGATCCCGCGTGTGCCTACGGAAGACCTAGCAACGTTTACTGCAGAAATGGAGCGCACGCTCGGTGAACCGTTCGAAATCCACGGCGGTCGCTCAGAACGCCGCAGCGAGTTAGACACGCAATCACTTTCCGTTCATTATCCCATTATTGAGTCCGTCTCCCAACGTGATGACGAGAGCCTGCTTGGGTTGGACCTAGCGACGTCAAACAGTGCCGCGACCGCGCTTGAAGCCGGACTCGCGCGCGGATATCCAGTCGTGTTGGGTTTAGCCGATGACATCGGCGTACTCGACTTTTATCATTTGCTCCCCCTTCCTGAACAGATTCCGCACCCGACCAAGCCTGGTGAGACTTTCGAGGGTTTTATAGGTGTTGTTACAGAGGCTGCGCTCGGCGAATTATCAGAATATTTTCCGCTCGTAATGGGTGGCGTCGACACGTATCTCATTTCGGTCCAAGGCACCCAGGTTCGAAACACCACCCTGGTGTCGGGCACGTCGAGCCCCAGTACCGTCATTCGTTCGAGTGTCCTCGCGGCACACGGCATGGCGGGCGGCGCCGATATCGATATGGGCGGCCTCCATTGGAATGTGGTGAGTGCGCCGCGCGATCAACTATATGCCTTGCACGACACGAATAAGTCCACTTACATTGCTATGGTAATACTCGCTTTAACGGTACTCGTCGCGTTTGGATCCGTCAGCGCGCAGACCCGCGCACACCGCATCGATCAACTGATCCGGTTGCGCACCAGGGAATTATCCATCGCCAACGAAGAACTAGGACGCGAGATCTGCGAACGCAACAAGACTGAAACGGCACTGCGTAAGAGCCAGGAAATGTACGAACTTCTCAGTAAAAACGTCAGCGACGTCATATGGACATCCGATCTCAACATGGCGGTCGATTATGTCAGCCCATCTGTAAAGCACTTGCGCGGATTCACAGCGGATGAAGCGCGGCAACAAGATTTATCGGAGATCCTCACCCCAGATTCACTTGTTAGCATCCTCCCCGTCATAGCCGAAGCTATTGAACGCGTCGGAGCCGGCGAAGTCGATCCGCCGCCAAGCTACACGCTTGAGATGGACATGGTACACCGCGACGGCAGCATCGTTCGCACCGAAACAACCGCATCGGTCCTTCTGAATACGGATATGGATGTCGTAGGTTTTCTCGGCGTAACGCGGGATATCGAAGCGCGAAAACAGGCCGAAGAAGAGACCTCCGCACTGGAGACTCAATTGCGGCAGTCCCAAAAAATGGAAGCCATCGGAACACTGGCCGGTGGCATCGCTCACGATTTTAATAATCTGCTGACGGGAATTCTTGGCTATGCCAACCTCCTGAAACTACAGACCAACGAAGAAACCTCGACCTATGAAGCGGCGGACGTCATCGAAACAGCTGCCCAACGAGCGTCGGAACTCACCAAACAGCTTCTCGGATTTGCCCGGCAGGGCAAATTACAGAATTCGGCCGTTAACCTACACGCGCTCATTACCGAGTCTGTTGAACTCCTGCGAAGAACGATCGACAAAAGCGTGAGCATCAATCTACGCATGGATGCGGACACTTCCGAAGTCATGGGCGACCCAAGCCAATTGCAATTGGTCATGCTCAACCTCGCGGTCAACGCGCGAGATGCCATGGAGAACGGCGGCGATCTCACAGTTGAAACCACGTGTATCGACGTCAACCGAAAAATGCACGCAGGCCTAAAGCCAGGCAGTTACCTACAATTACGGGTTTCGGATTCGGGCGCCGGCATCCCAGCAAATATTTGTGAACGCATATTCGAGCCGTTTTTCACTACCAAAGCCCAAGGTCAGGGTACCGGCATGGGACTCGCCACGGTCTACGGCATTGTCAAAAATCATGATGGCAACGTCACCGTCGACAGCGAACCCGGAAACGGTACTACGTTCGAGGTGCTACTGCCCCTCGCAAGCGAAACGGCCGAATTTGAAAACGTATTAGAAATCGTTCCCCCGGTACACGGCCGAGGCAAGATTTTGGTCGTCGAAGACGAAGAAGTCGTACGAAAACTAGCGACCGAAATTCTCGGCTGGCTCGGCTACGAAACCGTGACCGTCTGCGATGGCGTCGAAGCGGTTGAGTATTACGACGGCCACAATGACGACATCGATCTCGCGCTCATCGACCTCAACATGCCGCGCATGGGCGGCCGCGAGTGTTACCAGCGAATGAAAGAAATCAACCCCGGTTTGCGTGCGGTGTTATCCACCGGATACAGTCGCGACGGGGCCGCGCAAGAAATCCTCGATGATGGCGTTCAAGGATTCGTGCAGAAACCGTTTCAGGCAACCCAGCTCTCCGAGGCGATCGCCCTCGCGATGAAATAACGGGGCATCGACCACCGTTTTACGCCCATCACTCCAAGCCTGACTTGGAGAACGCCTTTCTGCGAATATACCTCTCGTACACCCGACCGCGTGCAATTACCGATTGCGCAGCCCAGCAGGAAATCGCCATCCAATGACCACACGCGCCGATGTCATCGAGGCCCACCCCAATTTCCCCTGGCTCGATGCTGATTGTGTCTCGACCATAGAAGCGTTCCTTCGCAAGCGGACTTGGATCGGTCCGGATGAAACAGTCGCCGGTTGCACCAAAGCCGGCGACGGCAATATGAATCTTACGCTTCGCATCGAAACGGATTCGCGTACTTTCATTCTCAAACAAGCGCGGCCTTGGGTGGAGAAGTATGACCACATCGCAGCGCCGTGGGACCGCATTCTTTATGAGCAAAGGTTCTACGAACGGATTCAGTCGATTCCCACAGTCGCCGCGGCAATGCCGTCATTAATCGCATCAGATGCTCAGGCTCGTGTCATCATTATGGAGGATATGGGTACATCGGGCGTTTTCTCCCAAGCGTACAACGGTGAAACCGTGCCGGACGATAACCGTAAAGCATTGGCCCAATACCTTGCTGCCCTTCATTCCGAAACACGAGACGACACAGGATCAGATTTCGCGAATCGGGAAATGCGAATGCTCAACCACGAACACATGTTCTTGGTACCCTTGGCAGTCGAAAACGGAATGGACTTGGACGCGTTTGAATCCGGCCTTTGCAAAGCCGCGAGCGACCTACAATCGGATCTCACCTTTGTTGATCGCGTTCGGGAAACCGGTGAGCGCTATCTTGAAGACGGGCCTTGCCTCCAGCACGGCGATTATTTTCCGGGTAGTTGGTTAAACACACGACAAGGTGCGCGCATCATCGACCCAGAGTTTTGTTTCCGCGGCGATCCGGAATTCGATGTCGGCATTTGCCTCGCACACCTACGCCTGTCCAATCATTCGCCAAACCATGCAGCACAATTCATAAAGGACTACACCACGCACGCCGATGGGATCGCACTCCAAGGGCGTTGGATAGCCCGATACGCCAGCGTCGAAATCATGCGTAGACTACTGGGCGTCGCCCAGCTCCCCATCGCACCTTCCACGAAGGCCCGCCGAGCATGGCTCACCGATTCCCTGCGCGCCATGCGGGCGGAAACCATTGAGGCGCTCTGGTCATGAATCGCATTGCTAAGTACTATGCCCTGAGTTTCATCGCCTTTGGGTGTGTGGCGATGGCTCAGCACAAACCGATCGATGTGTGGATTGATGCCGATCCCTCTGCCGGCTTATTCGCCCAAGAAGTTGACGATGCCCTCGCCCTGATCCAAGCGTTCAATTCGCCCCGATTGCACATTCACGGAGTTAGCATTGTCTACGGCAACGCCACGCTTGAGGATGCACTGCCGATAGGGCAACGCTTAACAACGCTCTTCGGCCCCAAGAACCTGCCCGTTTTACCCGGCGCATCCGCTGCATCCGAACTGGGCCAAGACAACCCCGCCGTGATAGGCATGGCCAAGGCGATCACCGAGAGGCCGATGACCATCTTGGCCCTCGGTCCCGTAACCAACATCGGATCGTTGCTGAAAATTCACCCCGAACTGCACGATCACATCGACCGCATCATCATGGTTGCAGGGCGAAGACACGGGCAACGGTTCACACCGAATCCAGACCGCGTGGCTGCCGCAACAGATTTCAATTTCGAACACGATCCGGCCGCGACCCAAATCATCCTCGACAGCACTATCGAGTTTGTTATGGCCCCTTGGGAGATCTCCTCCCAGGTGTGGATCACAAAAGAAGACATTGACGCCCTTCGAGGTAGTGGAGAATCCGGCGACTGGCTCGCCTCGAACACCACCAGTTGGATCGACCGCTGGAAACGCCGCTATGGCGTCGAAGCCTTTAATCCGTTCGATTCGTTGGCCATCGGCCTCCTCACCCATCCTCACCTCATTGAGATGATCCCCGTCACCGTCAGCATCCAAACCCTCCCGAACGACATGTTGAAGGAACGCCCAACGCTGAAACTAAAAGAAAAGCCCTACCTCCTTGTCGACCCGGACGAGGCTGGAGATCGAGCCGCCGTCTACGCCCACACACCTAAACCAGGCTTCAAGCCCCTTTTGCTCGATCGTCTGCGCGGCCCCGCCGCCACCGAATAACCACCCGCGATCCAGTGGTAATCCGAATATCCCGTATACGGCAGAACCTCGCCAGCCTAACGACTGATAAAACTGATAAAATCCATTAACAAGAATTAAAGCATTAATCCTTGCCAACCCAAACCACATCTGCTAGTATCCACAATGATTCATAGCCACAATATGTTGTGATATATAAATGGACTTTCAAACAATTGTGGTACTATTGATTAGTCATACGAGCCCTTGAACAGGGGATTTTTAGGGCCAATTGGGTCGGCAGCGCAAGTGCCGACAGGGGGATTGATGCGCCAAGATCGCAGCATGCCCAGCAGGGCGAATTCGATGGTCATAAGGATGCTCACCCGTGTCCGGTAGTCGACTGTCTGGCATTGACCCCCTTATCGCTATGCAGTTCGCATTGGCGGGTGTTCTGGTCTTCGTCATCATGCTGGTGGCCGCGCTGTACGTCGAACGCTCACGGAATCGTCGCCTCACTCAGGCACTCGCCACGGAAATTGACCGCCTCGCCGAGGGATCTGATTCCAACCCCGCGTTGTTGCCTCGGAATGATCGTCTAGCCGTTTTGGTCGGAAGTTTAGAAAACCTCCTTGTTGCAACCGCCGAGCGCGACGCCAAAGCATTGGAATCTACGTCGACGAACAAGTTGATGGCACGCGAATTGAAAAGACTTACGCGACTTCTTGATTCATCGCCTGAAGGAATGATCGCATTGGACAACGCGCAAAAGGTTCTCTTCGCAAACCAAGCCGCCGCGCCCCATTTCACTGTACCGCCAGAAGCCGCTGCTGGAAAGCGCATTCAAGAATGCCTTCGAGATGGCCGCGTCATTGAAATGCTCTCCGCTGAAGTAGATGAAGGCGCGACAGAGAGCGTACGAACACTCGAATTGCCACCTCACCCCGAATTTGGGCATGGCCATATTGCCGCAACGGTAGCCGCCTGCAACGACGAAGTCGACGATCCTATCGGACATTTGATGATGTTTCGCGATGTCGATGAAGTGAAAACCTTGCGTCGTCAGCAGATCGAATTTGTAGAACAGCTCACCGAAGAATTTCGAGTTCCGTTAACGTCCGTCCGCGGCCATGCCGAAACCATGGCTGCAGCCTTTCTTGGCGAAGCCGGCGTTGTCTCAGACGGCTGTGCCGCAATTCGCGAGGAGGGCCAACGCCTAGCCCTTTTGATGGACAATCTAGCGATTATTTCGCGTATCGAATGCGGCGCCGCCAATGCGGAATCGGAGCCGATGCCACTCAAAGCCCTGTTAGAAGCGATTGCTGAAGGCATCAAGCCGGAGTGTGAGAAGAAGAACGTTGTGCTCACATGCAATCTGCCCGACCGCTTGCCCACGTTATACGCAGACGAAAGCCTTTTGCGAATCGCGTTGATGAACATCGTAGCCAACGCCATTCAATATACGACCGACGGTGGAACGATTACGATTGAAACCGCGTCGCACGAGGAAGATATTCAAATATCGATTCGGGATACCGGGTGCGGCATCGACGATGAACACCTCGAAACCATATTCCAAAAATTCTACCGCTGCCCAACGTCCGACGGAGTTCCCGGAAGTGGTATCGGACTGTCTGTGGCCCGCCAGATTGTCCGCATGCACGGCGGCGACATCGACGTCAGCAGCCACATCGACCACGGTTCACAGTTTACGATCGTCCTACCGCGCACGTTGCTACAAGCGTCCGCGATGGACACACCGGCCGCATAGAACGCATTAGCACATCATGAACATCACACGCAGCCAACAAGGCCCAATAACGATTCTCTCTGTACAAGGGCCCGTCGTGTCTCAAGACGTTGGCGAAATGAAAACGGCCATCGACGAGTGCGTGGCCCATGGACAGACCAAACTCATTCTCGAACTTGCACAAGTACCCTTTGTCGACGGCGAAGGCCTCGAGGCCATCCAAGATGCGGTTACCGTGCTCGGCAAACGGGGCGGCGACTTAAAAGTGTGTACGCTTAACGATGTCTGCCGCGACATTTTCAGTTCAACACGTATGAACGGGTTCGTTCAGGTGTGTGAGAACCGCGACGACGCGACCAAGAGCATGCTATGAGCCAGCCCAAACGAAAAAAGCTGGGCGAACTGCTGGTCGAGCGCAATCTCGTCCTACCCGAACAGATCGAAGAAGCGCTCAAGAAGCAAAAGGCGACCGGACGACGGTTGGGCCAAGTACTCGTGGACATGGGCTTCGTCACACACGAAGACATTCTCAGCTCTATATCTGTCCAAATGGGCATTCCACACATCTGGTTACGCAAAGGCCTTGTCGATCCCGCAGCCGCAAATCTGTTGCCCAAAGAAAAATGCTCGGGCTACTCCGTTTTGCCCATGTTTAAGGTTCACAACACATTAACCCTTGCCATGTCAGATGCGTCTTCACTATTCGTGATCGATGACGTCGAACAGATCACCGGCCTAAAAGTGCAACCAGTTCAATGCCGCCAAGACGACATCAAAAACATGATCGATGAAATTCATGGCGGAAGCAGCGAAGCCGAAGATTTCCTCGAAAGCTTCGGCGATTCTGACGTCACCATCGCGGAAACGCCACACGAAAACTTGGCAATGGTCCAAGAGCAGGCCGAAGGCGCCCGGATCATCAACCTGGTAAACCTGCTCGTTCTCAACGCGATAAAAGACGGCGTGAGCGACATTCACATTGAACCCGACCTGCAGTGCACCCGAGTACGTTACCGCGTGGATGGCGCACTTCAAGAAGTTATGACACCCGGTGCCGACATTCACCCCGCCATCGTTTCGCGTGTAAAGGTCATGTCCAAATTGGACATTGCCGAACGGCGCATGCCGCAAGACGGCCGAATCCGCGTCATCGCTTCGGGCAAAGAAATCGACCTTCGTGTATCAACCATGCCAACCGTATTGGGCGAAAAAGTCGTGATGCGGCTATTGGACAAGGGGCGCATGCCACTGGATATAGACCAAATCGGCTTTGACCCCGAGACCCTCGCCGCAACGAAACGCATCCTCGATCGGCCACACGGCCTGTTATTGGTCACCGGGCCAACGGGTAGCGGCAAAACCACAACGCTGTACTGCGGACTGAATTACATTTCATCAATCGACTGCAACATCGTAACCATCGAAGACCCAGTCGAATACCAACTTCCGCTAATCAATCAAGTGCAAGTTCATGAGGAGCAAGAGCTCACGTTCGCACGCGTGCTGCGTTCCGTGCTACGCCAAGATCCAGATGTCGTAATGGTAGGCGAAATCCGTGACCGCGACACCGCTGAAGTCGCCGTTCAGGCCGCCTTGACCGGCCACCTCGTCATGTCGACCCTTCATACAAACGAAAGCGCCGGCGCGATTGCGCGCCTAATTGAAATGGGGATCGAGCCGTTCCTGGTGACGTCTTCACTGGCCGGCGTCATCGCCCAACGATTGGTCCGCACCATCTGTACAGACTGCAAAACACCGTACTTTCCACCGCGCGAGTTGTTGGAGACCATTGGATGGCACGGCACGACAACTAATTTCGCCACCGGAAAAGGCTGCGGAAAATGTTTTGGCACCGGCTTGCGTGGCCGCGCAGGTGTTCACGAATTGTTAACCGTCACCGACACCGTTCGCGATGCCATTCTACGAGGCGCATCGGTTCACGAATTACGGCGAGCGGCGATGGAATCCGGAATGAACACGATGAAAGATTCAGGATTTCGCCTTGTTGAAAAAGGCGAGACCACGTTGGAAGAAGTGATGCGCGTCGTACTCGTTGAAGATCAAGCGGATGAGCCCGCGATACAGGCGACGGCCTAACCAATGCCAACCCTGGCCTATACCGCACGCACGCTGACCGGAGAACTGCGCGAAGGAAAAATTCGTGCGGCGAACGAGGATGAAGCACGCAATACGTTGAGTGCGCGGGGGCTCGAGCCAATCGATCTCGCCTCCATTGAGCAAGCCGCCTCGCGTAATATCCGGGTGTCCACAAACCTCTTTTTCAAGCCATTTTCTCTCGCCACGTTGGCCAATTTCACGGCACAACTGGCGTTGATGTTACGTACCGGAACGGCCCTTCTCGAAGGCCTCGACGCATTGGCCAAGCAGGCGCACTCCCAGCGCGCACGCGACCTCATCGAGGATATCCATAATCGCGTCAAAGGCGGCGCAACGTTAACCGATGCAATGGCCGCTCACCCCGATGTATTCGAACCGTTTTATGTGAGTTCCGTTCGCGCGGGCGAGGCCAGCGGAAAATTGGTCGAAGTGTTTGTGCGCGTCGAAGAATACTTGCAACAACGACTTGAAATACGAACACGCGTTACAACGGCACTCATCTATCCAGCAATTATTACCACTCTGGCGATCAGCGCGGTTGCATTTATCCTCACATTCGTCTTGCCACGATTCATCACCGTATTCGAACGCTCTGGCGTCGCATTGCCCGTCCCAACCCGGATTCTCATGGCCTTCTCCTATAGCGCCGTGACGTATTGGTATCTATGGATCGCCGGTGTCGCCATAGCAATCGTAGGTACATACCTATTCGTAAAGACACCGACGGGCAAGCGCACAATTGATTTTTTGATGTTGCGCCTGCCGGTGCTCGGCCCGCTCACGAATTCGCTGCAAACCTCAGCACTCTTGCGGTCACTGGGCACGCTCCTCAACGCGGGCGTTCCGCTTCTCCAAGCACTAGAAGTCGCGCGGGATAGCTGCGGCAACGGCGCATTTCGCCAACTCACCGAAGAGCTCATCTCACGCGTGGTCTCCGGTGGCGATATGGCCTCGATCATTCGGCATAACCCGTTGATCTCGCCAAGCATCCAGCAAATGATCGTCACTGGCGAGAAATCAGGCGCATTAGCCGAGGTCATGACGGCCATCGCTAATCATTTGGATAATGATGCCGATAAACAGATTAAGCGCCTCATGGCGATGTTTGAACCCGTGGTGTTGATCGCGATGGGTGTCATGGTTGGTTTCATTGCGGTATCCGTGTTGTTGCCGCTTTTCAGGCTTACCTCCGCCGCGCGTGGAGCTGGGTGAGTCTATTGAATATGTACATGGTCTCTACGGCCAAACGGAGAAAAGGAGAGAGGTTATGAAGAAGAGAATGGGGGGAATTCGGGGATTTACGCTGGTTGAGCTAATCATCGTGATTATCATCCTCGGAATACTGGCGGCGTTGGCTATTCCACAATTCACCGACGCTTCTAGCGATGCCGAAGACGCGACGTTGGCGGCGAATTTGGCGGTGATGCGCAACGCCATCAATTTGTTCTATCACCAGCACTCGTCCGAGTACCCTGGTGCCATCAAAACCGATGGTTCGGGAACGGCCACCGTTGCTGGCGACAATCCGGCAGCGTTCACCGATCAGATGATCATCTACACCGCCAAAGACGGTGAGACCAGCGCCACGTTGGATCGTGCGAACTTCCCATTCGGCCCCTACATGGCGACGGGACTGCCGGACAATCCGGTCAACAACCTGAATACGGTGACCGTCCTCGACAAAGCCACCGCGATTGTGGTCGGCGATATCGATGATACGACTGGCTGGTTGTACAACAAACAGAATGGCGAACTCCGCGCAAATGCCGCCGGATACATCGCGTTCTAGGTTTTCCACCGCGTCGCGTTGACGCACCGGAAACAGCCGTGTCGGGATTTTCGTTACTCGAATTGGTGATTGTCATCCTCATTCTGGGGATATTTGCAGCGCTGGGTGCTCCAGCGCTGCTCTCATCCCTTGACGATGCCCACCTAGACGCCGCGGCAAGCGAAGTGTCGACCGCATTGCGGTACGCCCAACTTGTCGCGGCCGGAACAGGCAGAGCAACCCGAGTCACGATTGACGCTGCCGCGGATACGTTGTCGGTAGAACAGATGGCACACGCAAACTTGAGCATCATCATGAATCCCGCGAACACGGAGATTGATGAAATCGATATCGAAACAGGCGACACACTCGGACCGGCCGTTCATCCGACCGTTCGAATCGCACCGTATCAAGTGTCGTTTGCAGACGATCGCTTTGGCGGCGTTGACGTATTATCCGCCACCTTTGGAGGCGGCGCTAGTGTGGATTTTTCGGGGGCCGGAGCCCCGTCATCCGCAGGTACCGTGCTCTTAGCACTGGGAGGACGGCAGGTTACGGTAGCAATTGACGACCTTGCTGGACGCGTCACAGTCTCTGACTGAGGCAACGCCAACCGGTC
>Ga0315336_1005045_pt1 | contig 14862 bp, 12 predicted proteins | sample ASW5metaG_FD_204512 | JGI IMG/M metagenome (GOLD analysis project Ga0315336, IMG submission 204512) | Ammonia-oxidizing marine archaeal communities from Monterey Bay, California, United States - ASW #5 | ecosystem: Environmental > Aquatic > Marine > Intertidal zone | place: USA: California...
TCGGAGGATGTAGCGGCAAAGCCGCTCGAGTCCGACGCGGTCTCGGGCGGCGATACGAACGCCAGCATGCAGGTTGTACCAGCCCGAGCGCGCACACCGCTTTGGGAGCTCGCTGTTCGGTGTGGGTGGGCCGACGAGGGCGCGAGGACGCTTGCCGGCCCGCTCGCCTAATGCGATGCGTCCGCAGAGTGATGCCTGCTGCATCAGCGTCTGGGCATCGTCGGTGGGTTGGTCATCTGCGGGGTCGTCGAGGAGTCCGCGCCGCATCAACAGTCGGTCGACCCGTTGCTGCACCAGGGCGACGAGCTCGGCCACCTCTGCCGTCGTCGGCTGTCTGACGGCGTGGAACGCGACCTCGCCGTTTGGGCCTTCAGCAAAGGTACCGTCCAGGACGAGGGCGTGAAAATGGAGGTTGCAGTTCAGGGCAGAGCCGAAACCCTGCGCCATCACCACGGCGCCGGTCTGGCCCGCTGGCCCGCCCTCTGCCCTGGCGCGCCGTTCGTACCACCTGAAAATGATACGCAGGAAAACCCGCAGCACTGTTGAGCGAAGCCCTGGTTGCCGGGCCAGCGTGAAGCGCAGGGGGATTGGCAATGACAACACCCACTGCCGGACGCCGACCAATGGTATCACCCGATCGACCAGGTTGGCTGCGGTTTGCGCCATGCGCCGGCCGAGGCACGAAGGACAGAAGCCGCGGCTCTGGCAGGAGTGCGCGACCGTTCGGGTTCGATGGCAGTCCGGGCATCGAAGGATGGCGAATCCACGCTCCAAGATCCCACAGTCGAGGTAGTCCCAGAACGCCTTCTGCACAAAGGCGGGCAGGTTCTTGCCGGCAGCGTCCGCCTCGTTGAGGAAGGACTTGAGGTGGCCCTCGATGACGCGATACAGCAGATCGGTCCCGCGCTCGCGCGGCTGGTATTTCGGTTCGGCATCGAGAAGGGCCACATGCCAGAAGCAAATGCCATGCCTGACGAAAAGTCGGGTTTGTCCATTCCCAGGTGACGGACGTCTCGCCGAGGTGACGGACGTCCGTCACCCACCATGCGTTTCGGAACCGTCGAGGAGGCCGAGCTCGAGTTTGTGCTGCCGCCCGGTGAGCTGCGCGTGCTCGCCGTAGAGGCTTGATCAAGCACCCGGCCTGGTTCACAACAAGAGCTACGCGGGGCCGCACCAGGACAACTGGTATCAGGCCTCGAACAGCGAGGTGGACATCCTGTGGGTGGTCTCCGATTCGCCCTCGATGGTCGAGGAGCAGGAGAAGCTGGCGGAGGGGTTCGACTCGTTCATTTCCCAGTTGGATGGGCAGACGGACTTTCATGTCGGACTGCTCTCGGCTTCGTTTGACCCCGCAAACCCAGACGCTGGACAACTCGTCGCGGCTGACGGCCAGTCCACTTTCCTCACGGCCGACGATGAGTTTGTCAGACTTTTCCAGGAGCGGGTCCGGCTGGTCGGGCTCGAGGGCGCTGGGCTGGAACGGGGACTCGAGTCTGCGCAGCTGGCGTTGTCTCCGAACCTTGCAACAGGCGTCAACGAGGGCTTCCTGAGGCTGGAAGCTGAACTGCACATCATCTTTGTGTCCGATGGTGACGACTGCATTGATTGCGATCGGAGCGACGAGGCGCCCGTCAGCCAATACGTCGAGTCATTCCGCTCCATCAAGAGCGATCACAGCGAGGTTCAGGTCAAAGCCATCGTCGGCCTCGAGAACAACCCCTGCGACCGCGCGTACCCAGCGACGCGATACATCGCGGTGGCGACGAAGACCGGCGGCTCGTCGGCAGACATCTGTACTTCGAGCTGGAGCGACATCATGGGCGACCTCGGTCACAGCTCAACCGGTGTTCGCGCCAGCTTCCAGACGAGCTTCGCGGCCGATATCGCGACGCTTGAGGTGTTCGTGGATGAGCTGAAGGTCGAGGAGCACGAGACCGAGGGTTGGACCTACGATCCGGAGACCCGGTACATCACTTTCGGCGCAGACGCCGTTCCCGACCTCGGCAGTGAGATCTACGCGGTGTACTCCGTGCTCCCCGCGGCGGGCCAGTCATCCACCCTATCCAGGCTTTTGATAGGTGGATAGATTGGTACTCGTTGCGACATCACTGGGACCTGGACAGATATCGCACGTTCACTCACAGTTTCGTCCCATGGCCGATGGATGTTCACCGCCGCACTCGCACTCGCGCTCGGGTCGCAGCCCGCCCCTGCATCGAACTGCTACCTTCCGGCCGTCGGATCTCCGACCCCGACCGACGGCGCGGCCGAGGTGCCGACCAGCATCGCGGTGCACTACCGTGTCTACAAGCTCGGCGCGAACCAGGACGGCTATCAGATCAGGAAGCTCCCAGACAACGGTGCGGATCCGTCGACGGAGGTCGACGCCGTCGAGACACGCATTGGCACCCTGGGCATCCTCGAACCCGTAGAGCCGCTGCAGCCCCACTCGACCTACGAGCTCACTGGCGTCGCGTCCGATCGCTACTACGAGGCATGGGTGGGCACTTTCACCACTGCCGCCGGCCCGGACGACGAGGCGCCGGAGCCTACGGAGATCACGGACGTCGTCTTCCATTCTGACGACTACTGCGGGTCAGGGTACGGCTTCGGTGAATCCGTGACGGTCTCGCTGTCGCCGGCGATCGGGGACGAATTGGTGTCCTATGAGCTCGAGATCAACGGCGAGGTGAAGCGGTCGCTCAGCGCTACGATCGGGCTCTCGTCATGCCCTTGTCCGACGGAGGACTTTCCGTTCGAGAATTCTGGCGACATCCTGCGCGCCCGAGTGATCGACCTGAGCGGCAACGCCAGCTCTTGGAGTGACACGTATGTCGTGCCGGGGAGGCGACCAGTGGGTGCCGGGAACTCCGAGGGCCGGGTCGGGTGTGATTCGGGCGGCGGGCGATTTGACCTGGTTGGAGGGATCCTGTTGTGTGCGTTGCTGTACGGCAGCGGGAGGAGCCGAGGGATGCGTCCCCAGGTCAAAGACGACTGACAACGCAGATCACCTGGTGGCGGGTCTCAATCTTGTCAGGGCATCATTCGGGTGCAGGTGACGATGGCGGAGACGAGACCCGATCCCGGAAGGGCTCTAGCCCACCCCCTCTGGGTCGGCGCGTTCACACTCTTGTTGGTGAACGACCACGTCCTCAAGGGCGGCAATCTCGTCTCGGGGGCGCTGACGGGCAAGCTGTCCGACTTCGCGATCCTGGCGGTGGCACCGATGTTACTGGCCTTCGCTGTTCGCTCCCGCTCGGTTCGCTCCTTCGCCGCTGCGCACATGGCAGTGGGTGTCTTCTTCGTCGCCATGCAGCTCTCCCCGGCATTTTCAGAGGCGTGGTGCGGGCTCTGTGCGGCGGCCGGGTGGCACGTGGCCAACACGCCCGACCCCTGGGACCTGATGGCCCTGCCAGTCTTGCTGGTGTCGTGGCGGTTCCTGGTTCCCGTCTGCCGCGGCCCGTCCCGGTTGGCCCGCCCGTGGAGAAACGCACTGGCCGGCGTCGGCGTTCTCGGCTGCATCGCGCACGGCGACGACAAGGTCACCGGGGGATTCTGGGACACGGCCGTCGCGTGGGAGTACGACGACATCCACGCGGCCATCGTCCTGCACAACGCCACCGGCGATTTCCTGCAGGCCCGAATCCGCGCATTGCGTCCCGATGTGGTGCTCGATTGCGCGCTCGTCGCCGAAGACCCCGGGGTCTACCTACCTGAAGCGGCCTTCGACGTGGCCCTGACCTGGGAGGTGCCGGATTCCATCAACGTACCTCTGGTGGTCCCGGGAGGGGTCGACAGATGCTCCGCCGCGATCTTGACCGTGGGCGACGGCGAGCCACGGCTGGTGTACTGGCCGGGCAGCCCGACGAGTCGTACGCATCCTGGAGAGGGACCGGCGACCGACGACGCGATGGTCCTGGCGACCGGGGATTCCGTGGCGCCGGTGCTCACGGGAGGCACAGACATGCTCCATATGTGGACGCCGTTGTCGGACGGCGACGGCGAATGTTCCCTGCAGCGGGACCGGGACCGCATCACCTGGACGACTCCAGTTCCGGAGGGGACGGCCACCCTGACGAAGCTCACCGCAGGAGTGGACGGGTGCTTCCACGTCGAGCTCGATGGGGACGACGACCGTTGGTATCTGTGTGTACCCGAGGTTCTCTTCCCCTTCGCCGTGGGCGATGAGCTGACCCTCTCGATGCCGACGGCTGCCCGTCTCGACGTCGCCCGACCTTCTGACGGGGTCAGACTGTCCCTGAGCGCTGCGGGCACCCCAAGCCAGGTAATGGGCGACTACGAGGCCATCCAGCAGGCGCCGTCCTGCGATCCGAGCTACCGCGCCCCGTGCCTCCGCGTGGCGGCAAGCGCGCCGGTGCATCTGTACCGGGACCAGGAAATCGTCACCGACATCGAGGCAACGGACGACCCACGGGTGTTGGCCGACGGTGTCACGGCTTACGTCGCGTTCTCCGAGCGGCGGCTTGTGGGCGACGAATCCTGCGGTTCCCTGGCCGCATACGACCTCGAATGGGCGCTCCTCATCCCTGGAGATCAGTGATGAGAAACCTGGCCTTTGCCGCATTACTGCTGTTCAGCTGCGACAGCGGTGACAAATACACCACAGGCTTCGGAGCTGCCGTCGGCGATCCGTTGAACGCGAGCGTCGGTCAGGGTGGAGCCCAGGACTTCGGCGAGTTCCGGTCCATCCTCGAAGAGGGGAACATTCCCGCACCCGGGATCCTGGACGACGTCGGCTTCTTCAACGAACACAGCGTACCCATGCCGCTGCCCGACTGCGGACAGGACCTCTGCGTACACGGGCTGCTGGGAGTGCTCCAGAACATGATCAACGGCGCCGACTGCACCGTAGTCCTCGTCGGGATGAACACGCCCATCGATGTGGAGACAATGCAGCGACCGCCCCTGAATCTCACTGTCGTCGTGGATGCGAGTGGATCCATGGAGGGTTCGCCGATCGAGTCGGTGCGCACCGGACTCAGCGCAATGCTCGCCGAGCTGGAGCCCGATGACCGCCTGAGCGTGGTCACCTTCAACGCCGACGCCGAGGTGTTGTTTCAGGACCTTCCCAGCGACGATTCCGAGGTCCAGGACCAGATTGACGCGCTCATCGCCGATGGCCGAACCAACCTGTACGAGGGCCTGCGAATCGGGTTCCAGGTCGCCGAAGAGCACCACGATCCGACGCGACAGAACCGTTTGCTCCTGCTCTCCGACGGAATGACCACCGAGGGGATCACCGCCTCGGACCGGATCCTCGCGTTGGCAGAGGGCTACAACGCGCGCGGCTACGGCCTGTCCACTGTCGGCGTCGGCACCGAGTTCGACACCCACCTGGTCTCGACCCTTGCCGAGCTGGGAGGCGGCGCCTTCTACTACCTCGAAGACGCCGGGGCCATAGAGGAGGTCTTCACCGAGGAGATCAACTCCTTCCTGGTGCCGTTGGCCCGGGACGTCGAGCTCACCATCGACGTCGAAGACGGCTGGTTCCTCGGCGGTTTCTACGGCACCAATCTCTCGGAGGTCGACGGGAGCAGGGTGACCGTGACCCTGCCCAGCGTGCAGCTGGCGCACCGCTTCTCGGAGTCCGATAACGAGCTGGGGAGGCGGGGCGGTGGCGGGGCGATGCTGCTGGAGCTTGTGCCCACGGACGGCGACGGTACCGGCGAGGTGGGGGTCCTGAGAACGGACTACGAGCTCGTGTCGACCGGTGCAAATCAGTCGCAGCGCATCGACATCATGGCGCCTCCAGATGCCGAGCCGGGATGGGTCTTCGACCGCAGTGTCGAGAAGGGCTTCGTGATGCTCAACCTCTACACGGCCTTCGACATGGCCTCCAGGAGCTGCGCTGCCGGGGAATGGGAGGACGCGCTGGCCGTGCTCGACGCCGTCGGAACCGCGGCGCGGGAATGGCTGGACAACGAGGAAGAGCCCGATCCGGACATCTCCGACGACCTGATCTACGTGGACCTGTTCATGGCGAACATCGAGGCGCGCAGCGGCGTGGTGCTCACTCCAGGACGGGTCGCGGCAGACCCCTGGCCCGTCGACTGATCTCGCGTCCGGTGTCGCTGATGGGTCAGGCCGCGCCCCCATCGAGCTGGCCCCGTAGAGGCTCGGACACTAACTCTTGGGCCACTCGGCCAGCGCTTTCTCCACTCGCTCCTTCCAGAAGAAGTTCTCCGCCTTGATCCATAGGTTGAACCAGCTCTGGTTCAGCGTGACCGCCCCGTCACCCACCATGCGTTTCGACAGCTCGTTCAGTTTCGCCTCGTCGAGCTGGCAGCGGGCTGTTTGTCGGGACCCCCGCTGACGTCCACGCCGTCCACATTTTCCAAGATCGCGGTCTGCTCGACGAGACCCCTTGGACCGATTCCGTTCACGGTCGGCGCCCAAAACGGGAAATAAGGCGCTTGCGCCGCCCGTTTTGAGTGTCGACCTTGAATGGAATCGAAGCCAACCGGAGCGAAGCGTAGGGCGGAGGCCGATTTATCGGCCGGAGTAGTGGATTCGCAACCTTGCGGTGCTCCACCCACGGCTGAATGGCAGCGGTTCGTTTGCTTCCCCGGAGGCATGTTTAGATCCACGCGTTGTTGCACGACGACAGACGTTAGGAGCACCTCAAGGCCTAGAACCGAAGTCCGCGCCCTGCTGCTGCGGAGACGTCTTAGCGGCCGGAGCTCGCCGGCGACCTGCTGAAGACCTGGCCATCTACAGCACTTACTGGAAACTCGCGATGAGCTGGACGGAGCCGCCCGGATCCAGGGTCACAGTGGCCGTGGCGGGCAGGAGCGGGTCGGACCAGCCAGCAAAGCTGTAGCCGGGTGCTGGAACCGCCGTGATCGTCACCGGAACATCCAGGAAATAGCTGCCCGAATAGGGCCCATCAACCTCCAGGGCGGTCAACGCAAATGTGCCGGAGCCCGGGGGATCAGCGGCCAAATCGAGCGTCCACGTACCCGCGAGCCCGAAATGATCGACGATGTGGGTCGTCGCGTAGGCCGGACGCTCGCCCAACCATTGGCGGATGCCGGCAGTCTCCGATTCCCACCCACCAGGCAGGGACTCGCCCCAGCGATCGGCATGTCGAGGCATGACCGGGGCAATGCCCGCGACGACTTCGTCCAGAGCCGCCTGGGTTTCCGTGGGCCGAAGCTGCGTATTGAGAAAATCCGCGTAGCGATTGATGAACTGAGCACGGAACTCCGGAATGTCCAACATCCGTCTCAACAACTCGGTCGACCAAGGCGGGTTCGGCCAGCTCCCATTGGCGTCGACGGCGTAGGCCAGCGTGTCGTTTGCGACGCTGGCACCGAACAGGCCGAGACCGAAATCGGTGTCGTAGAGGAGCCAACGCCAGCGTCCATCGGCGGTTCGAGGGCGCCAGAACTTGATGTTGTGGCCGGGCCAATCGGTGTTGTCGAACCAGATCTGGAAGATGAAATAGTTGGACAACGATGCGATATCGACCATCGCCTCCACGTCGGAATACGCGACCGGATCAGAGAGATCGCTGTTCCGGAGGTACGCGACAAGATCCAGATAATGCTCGTTGTCCCCGTTGATTACCAAGGCCTCGGCCTCGAGCAAATCGATGTCTTCGATGCCGTAGTGCTCGGCGATATAGCCCGCTCCGGGACGCTCGCGGATATTGTATATGCCCCAATATTCACCGTTCAAATAGGCCTCGACTGGCCGGTACGCCACGGTGTCTAGATCGGCGCCTTCTGCGATTCGGTGCATCAACCCGTCACGGAGATGGCTTCCCGGCGCGCAGGCAGTCAGGCAACCGTACCAATCGTTACCGGAATTCCTTAGGATTATACTGCTAAATTCCGCTATCCCGTAGCCTGGAAAGACCTCGTAGGGAATCGACGAATGACCATAGCCCCCTCTCGCCGTTATCCGAAGGCTCCGCTGGTCGAGGCCGCGGCTCCATCCACCGTGGATATTGACCCCGGCATCCATCGCGAGCCCGAGGCGTCCATCCGGTTCCCACAGAGAGATGTGAATCGGGCGTTCCCAGTCCTGCCAGAAGTTCGCGCCGAAATACGGATAATCCGGTTCGGCTCCGTCCCCCATCACATAGATGCCCGTGTCCGAGTCAAAAAAGTTCGCTGGGTCCGTCACGAGCGAAATGACAGGCAGAAAGCCGGAATCGCGGCCAAAGTAGGTGGCCGTTGCCACGGGGCTGGGCCACAAATCGACTTCGTAGGCGCGCGCCCGCATCACAGACGCCTCAGCGGCGCCGTCGAGCACCGTTGGACTCTCGTAGATCGCGCCGGCGTCAACGGGTTCATGACCTTCGAATGCGACGTAGATCGCGGATTCCGCGCCACCGCTGAGACTGACCTCGGTCCCCTCCGGGTAGAAGCCGGGGTTTGGGGCAAACGTCGGTTTCTCCGCGAATCCAGGCCGCGACTCGGTGTCGTTGGGCGCTCCCGGCGTCGGCTCCATGAAGTAGCCGAATGCGCCATCAGACGTTCGACCGAACGACTGGTCGGCCCACATCTGCCCGGGATCGATCTCATCGACCTCGCAGCCGGCACCATCGAAGAGCCTCACCTTTTCGCCGTCCGCGCGGAGCGAGAAGTTGGTGTGCAGCGTGTCCGTTCGGTCCTTTCCAGAGGCGAAGATCACCAGAAATTCGCCCGGGTCCAACGTTGACACCGGCAGGGTCCACATCCCCGGCTCGTCCTTGTCGTCGGAAAGCGTCCATCCGCCGAGCTCTCCAGGCGAGCTTCCGGTGTTGAGGAGCTCCAGCCAGTCCGGTGAATCGTCGTCCTCATCGAGGATGACCGATTGATTTGCTGCCGAAAGCTCGTTGATCACGACCTCGGCCATCGGGACGCATGGAGGCGCCGTAGTGGTCGTGTCGGGAACGGTGCCGGTCGGATCGGGAGCGGCACGCTCCGGCTTTTTGCACGACAGGAGGACAAGCATGGCGACAAAAATGCGCATCGCCACCAGCATACCCGCACCTTCGTGCACGCAGGCTTCCGCGTCGATGTCCCAGAAGTCCTGCTAGGTTCGAAGAGGCATGCACCTTTCCCTTCTCCTCCTCCTCGCCGCCTGTGGCGATGACGTTCCCGACTACGACGGCGTCCCCACCGAAGGTGAGACCGGTCGGCTCATCGGCTTCACCAACGAGCACAATATCCACCGGACGGCGGTCGGTGCGCCGGACCTCGTCTACGACAACGGCGAGCTCCAGACCGCCGCCGAGGAGTGGTTGGTCCACCTCATCGCCGAGCAGAACTGCGACATGGTCCACAATCTCGACAGCCCGCTTGGCGAAAACCTCGCCTGGAACCGGGGCTTCGAGTCCAATCCGGGCCTCGTGATGGAGGGCTGGATGCTGGAGGAGGCCAACTATGACTACGACTCCAACACCTGCGCAGGCAGATGCGGCCACTACCTCCAGGTGATCTGGTCCGAAACGACCTCGGTCGGTTGCGCGGTGGACATCTGCGAGGACGGAGCCGACATCTGGATGTGCACCTACGACCCGGCGGGGAACATCCCAGACGAGCTGCCCTACTGAAGCTGGCTAGGACCTCCGCCACCTCCACAACCTGAGGGAGCCGGCTACGGAGCCGAAAGCAATGACCATCCACGGGAAGATTGCGGTGAACACCAGCGAGCCGACGCGAGCCGCCTCGACCAGTCCCCCGAGCGATGACACAATCGTCTGGCGCAGTGCGGTGAAGTATGGCGTACGTACTGTTTTTTCGGCGACGATCGGCTTGTACTCCACCCGCTCGGTCAGGCGCAGCGTGATGGACGAGAGCGAGACCCGGTTGGAGAGATAGCGGAGAGTGCCCTGGGCCTGCTCGATGGTTTCCCGCACCCGCCCGAGCTCTGCCTCGAGCGCGAGAATGTCCTTCAGCTCTGCCCGCTGGGTCAGCAGACTGGCGAGCTCCGCCTCGGTGCGCTGGGCGTTGAGAAGCCGTGCCCGATGGTCGGTCCACTTCTCGCCTACTTCCTCCGCGGACACGGTGATCCGGGAGACGTGCGCAGTCTCCTGCAGCCATCCCAACATCGTGTCGAACTCGCCGTTGGGGACGCGCACGTCGATGATGGCCGAGCCGAAGCGGTCGCGTCCCCGATAGACGGTGGCGTTGGAGATGTGACCACCGGAGCTGTCGAGGCGATTCAGCAGGCCCTTGTTGAAGATGTCGTAGCCCTCGATCTCGAGCTCGAGCTCGGCTTTACGCACCAACATGAGTGTCGGAGACTCTTCTTTCTCGAGGAGGAGTTCGACGAAACGGTCGGGCACCTCAGTCATCTCATTCACCGCGCCCACGCGGTTCCAGAGCGGCTCGCTTGAGGCGAGAACCACGCCCTCCAGTGCCGGCCGAAGCGCTCCCAACGACTGCAGAGACGCGTCGACCCCATCCTGAATCATCTCGTCTTTCGACTCCGCCGACGCCTTCGCCACCGCGGAATACGACAGCGAGATCCCGTGCCGTGCGTTCAGGAATCGATAGGACGTAAAGACCACGAAACCGAGCAACACCACTGCGTAGGGCCACCAGGCCCTCCCCTTCGAAAACCACCCCATGTCGACCTCTCACGAGGTTGGACCACGGCCGATGGTCGAGGTTGCTCCGATTCTGTCAGGGTGTGGTGAAACCGACGCTCTCGATCGCCCGCATGGGCCTACAGCGGCACGACGTCGATGATCACCACCTCCGGCTTGCACAGGAACCGCAGCCGCGGCGCCCGACCCCGCTCCATCCCGATCCCGCGGGAGACGACCAGTGTGCCCTTTGCCTCGATCCGGGTCAGCCCAGCCGCCCACTCCCGCGGGATTCGCGAGATGGTGATCGGCGGCCCGAACAACGGGAGCCGAACCTGTCCGCCGTGGGTGTGTCCGGCGACCATCAGGTCCGCGGTGATGTCTCCCAGCACGAAGTCCGGTCCGTGGCCAAAGACGATGTGGAAGTCGGCCGTCGGCCCGATGGTGTGGGGCAGATCGAAGGAGTCGTCGAAGGACAGCGCGGTGACCTTGAATCCGTCGCCCTCATAGGTCCGCGTCGCCGCGGTGGCCTCGACCGGGAGCCCGTCGAAGATCTCGGTCCAGGGCCCGTGATCGACGTTTCCCTCCACGGCCCAGGCACCGAGGGGAGCGGCGAACTGCTCGGCCTTGAGCAGCGCGTTCAGGGCGGGCCGGAGCTGGTCGTACGCCGCCACGGAGAGGCCCTGGACGTAGTCTCCGGGCAGCAAGATGACGTCGGGTTTCTCCGACAGTGCGCGGCGGATCGCGGTTCGCTCGTAGTCGCCAGGCGCATCGGTCTGCAGGTCGGCGATCACTGCGATCCGGAGCGGCTTGTCCCGCTTGTCGGTGCGGATCTCGTAGTGGTTCACCTCCAGCGCCCGTGGCTCGTAGACAAAGGCGTCGAGGGCGATCGCCACCAGGACGAGGGCCAGCGTGGCGAGCCCAGCGGCGGTGCGCGGCCAGGTGGAGCGAATCAGAGGGACGACGACGATGCACCACAGCGGGCAGAAGACGAACACGCCCCACGCCACGAGCCGGACGACTCCGAAGAAGTCCTCCATCGCGGCGCCGAGAACGAGCGGCAGCAACGCCGCAACCGACGCCACCACTGCCGACTGCAGTAGCCACTGATCCGCCTGTGCCCGTACCCGCCACCCGGCAAAGCCCATCAAGGCGAGCATGGCGGCGATGTACAGCGGGGTCGCCATCTTGGCGACTATACAGGCCGGATACCAACTACGGAACGTTGGACGCGCCCGCGATCCAGTCGAAAGTCGATGTGTTCAGGGCCCATATCTGGCGAATTTTCAAGGATGAGGAGCACATATCCGCCGGCGTCGATGACCAGCGAACCCTCGATTCGGATCTGGTAGGGGTCCTTCTCTTCGTCGGAGATGAAATAGCCGTCGATGTCTACGTCCGCAGAGCCGGCGTTGTACAACTCGATCCAGTCGTCGAACCGCCCCGGGCGGGTCTCCAGAAATGACTCGTTGTCGGTCATGAACTCGTTGATATAGATCTCCACGTCGACCCACTCTGTCCGTGGTGTGGCGGTTTCAGGCGACGTGGCGTCAGGGGTTGAGCAAGCGACACCGACAATTGCGACGAACCCGAACCGCATCTGAACCCTCCCCAGCCAACATCAAGCCGATAACCCAGCTCTGGGAGTCCGCATTGTTTGCCCTCTCTCCGTTACAGCGATCAGGCTTGAGACGACACGCAGATCCGCCGACTCTGGAACGTCGAATCCGTCTGAACTGGCCGCCGCGTTGACCGCCTCGCGCCATGGGACGAGCGGCCAGACGCGATCGCGAAGCAGGTGCACGAAGCGAAGGGTGCGAAACGCGTCGAAGTGACGGAACAACCTTCCTCGTAGATCGGCCTCCTTCCGCGTGTTTTCGACGGCGTTGACGAGCGCCTTTTTCACGTCCAGTTCCTCGAGACAGGACCAGACGTCCGGGCGGTACTGCCGCATTTCCGCCTCGATCCTTGCCAGGTCTCGATGTTGGGAGAGCAGCCGGAGCTGGCGGTTCCAGTAGCCGAGAGCCTCGAAACTGCGCGGGTCGTAGGTGCGGAAGCCGAGCCCGGACTTCAGCTCCCCTTGGACTTTGCGGGCTCCGGGGCCAGTGCCAAAGGGAACGCGGTCAGAGTCTCGATCGACCAACACGATGGGGTCTGAAGTGCTTCGAAGGATCGGACCCACCTTGGCGAGCTTGTTGAGCAGGTAGAAGTCCTCCCCCGCTTCGCGCTCCGGGAAGCCGCCCACCTGAGCATAGGCCTCACATCGAAAGGCCAGCGCGCTTCCGACGGTCTGAAACGCGTATGGGGAGGTCGCACGGGCCAGACCGAGAGCGTAGAGTCGAAGCCCTATTTCGTACAGCATTAGCGCTGGCCGCTCTGTCTTGTGATGGAAGGGAATCACCCTGCCCACCGCCGCGTCGGGGCTGCGCAGGTAGTCCCCAGGTACACGGGCATCGGCATCCGTGGAGTGAATCCAACCCGACGTGAGACCTCCTCGATCCCAGAGTTTCAAGGCGATATCCGACCCGATTCTCCGGGCGGTTCCCACGCCGCGTTTCGGGGAGAGGAACCGTCCTGGCTGTGCGCGGTTGATCAGCAGCAGGTCGCACGCGCTCGACAGCTGTGTCACTGAAAAGCTCCGGTCGGAACTATTGAACTTCTCCAGCGTCTCGGCGTTCGTTTGATGGGTCTCGGCGGTCGCATCTTCACGCGCGTTCACAACACACAAGATCAGGGTTTTACGGATGCTGGCCCCGACTACGGCATCCAGGCACTCCGCCAACCGCGGCTCCCTACAGGCGGGAATCACAACGGCGTGGCAGTAGGTGCCGGCCAGCGCGTCCGCGATGTCGGCGTCGGGGAGTGCGTGACGGGTCAGATACCGCGCTACCGCCCGACTCAATGCACTGCGGCCCGAAAAGGTAGATCTGCGATGGCTTCTACTTCGTAGTCCAGGAAGTCATCGAGACGATTACCGATCGTCTCTTCGTCGAAATAGAGCGCGGCCATTTCGAGGAAGAAGTCGGTATGCCGTCCCTCACTCTCACAAATCGATGTGTAGAACGTCTTCAGCTTGCCCTGTGGAAGGGCCGCGGCGACGAGGCCGAACCGCTCGTGACCACGGGCCTCGACCACCGCCGCCATGATCAAACGGTCGAGCAACCGCTCATCTCGCCCGGTGCGCACATGCTGCATCAACCGCCGAATATAGGTGTCCTTCTCGTCGGAAGTGAGCCGCAGATTCCGCTTCTTGACCCAGGCCCAGGCCTGCTGGAAGTGCGTTAGCTCCTCTCTTGCGAAGGTGATCATGGGCCCGATCATCTCGATGCGATCCGGATACCTGACCACAAACTGGAGTCCGGTCGCCGAGGCTTTTCGCTCACAGGCGGCATGATCGACGAGGAAGGCGTCGAAGTCGGCAAGCACGCCTTGGGTCCACGCCTCTGGCGTCTGGTAGCGCAGCTGAATCATGGCCAATGCTGTAACGGCCTCACCTCAGCAGCACACGGCAGACGGCCTCAGCGCGCTCGATGGCGCCGTCCAGGTGTCCCGGGCTCACGCCGGAGGTCTCACAAGAGATGAAGTGCAGGCGGCCGTCCAGGAATGGCTCGCGCAGCATTGGATGTCCGAACAGACGCTGGTCGGAGGCCTCGCTCGATGTGGTGAAGGGCTCGCGCCACCATCGCTGGATGATGAGCTCGGTCGGCGCCGCACCAAAAAGCCGCTTGAACTGTGCGGACACCCGCTCCTCGAGGTCGGAGGCGTCGGAGCGGTGCGCGAACCCAAACAGCGCGGGTCCGTCGGCGTCGGAGAGCTGGTGCACCTCGCTCATGGGTCCCAGCCGGCTGAAGGCGCGTCCACTCAGTCCCCGCTCGGACCAGACGGGACGATCAAAGAGTCCGACACACTTGGCGACGTCCCCCATCCAGACGGGCACGCGCTGCAGTCGCTCTGCGAGCGCGGGTATCCAGGGCGCCACCAAAGACGGCGGGAGCGCCGCCAGGACAACCTGGGCTTCGACGGAGGACGCGGCGGTGCGCACGATGACGCCTGCGTTCGTGGGCTCCAATCCAGTCACCTGGCGGTTCAGCTGAACCGGGCCAGCCCGCTCGGCCAGCGCGTTGACGAGCGCCCGCATGCCACCTTCGATTCGGCGCTCGGGCACGGAGCTGACGGGCAGGCGACCGCGCTGGAGGGTACCGTCGTCGTAGACATCCAGACCGTCTGTTGCCGTGGCGAATGTCGTGAGGTCGAGCGCTCGAAGGAGGCGGTGTACGTGGATTTCGGAGTCCCACACCCAGGTTGCGCCGAGATCGACG
>Ga0315336_1005046_pt1 | contig 14862 bp, 14 predicted proteins | sample ASW5metaG_FD_204512 | JGI IMG/M metagenome (GOLD analysis project Ga0315336, IMG submission 204512) | Ammonia-oxidizing marine archaeal communities from Monterey Bay, California, United States - ASW #5 | ecosystem: Environmental > Aquatic > Marine > Intertidal zone | place: USA: California...
AGGAAATGCTCGAGCGTACCGGGCGAAGCGTGACCGGCCGAAGTAGTGTCTCCGCACGAATTGATTGGCTCACCGATTTCGGCTTCGATGGCAACATGCGGCCCGTTGCCGCCCGATACGCAACGCTCGCTCGCATAGTTGATGGTAGAATCACTTCGAAGCAAATCCATCTGCGCCCGATAATAAGGGAGCCCCCACTTCCAGCGGGCAATCGTCACAGCCAGAGAACTCGCGGCATCCAGGCTGAAGAACCAGACACCCGGATCTTTGCCCCGCCAATGAACGTAGGTCCGCACGTTGGTTTCATGAAAAGAGGAAATCCCCCAGACCGCTGGTGACCACCACGGCCGCAATCCGCAAATATGAAACGGGACGAGCCCGATCCAGGCGCTGCCGTCGTACGTGTCGACCGAAAGCTGCCGCGGAATTAAAGGGGCGATCTCATCCATCGGCACGCGCCAATGAATAAAGAGCAGGTTTCGCCAGCGGTGATAGCCGATTGGGCGATCAGCCGGCCGCCGCGTCGCAGCGATCCGGTCGATGTCCTGCCCAACCTCCGCCATGTCATCCTCCCGTTGAGAGTGCATCAGAAGTAACTCTCGCGTCCGCAATGCTTGTATGACCGTTGCTTACCGGCTCTTCGCGGAAGCCGCTTCCATCTGTTCTATAGACGCCAGGACCTTCGATGACCACAGCTTGTAGCCCGCTTCGCTCAGATGCAGGCCATCCTTCACAAATAACTCAGGCCGGGGTCGGCCATCGGTTCCCAGCATGGGACGAAAGATGTCGACGAAGGAAAGCCGCTTGTCCGTCCCGCAGGTTGTACCGATCAACCTGTTCGCTTCGCGGATCGAATCAACCAGCTTCCAACGCCGGAGACTCGGCTTGATGGCAATAAACAAGATTCCGGTGCGTGGCAGCTCACTGTGAATCTTCGCGGCAAACGCCTTGAAGTCGGCATGCACCCGCTCGGGCGTCTTGCCACGGTCGAGGTCGTTGTCACCTGCGTAGAGGATGACGATCCGCGGCTCATGCTTCATGATGAGCCGGTCGGCAAAATGAATCGAGTCGGCAATTTCCGACCCGCCGAAACCGCGATTGAGATAACTCTTGCCGGGAAAAGACTTGCGGAGGTCCCAGAGACGAATACTCGAACTGCCGACGAAGAGCACTCCGTTTTTCGGGGGTGGTTCTTTCCGGTCCTGCTGTTCGAACCGGGCAATCGCCGTTTCCCAACGGGAGAAGCCGCTCGCATCGCGGGCGAATGAGCGTTGCGAGAGTTCTGCATCGCACCCGAGCACAACGCCGAGAAGCCAAACCGCCGGCAGGAGAAGGAGATGCGGCTGCGGTTTCGGCGCGATGCGGTGAATTCGGTTGCTGCGGACGTCGCAATCGCCCGTTCCGCGACCGCCTGGCTGGCGAGAGTGCGTCAACGAAAGATCTCCCTCGCCAGAGCGGGTATGTGGCCTTACAGCCTGGCAGGAATCCACTGTTGGTTGCGTGCGTCCCGGACTGGTGAAGTCGTCGGTACGGCGGTTGCCGGCTGATAGACAGCGGCCGCTTCACCTTCCGTGACCACCGGTGTCGGAGGAGGTGCCTGCTGCTCGACGCTCCTTGCGGCGGGAGGCAGCGTGATTGCATTCACACCAGCGTTGGGAGGACAATTAGCCGACATTGCTCCTGTTCCCTGCCCATAGCCACCAGCGTACGCCGGCGAAGTAACCACTCCGGAACCATATCCGCCGGCTCCGTAACCGTATCCACCGCCTCCGTATCCGTTTCCACAGCATGTACCACATCCGATTCCGCCGCAACAGTTCGATGTACGGCAGCCACCATGGTATCCTGCCCCACAGGCCCGGTATCCGCAAGTCCCCCATAGGCAGAAGGGATCCAGCGGACCACCGCTGCAGGGACCCCAGCAACCTGGCTGGTAGCAACCTGTTGCAGGATCACAAGATCCGGGACGGTAGCAACATCCAACCATCGAGACCATCAGCAGTAGCCCTGCACCGATCCTGAGGCACCGTTTCATCGTTTCTTCCCGATCTGAAACGCGATAAGAAGTGGTGTACGCGACAATTCCTTCGCCTACGCAGATAATTCGGTTGTCGGGGTTGGTTGACTTTACCGGTTTTTCGGATTATTTGGATTCGGAAGAGTGGGGAACTGAACGTTCACACACCTGCAAACGCCCCGGCCCCGGTTGCCAACGGCATCTGGGCAGCTTACCGAGCTAGGGCGGAGCGCAGATGAGGAGGGGAAGCATGAGTGCCTCTCTCGGCCCAGCGGACCGGCAAGTCGGCCTTGTAGGGCTCTGGCGGTGCGGAGGGTTATCGCTGCGGAAACTCGTCGTCCGGGCTTTCGAAGGTTACCGCGTCAGTCAACTTGACGCCCGGAGCGCCCAGTTTGCGTACTATTCTGTGCTCGCCTTGGCCCCCCTGTTGATTGTCATCATCGCTGGAGTGGCGCACCTGCCGCTGGAGGGGGTACTCGAGTCGTTTCTCGACGCGGTTGATGTCGGCATGCCAACAAATGTCGTCCAGCTCCTCGAACGGCAAGTGCTGGACATTCAGGCGCGAACGTCGGTCGAGCTCATCGTGGTCGGAATGCTGCTGCTGGGATTGGCGGGATCCCGTATTTTTCTGACTTTGGGAGCCGGGCTCGACTCGGCATATGGCGTGCGGCAGGCCCGACGGTTTTGGAAGTCGAGCGGCGTTGCTCTGGTGATGACATTGGCTGCATTCCTCCTGCTGCTAGTATCAATGATCTTCTTGGTTGTTGGCCCAATGCTTGGTGACTTCATCACCCAGAGGGTGCATGCCGTTCCGATGGATGCCCAATGGATCCAAATCCTATTCTCGTCCGGAATGCGTTGGGGGATCGCCTGTAGCTTCATGCTGGCTGCCACGTCAATCATCTATTGGCTGATTCCTAGTCTGAAGATCCCCTGGTATTTGGTCTCACCCGGCAGCCTCTTCGCCACGGCCGGATGGGTAGCCGCGACCCAGGGATTCCGCGTCTACGTCGAGAGTTTTGGTCGCTACAACCAGACCTACGGAGCGTTGGGGGGCGTGGTGGTCTTGATGATCTGGCTGTACCTCACCGGCGCCCTATTGCTGATGGGAGGGCAGATCAACGCGGTGATTCACCATGCGGCCAACGAGCAACAGCTGAAAGAGCCAAGCCTTGCGCCGAGCGACGCTGATCAGGCCAAGTGATATCGAGAGCCGGCCTTCCCGACTTTTTTAGAAAAAATGTGAAAATAGTGCTGAACCTTTTCACAACGAGAGCCGTCGTTCGTTATAAGCAGAGGTAGAGCGTTTTTGAGACGTTCACCCCCGATGAGATGAAAGTTTCTCTTCGCGGGTTTTCTTTCGTTTCCTCAAGGTGCTGCGGAACGCCCGCAGGAGGTTATGTCATGTTGCGGAATAGCCAAAATACCGATTCGGTTGAAACCACCATCGCCACAGATTCGTTTGATCTGGCCGTGGTCGCCGGTATTGGAAGTGGCTTGCCGTCAGCGCAGCACCTGTCTCACGGGAAACAAGCCCCCGCCACCCTTCGGCACCATTGTCAGGACGCGTACCGCCTTGGTCACTCGTCCGGCACCGGTTCGTCAGGCAGGCGACCGCAAACGGGCAGAGACCGTTGGCGGCCGTTGCAGCAAGCGTCGACGACAATGTCGACCGGCCTGCGGCCCTTGGCGGAGATGCCACCGGCGGTTTGGGCACGACTTGTCGTCACTCGCGCGATGTGTAGCTAAAACATCGTCGAGTTTTCCGGCAGGTTGCTCCTTCGCTGAGCGGGTGTCCGCAAAGCCGACCGTACCGATAGCCAAGATGGGATGCTCCACGCGATGCTCCCAGCCGGCTGTCAAGTTCGGCGCGATGCGGATGAGTGATCCCAGCCCGTTTGCCCGGTGATCGGTCCAGGTCCTCGCCCTCCTTTGGGCACGCCAGTCTGGCGAACCAATGATCGATTGCAGCAGGGTCTCAGCGGAATGCCTGCTTATTTTCAAAGACATTATCAGCTCCAGACCGGTTCGGCAGAGTTACCCGGTCGAATTTGCTGACAGAGCGATTTCAAACCGATTGCCATCCTTGTGAGGAAGAATCGGAGCAGAGGAAATGGACGAAGAACGATTGGTAACTTTGGTTCGCCGAGCCCAGGGTGGAAACCGGGAGGCGCAAGGTGCTCTCGTCGAGCATTTCGAGTCGACCGTCTTTGTCACCGTACTTCGACGGCTGCGCAATCGGTCTGAAGCGAAGGACGTCACTCAGGATGTCTTCGTGCAGGCGCTGCGCAAGCTGCCGACGCTGCGGGAACCGGTTCGCTTTGTCGGCTGGCTGCGCAGAATTGCCGTGCGGATGTCGATCAATCGGGCTGTGCGCCGCCCGCGAGAGTCGGCCTGCAATCCGCACATGCTGCTCGCTTACGAGCCGGCTCCGTCGACACCGTTGGAGAACTTGTTGCATGGTGAGGAAATGGATCAAGTCCGTGGCGGGCTGAAGCAGTTGCGTCCACTCGACCGGGAAACGCTGATCGCTTTCTACTTCGAGGGACGTTCGCTCAAGGAGATGAGTATCGACTTTGAACGCCCCATCGGAACGATCAAGCGCCGTTTGCACACGGCCCGCAACCGGCTGCGCGCGGAACTCGTAGACTTTGACCCGCGCGAGCGCGCAAGCTTGTCCCGCTCGCGATCGTGACAACGACTTCGTCATGGACGCTTTAAATCTGTTCGATCGCCGGCGGTTCTTCCTCCTCCAGCATGGATTGCACCATCGCCAGAAGAAAGTTCGCGGCGGCACGCTGCCGTCCTACGCGCAGCGTCCGCCGCAAGGAGGCGGTCTGGCGGTCCATCTCGCCGGGCAACCGGTCCTTTTTTGCCACGACTTTTGCTTGTGATTTTCGCCGCGTTCGACGGAAAGCAACCGATGCCCAAATCAATCCGTCCAATCGCTTGGGGGCATCAGGCCCCAGATGTCCGGTGATCGCGGCGGCCAGATCGGCGTGCGGCGTTCGTTGCAACACCCCCTCGGCCATGGCGATCGCCACAGTGCGGCTTACTGGCCCCGGCTTTTCGAGGAATCTTGGAGGAACTCCCAGCCAACCAGCCTTGGTCGCGTTTTGATACACCACAGCCGACCCACACAGGAATTCAGATATCCCGGCGATCCGAGTCAGCTTTGCCGCGACCAATCCGCCGGTGCAACTCTCGGCGAAGACGATTTTTCGCCCCTGGTGCCTCAACAAACCGGCGACGCGTTGGGCTTGTGTGTCGAGCGCTCGCTCGGTGATCATGCGTGTTCCCCACGCGGCCAGTACGAACGGGGATACGGCGTCTTGTGCTGTAGCCCGTGAAACAGATCGCGGAACATCCAATCGAATCGTGCTTTAGTCGAGTAAATCGCTACGCCGCTGTCGCGTCCTTTCGAGACTTTGCTCCCGCCGCCATCGATCGATCTCCTGATGGTTGCCGCTTTGCAGCACGTCCGGCACGCGCATCCCCCGGAAATCGGCAGGGCGGGTGTATTGCGGATATTCCAGCAACCCGGATTCGGCGAACGAATCGTACTTGCTGCTGGTCTCGTCCCCGAGCACTCCTGGAACCAAACGGATCACCGCGTCGATGAGCAGCATTGCGGGAACTTCGCCCCCGTTGGTGATGAAGTCGCCGGCGGAGACTTCGAGCGGCTCAAGCCCAATTCGGATTCGTTCGTCGAACCCTTCGTAGCGGCCGCACAACAGCATCAGCCGTTCGCAGCCAGCAAGTCTTTCGACCAAGGCTTGATCGAGCTTGGCCCCCTGCGGTGACAGCATGACCAACTGTGCCGGCTCGGGGGCATCGGTCTGAGCGGCCCCGACGCAGTCGAACACCGGCTGGCAGGTGAGCAACATACCGGGACCGCCGCCGTACGGCCTGTCGTCGACCGATCTGTGTTTGCCGGATGCCCAGTCTCGAAAATTCCAAAGCCGAACGTCGACCAAACCACGTTGGATCGCCAGCTTCAGCAGGCTTTGCTCAAGGTAGCTCGCGAAGATCTCCGGAAAGATTGTCAGCACATCGAAGCGCATAACCGGAAGTCATCAATCTATTGCACTTTCGGAGTTCGTGCAGCGTCGATTCCGCGGAATTCCCCAGGAAACGCGGGAGAATGACCATTACAAAGCATTGGAGAATGCTCTAGGCATCGTCGGCGGTCTTCTCCGCCTCATCACTTGGTGCTTCTGCGTCGGTTGCTTCCTCGGCTGCGGCCTCCTCACCGGTTGCCTCGGCAGCCGGTTCCGCATCGGCACTACTTTCGGCAGCTGCTTCGACTGGTGCCGGTTCTTCCGCCGCCGGTTCTGGTTCCGGTTCGGGGGGTGCTTTGGGAGCCGTCAACGGTGGCGGAGCGGCGGCGGAACCAAAGCGGTTCGTCTTCACCTTCTTAATCAGCGCCTCGACGTTAACGCTTGGCTGAGCGCCGACCGAGAGCCAGTAATCGACCCGATCCATCTTGAGGCTGACTCGCTCGGATTTGTCGCTGACCATCGGGTCGTAATGGCCGATCTCTTCGATGGCTCTGCCGTCGCGAGGTTTTCTGGAATCCATGACACAAATACGAAAGAACGGGCGATGTCTGCGCCCCATCTTCTTCATACGAATACGAACTACCACTCGCTTCTCCTTCTCGGGTCACTGGTCGACCTGTTAAAAACCCTTATTATGCTCATCTGGTCCAATCGGTTTTCGGCGATTTGGCGAATGCCAGGCTTATCGCCGATTTTTTCTTCGCGACTTGCGCGCGTTTTTCCGCTGTTGTTTCTTTTTTTCCTTGGCCTTTAATTTGTCCATTGGGCCCCGTTTGCTGCGCATCTTTTCGGCATGAATATTGGCACCGGGATCGAACATCCCCCCTTCGGACATCTGTTTGACCGCCCGCATTTTCTCGCGGGCGCCCATGCCGGCCATCTGCTGTATCATACCGCTCATGGCGTCAAATTGCTTTAGCAGCTGGTTAACTTCCGATGGCTCGCAGCCGCTGCCCTGGGCAATGCGATTGCGGCGGCTGCGGTCGATCTTGTCCGGATTCTCCCGCTCCTGCGGGGTCATGGAGTTAATGATCCCGTCAATCCGCTTCAGATCTTCCTCGGGATTCTCCATGTCGGGATTCGTATCCATCAGCGAACCCATGCCGGGAATCATTTTCATAATGTCCCGCATCGAGCCGAGCTTCCGCATTTGCCGCATCTGCTGCTGAAAATCTTTGAGCGTGAACTTCCCTTCCAGCATTTTCTGTTGCTGGAGTTCCATCTCCTCGGCGTCGAATTCGCGCTGGGCCTTTTCGATCAGCGTGGCGATGTCGCCTTCACCGAGAATTCGGCTCGCCATGCGGTCGGGGTGAAACTCTTCGAGCCGATCCAATTGCTCGCCGACGCCAACATATTTGATTGGTACGCCGGTGACCGCTTTGACGCTCAACGCTGCACCGCCGCGCGTGTCACCGTCGAGTTTGGTGAGGATTACGCCATCGAGTTCGAGCGCCTCGTTGAACACCTTGGCACTGTTGACCGCGTCCTGCCCCGTCATCGCGTCACAGACAAGCAGCGCCTGATCCGGCGCGACTTGCCGATCGATCAATTCCAACTCGCCCATCAATTCGTCATCGACGTGGAGCCGGCCGGCCGTGTCGAGAATCAGTACGCGGATGTCCTCCGCCTTCTTCGCTTCGCGCAGTCCATTCTTACAGACTTGAACCGGCGTGCTCTGATCGGGTGGTTCGCTATAAACCGAAACACCGATCTGTTCACCGATCACCTTCAGCTGCTCGATCGCGGCGGGGCGCTGCAAGTCGGCCGCGACGAGCATCGGTTTGAAGCCGCTCTCCGAAAGCATGCGCGCAAGCTTGCCGCAGGTGGTGGTCTTGCCGCTCCCCTGCAGACCACACATCATGAGGACAGTGATGCCGTCCCGCTTCAAATGCAGCGACGAATCCGCCTCGCCCCCCATCAACGCCACCAGCTCGTTGTAGACGATGCCGATGATTTGTTCGCTGGGCTTCAGCGACTTGAGCACCGTATCACCGACCGCCTGCTCGGTCACCCGCTCGACGAACGCCTGGGCCACTTCGTAATTGACGTCTGCCTCGAGCAGGGCTTGGCGGACCTGGCGGAGGCCATCCCGTATATTTGCCTCCGTCAGTCGACCACGGTCGATCAGGGAGAGGGCGCCTCGGAGGCTATCGGTAATGCTTTCGAACATAAATTCGGCTGGCCGCTTTTTCCTTTAGGCCGCGTGGGCGATCACGATGGATGCGAAGAGACCACAGCCCCGCAACCCCAGGCCCCAATGGCTGGCTTGCGTCGGCCAAAATTACGATTCGGCCCTCTAGAATGTCGGACGCACCGACCGCGCAAGCGCGCCGAAAACCGCCACTGGCAAGGCGTTCGGACAGGCGGCTCATTCTAGAAGAGTCCCCGGCCATTGACAACGGCAGCGAACGGTTTTCGACCGAGTTTTCCAGGGGCAATGTCACCTGCGCCCGACTGACTGACGGGTGAGAGCAGCTGCGAAAGGTCGCGAAGCCACCCTCGGGTCGCCGAGCGACTGGGTCACGCTGCGTACCAAGTTTTGATACAATGTCAGATTGCCGCAGCGAACCTGGCGGGCGTTCGCATTGTCTCACGTCCGATTTGCCTGTCGGATCCGAGGCAGATCGATGCGATCGCAAAAGAATTGGCGCAGCAGTGCCTCAAACCGAGCGAAGTGAACACGAAAATGACTGATCGACGCAATCTTTTTAACAAAATTTGGGATGCTCACGCGGTACGGACTTTGTCTTCCGGTCAAACCCAGCTTTTCATCGGCCGGCATTTGATTCACGAAGTGACCAGCCCGCAGGCGTTCCAGATGCTGCGGGAACGGAAACTAGAGGTCCTTTATCCCGACCGGACGTTAGCGACGGTTGATCACATCATACCGACTGACAATCAAGCCAGGCCGTTCGTGGACGATCTGGCTGAGGAGATGATGTCGGCCATTGAAGTGAACTGCAGTGAGTTCGGCATTGAGTTGCTGAATCTCGATGACGACCGGCAAGGGATTGTCCACGTGGTGGGACCGGAGCAAGGGCTGACGCAGCCGGGGATCACACTAGTTTGCGGCGACAGCCATACCAGCACGCATGGGGCGTTCGGCAACATTTCGCTGGGAATCGGCACCAGCCAGGTTGCCCAGGTGCTGGCGACCCAGACATTGGCGATGAACCGGCCCAAGGTACGTCGGATTGTTGTTGATGGTGAGCTAGCGGCAGGCGTATTCGCCAAAGACGTTGTGTTGCACATCATCCGGCAACTCGGCGTGGAGGGAGGGGTCGGTTATGCCTACGAGTATGCTGGCACCGTCTTCGATCGGATGGGCATGGACGAACGGATGACCGTTTGCAACATGAGCATTGAGGGAGGCGCCCGTTGCGGCTACGTGAATCCCGATCAGACCACAATCGACTACCTGCGCGGCCGGCCGCTGGTTCCTCAGGGGGATGCATTCGAGCGAGCAAGCGACTGGTGGCGTGGGCTTGCCTCTGGTCCCGATGCGGAATTCGATGATGAGACGACCATCGACGCCGCCACCATTGAGCCGACCGTCACGTGGGGAATCAATCCGGGGCAGTCGGTCGGCGTGACCCAGACATTACCGGCCGTCGGCAGTTTTTCCGAACAGGAGCAGACCGGCGTGCAGGAAGCGCTCGCCTTCATGGACCTGCGGGAGGATCAACCGATCAAAGGGGTGAAGATCGACGTTGCTTTCATCGGTTCGTGCACGAACTCGCGACTCTCCGACCTGCGGGAAGCGGCGGCAATTGTTGCAGGGCGCCGGGTGGCCGACCACGTCCGTGCCCTGGTGGTGCCCGGTTCGCAGCATGTGTTGCGCGCGGCCGAGGAGGAAGGGCTGCACGAGATCTTCAAGGCCGCGGGCTTCGAGTGGCGCGCTGCCGGCTGCTCGATGTGTCTGGCGATGAATCCAGACAAGCTGGCCGGCCGGGAAATCTGTGCATCGTCGAGCAATCGCAACTTTAAGGGTCGGCAAGGGAGCCCCACGGGCCGAACACTGCTGATGAGCCCCGCCATGGTGGCGGCGGCGGCGGTTGACGGTTCTGTCTGCGACGTGAGGGAAATGATGCAGCCCGCAGCCGTGTGAGCGGGGCGTAGATAGGGAATCGAAATCATGCCCCGTCGATGTGGGGCCGCGAGCAGAGGCGCCTTCGAGGCGGGCAAATCACACCCACAGCATTCAATGAGGCAATCGCGAGTAAGACAATGAACGAACGCCATCACATTAGCGGCGCTGCGGTGCCGCTACTTCTCGACGATGTTGATACCGACCGGATCATACCGGCCCGGTATCTTCGCTGTGTTACCTTCGATGGGCTGGGTGAGCATCTTTTCGAAGACGACCGCAAACAAGATCCGAATCATCCTTTCAATGAGGAACGGTTCGGCAACGCCTCCATTCTGGTCGCGGGCCGTAATTTCGGCTGTGGGTCGTCCCGCGAACATGCGCCGCAGGCGATGATGCGTTGGGGAATTAAGGCGGTCATCGCAGAATCGTTCGCCGAAATTTTCTTCGGCAACTGCACGTCACTGGGGATTCCCGCGGTCTGCGCGGCCAGAGCGGATCTCGAAAGGCTGGCAGCGACAATCGACGCGAACCCCGCGCAGGATATCAGCATCGATCTCGACGGCTGTACGATCTGCTGTGGCAATGAGGAGATCTCCTGTGAAATGCCCGACAGCGCCCGCTCCGCGTTGACGTCGGGCCAGTGGGACTTTCTCTCACAGCTGCTCGAAGATCAAGACGCCATCCGACAAACAGCTGATACGCTCCCGTACATGACGAACTTCCCGTAACGGTGGTTCGGTACGCTTGCCATGAATGCCAAAGACCAGCGCTCCAGTAGCCGGCGCGAATTTCTCACTGGAGAAGCTGCGCGCAGCGAAGTCGAGCGTGCCGGGGAGGCCCTGGCGGAGGGAATCAACACGACTTTGCAGCCAGAGGCTCCCTCAAGCGGCGATACGATCCGGCTCGGAGTCCGCGCCATGGCGTGCGATTTCGACGTGGTGATGAACCCCGGCGGGTCCAGCCAGATTGCGGCCGCGTCTGAATCGCTCGAAATCGTGCACGCGATAGAAGCGCAGATGAGTGTCTTTCGCGAGGAGAGTGAGCTGTCGCAATTGAACCGCCGGGCCGCGTCGGGGCCGGTGGCAGTGGAGACGCAACTCTTCGAACTGCTGCTCGAGTGCCAGCGGCTCTCTGTCGAAACGGAAGGAGGCTTCGATCCGACCTCCGGCCCGTTGATTTCCCTCTGGCAGAAATGCCGGCAGCAGGAACGTATTCCCACGGATGATGAAATCACGCAATGCTTGAACCGGACCGGTATCGAGCATGTCGCGTTCGACGATAAATTGAAGACTGTGGAGTTCGATCGGGACGGGGTGGAGCTGAACCTCGGTGGAATCGGCAAGGGATACGCGCTCGACCGGGCGGGACGCCATCTCCGCGATAAGGGAGTCGAGTCGTGGCTGCTTCACGGGGGCCACAGCAGCCTGTTGGCGCGAGGCGATCATCAGGGAGTCGGCGGCTGGCCGGTCGGAATTCGCAATCCGCTGTTTCCGAGTGAGCGGCTGGCAACCGTGTTGCTCAAAGATGGCGCGCTGGCGTCAAGTGGGTCGGGTGTGCAGCACTTTCGACACGGCGGCAAACGGTACGGACATATTCTCGATCCACGCACCGGGCTCCCGGTTGAGGGGATGTTGTCGGTAACGGTGCTGGCGGAGACGGCGGCCGAGGCAGACGCCCTTTCGACGGCGTTTTTCGTGATCGGGGTCGAAAACACTCGGCGGTTTTGCAATAATTACGACGGAGTCCATGCTTTGCTGATTCCGCCGCCTCGCAGGGGACGCAGATTGGAGCCGGTCGTTTGCGGCATTCCAAGCGAGGTGCTATTTTTTTCCCACGACGAGCCGCCCGGTGCAAGCGAAGACGCCCACGGGCGGAGGGCGTGAGAGAATGCTATCCCCTGAGCGATCGAAACGGTGAACGTCCCCCAGGACGAAGCAACCAACAGTCGCTCCGCTAGATAACCCCGGAGGTCGATTTCACGTGCGCGATTTACGGCGGATTCCCGTTCTGGCCTGCCTGTTGCTGGTTGCTGTGCGGTTTTGCATAGGGTGGCAGTTTCTGTACGAGGGACTTTGGAAGCACAACACCTTAACCACCGCAACACCGTGGACGGCCGCCGGGTATCTGAAAAACGCTAAAGGTCCCCTTCGCGAGCACTATCGCAATCTGACCGGCGACCCGGACGACCTCGGCTGGCTTGACGTTGATATCGTTGCCGCCCGCTGGGACGACTGGCATGCCCGCTTTCTCGCACATCATCCCGACTTGAGCGACGCTCAGAAGCGGCAACTGGATGAAAAGCTCAACGGCCGAGAGGACTATCGCGCAGAGCTGGATCAATTGCCGGAGGGTGTGAAGATCGACGGATCGCTCGGCGACGTGATTCACTTTGATGCGGGAAGAAGACGGCTCATCGTTGATGGCAGCCAGCATTTGCTGCCACGGGAACGCGATCGGCTGCTGAAGAAGGTCACCGTCGAGGAAAGTCCCACACCGGAGAACGTTGCAGCCAATGATGTGGCCAAGAAGTATCAAAAGGCAGTTCGCGACGTTTACAAGCGATCGTCAAGGGGTGTCAGCTTCAAAGAACGGCTAACCGCTTCCCTAAAAGGAAATCCGGAACGTGCGGGGCAGGTGATCAAAAATGAGCGGACAGGCGAACTGATCGAAGAGCGTCTGGGAAAAATCGAACTCTACAAGAAGCAGTTGGTCCGCTACGAGAAAAATCTTGCCGCACTGGAAGAGGCGTTTCAGCAAGCTCATCTCGAGAAGCAAGCGAGCGAGATGCGACAGTTGCGATCGGAGTTGGTTTCGCCGGTGAAGGCGCTGGAGCAAGAATTGAAGGCGGCGGCAACAAAACTGCTCGATACCAGCCAGTTGGCCCGTGGTCCCGTTCCGGAGCCATGGACGCCGATCCGCCGTATCGACCAAATGACCATTTGGGGTCTGATTGTGTTGGGAGTCCTGCTGATTGCGGGTTTGTTCAGCCGACTGGCGGCGCTGGCGGGTGCCTGTTTGTTGCTGTCGTTCTATCTGGCGATGCCTCCCTGGCCGGGAGTCGCCAGCTTCCAGGAACTTCCCGGCCCGGAACATAGCTTCATCGTCGACAAAAACCTGATCGAGGTGTTTGCGCTTTTGGCCTTGGCGTGCTTGCCGTCCGGGCGGTGGTTCGGCGTCGACGCGCTGTTCGGTCGCCGCGGTGCGGCCCGGCGTGCCGCGACGGGTGGACAATCCCAGACAAAGTCTACCCCTGGTAAGAAACAGGGCCAGTTGAGCGAACCGGCAGGGACGCAGTCGGGCGGTTGAACAATCCGGCACGAAGCCGATTTCGATTTGGCGAAAACAACTTCCAACAACTATTCAAGAACAGCCGTACAGAATTTGCAGCAACAACCACAAGTAGGGTGGAGCCATGCAGATGACGCCTGAACAAAAGCAAATTGGGCAAGACAACTTCCATGAGGCTGTGGGGCACTCTCGCCGGCAGTTTCTCAAGGGGACAGTGGCAGCCGTTCCCGCAGCCGGGGCGGCCTACTTCGGCTATGAGAAACTCAAGGGAGAACCGGTCCGTGTCGGCTTCATTGGTACCGGGGATGAGGGAAGCGTTCTGCTCACGCAGCATCCGCCCGCATACATGGACATTGTCGCCATCGCCGACTTGCGTCCGTCGAACCAAAAACGCGCCTTTCTCGGTGATGGCAACGAACACCGCGTGGGCCTCAATGAGAAGCTCGGCGAGACGAAAGCATCTAGCATCAAAGTCTTCGATGACCATCGCGCACTGCTGGCCGATACCGAATTGGGCATCGAGGCGGTGGTGATTGCTGTGCCGCTCAATCAGCACGCTCCGCTGGCGATCGAAGCCATGCGCGCCGGTAAGCACGTGCTGTCCGAGAAGCTGATGGCCCACAACATCACCCAATGCAAGGAGATGATCAAAGTCGCCAAGGAGACCAACCGTCTCTTAGCGGTCGGGCACCAGCGGCATTACAGCGTGCTGTACGACAATGCAAATCACATCGTCAAGGATGGGTTGCTGGGCGACATTAAGCACATTCGCGCCCAATGGCACCGCAACAACAGCTTTCCCGACCGCGACAGTTGGAAAAAGAGGATCTTAGACAACGACAAAGCGGCTCTCGAAAGCATCGTGCAAGAGTACGGGTACGAATCGATTGACCATTTGGTCAATTGGCGGCTGTACAACAGCACCGGCGGCGGCCTGATGGCGGAACTCGGCAGTCACCAGCTCGATGCGTGCAGCATCTTTCTGGGTAAGGTCAAGCCGATCGCTGTCCAAGGTTTCGGCGGTAGGAACTTCTACGGCGTAAAGGGAGTTGGTACGCCAGATAAGCAGAAAGACCACCGCGAGATCGACGACCACGTCTACGTCACGTTCGAATTCCCCGGCCCGCATTACGCCGAAGATGAGCACGACGTCGTCATCGTCACCTATTCGTCGATCAACACGAACCGCATGGAACCGTACGGCGAGACGGTCTTCGGCAGTCGCGGCTCGCTGATAATGGAGCAGGAACAGCAAGCTCTGCTGTTTAAGGAAGGAAGCCCGCAGACAGGTGGCGGCGGTCTCGATCAAAGATTGTACGTCGTTTGCGGCAAAGCAGGCGAACCGGTGATGAGCGCCAGCGAAAGCCTGGCACCCTCAACACAAGCGGCAAAGGCGGACATCGGCA
>Ga0315336_1005047_pt1 | contig 14861 bp, 8 predicted proteins | sample ASW5metaG_FD_204512 | JGI IMG/M metagenome (GOLD analysis project Ga0315336, IMG submission 204512) | Ammonia-oxidizing marine archaeal communities from Monterey Bay, California, United States - ASW #5 | ecosystem: Environmental > Aquatic > Marine > Intertidal zone | place: USA: California...
GACATGGCCAATCCGTACTCTGAGGCGTTCAACGGTGCGAAAGCCGGGACATCGTCAACCTCACGAAGTAGAAACCGCGGCATATGACACGACCGTAGATGGTCCTTCCCCGTTTGAACCCGACAATGATGGCACAACCACTCAATCGGGGCGTGATGGGTTTACGAGCACGTTAGTCCTTGTAGTACTCACTCTCATTCTGGGACTGACAAGCCTTTCATGGGCCAGGTCCATTGCGATGCCGCCGGCGCCGGTCGTGGATGTGGTTGATGCGACGATTGAGGGTCCCTCACTCGATCCCGATCAGGAACAGAGCGCTGCGATCGCACTTACACTGAGATTCTCGGTGCCGGGTCCTGCGATGCTCCCGGTGATTCCCACAGGGGGGGTGCTTACCAGCTCGCAACTGGACTCATCGCATCTTGACCTTGTGGCCACGTCAAACGGGTACATCCTGCAGATCAACCGCAAGGGAACATACACTCCAAAGTTGCGCTTCAGGGTCCCGGTTGTGGAACGCGACGGACAATGGGCTGCTGGAATCCGGCTACCCCCAAACATGAAGAACCGAATATTGCTTCAATTGCCCGAAGTGGACCTGGACGTAACATCGCCTTCAGCCGTGGTGTTCCGGACGGTAGAGACAAACGGGATGACTCAAGCGGAAGCGGTGTTTGGACCGGTTAGCGACGCGACATTTCTGTGGAAACCTCGTGCACGAAGCGCGGAACTCGAGGACGCCGTCTTCTTTTCCGAAGTGAACACACTTGTGACCCTTCGGTCGGGCGTTGTCGACCTGAATCATCGGGTCCGCTACCAGATAGCGCAGGGAGAGATCAAGGAATTGAAACTGATGATTCCCGAGGGCATGACCGTCACAGCCGTCCAGGCCAAAGATTTGGCCACGTGGAGGTTCGATCCTGATCAGCGCCTGCTGGAGGTGATACTTGATCATGCGGTAAGTGCCGAGTTTGAACTAAAATTGACCACTCAGATTGCAAGTGAAGGCGTCCCCTACCAGGTGGCTGTTGGAGCTCCGGAGGTTATCGATGCGGTGCGTCAGCGCGGGGCAATCGCCTTTGCCGCACCGGACAGGGTTCAGGTGCGGGTTAAGGAAACGAACGGGCTGAACGCGATGAACATCGAGGATTTCTTGAGGATAGAGGGAACTCACATCGAATCATGTGTGAGGGTCAGCGGGACTGGTATCCGCAAGGCGTATCGTTATCACCGCACACGCGATGTCAAGGCGCTGGTCGAAACTGAAATCGTGCTTCCCGAGATACGTGTGCACGAGCTCGCCTCTCTTTCGGTCGCCGACGAGCGCATCGTGCTTTCAACCAAACTCAAGTTACACGTCGCAAAGGCCGGAATTTTCGACGTGCGGCTGGGTATCCCGCCGGACTACGAAATTGAGACACTTACGGGCAGTGACGTCAGTCACTGGGATGAAGCCGGTGGGAACAAGCCCGATGATGGGGAACATTTTGTGACGGTCCACTTTGGGCGACACGTGCTGGATGAAACTGAACTGAATGTCGTTCTGGCACGTGCGGAAAAAGGCATTGAACCGGACCTTGATATTCCGAGAGTTACAATTGCCGATGCCCGAAAGCACACTGGGCAATTGCAGGTGGCCGGCGAGCGTGGCGTCAGGCTCATGGTCGAGGAGCAGCGCGGCGTTGATATCAAAAAGTCGAGTTCCGACGACAGGCCTCAGTCCGCAACACTGGTTTTCGCCCTGCTGCGGCCCAACTGGAAGATCGCGTTGAAAACCGAGGTCCTGGCGCCGCTGGTGAAACCGGAAGTGCTCCAATGGGTAGATCTTACTGAAGGGATGCTGCAGTGCCGAGCGTACATGCGATACAAGATTGAGAATGCGGGGATTAAAAGCTTCGTGCTGCGCTCGCCTGCTCCGGGAATTTCTATGTCCGTATCGGGGCGGGATATTGCACGCGTTCATGAAGTCGAAGAGGGAATCTGGCAGGTTGATCTGCACGGAAAGGTCGAAGATACATATGCCATGACGGCAAGCTACCAGATTCCGTATGATCCCGCCTCTCGCACAGTTCTCATACAACCAATGGGAACCGTGGACACCGACCCGCAGCGAGGATATCTCGTAGTGACATGCCACGGCCGCATCCAGGTCCAACGCATGAGCGATGAACTGACTGGGCTCAAGGTCGAGGATCCACGTAACATTCCGATCGAATTTGGTGCCGGTGACCTTTCCGACGCTATCCAGTGTTACCGCGCTGTACGCCCGGACTACAATCTTGCGCTTTCTGTAATCCGACACCAATCAGCCGACGTTCTACCGGCGACAATCGACAAAGTACGTCTACTGTCGGTGGTTTCGACGAGTGGTCGATTGCTGACCCAGGTGGCAATGGACCTGCGCGTTGGCGATCATCGATTTCTTGCGGTCGAATTTCCCAATAAAGGCGACACCTTGTGGACGGCACTTGTAAACGGTAAAGAAGTGACGGCTTCGCGGGATGGACAACGTTATGTCATTCCACTCGAGGAGCAGCATGGCGAACAGCAGACGCACGTTCAGCTTACCTATGCGGGCGCTCCGGCGTCTGCCTTGAAATCGATCGGGCGCGAATACCGGGCCCCACGCTTCGGGCTACCCATGAACGACATTGAATGGACCTTTTATGTGCCTCCGGAGAGGCGATACTTCGGTTTTGGCGGTACGATGACTCGGCGTGAACAGCTCGCAAGGTCCGTTGAACGCTTCGACTCACAGCAGTACCTGCTCTGGAATGCCGAGCAGCGGGAACTCAACATCTCAAAAGCTAAGAATGTGCTGGACTACGGAAACTCGCTAATGAATGACGGTAGACAGCGTCATGCAAAACGGGCATTTCAACAGGCGTTGAATTACTCTCAGGTCGAGGAAGACCTCAACGAAGACGCACGTGTGCAATTGCGCAATCTCGAAAAACAACAATGGAAAATGGCACTGGTGAATCGTCGCGACGCCGTGAAAATGTCGCAAAACATTTTTGACGAAGGGCAGGCCGGACGCATGGATGGATTCAAGGACGGCGACTATACCCAGGAATACGCATCACAGGTTGAACGTAACCTTACACAGCAGGACAATACGAACTTGGATCTGGTGGCGGACAAGATGATTGAACAGCAGGCCGCTGCGGCGGGCATAGTGACAGCGATCAGCGTGACGATGCCTGAGCATGGCAGGCGTCTTCAATTCTTTCGCTCCGTGCAGATTGATCCTGAGACTGACGTGACGGTCAGATTTCATGTCAGTCATGGGTCTGTGGGTGGATCGTTCGCGGGTGTGCTTATCGCCGGCGTGCTCTTTGGCCTTTTCCGGGCGATGTTGAGCAGGTTCAAGCGACGGTAACAGCGATATATACACTCGTATTGCGATAGGGCGCCGCTTGTGGGCGCCCATTGGCCTGCAAATTCCCATCACGCGTTCGTAATCTTCTATCATGCAGCATTGGTAACGATTTTTCATCTTGCGCGACATGCGTTTCCACGACAGACTCGGATCCAGACGAGTCGTGTTATGTCGTGGTGATCAATCCAGGATGAGGAGACCGTAATCCATGAATGACGAACAAGATACCAACGAGCCACAAGAGGACCAGGCGCAGGCGGAATCGCCCCCGGCGGCGCCTGCAGCAGCACCCGCAAGTTCGGGAATCGATTCACAGGAAATCAATGACGGCAAGGTCTTTGCTATCCTTTCGTACGCATTGAGTTTTGTCGCGCTTCCGTTTTTTCTGGTGCCACTGATCATGCGTAATAACGATTTCTCGCTTTACCACGCCAAGCAAAGCCTCATGATTTGGTTGTTGGGCGTGGCCTCCGGGGTTGTATCGTCGGTGCTGGTCGCAACCTTGTTGCTTGCATGCGTTGCCCCAATCGTATTGATCGTTTTGGGCGTTTTCAGCCTCGTGATCAACATTATGGGGCTCATAAACTCATGCAAGGGAGTGGTCAAACCAGTGCCCCTCATCGGTAAGCTTGGCGAGGACTGGTTCAAAGGGATCACTAAGGTATAAGGATTCTTAACACCGTCGATTTGCGATTGCAGTAGTAAGCGAGGCCGAAGTTCGCAAATCTGCGTGGCGTGCGGAATCTACCAGTTGCGCATGACGAATGCGATGGAATAGCCTACGTATGTCAGGCCGAGAAACAGATGAACCCTGCCATCGAACCGAATCATCGGTCTCGATATGAGTTGAGAGAACCAGGGCGTCGAAAATAGGCCTCGATACAATAACTCTACCGCGAATAATACCGTCAATGGTATCGTAAGTAGGTTATAATCGCGCGCCAACACCGCATTTCCCGTCAGGAGCGACCAAAAGCCACGTGTCAATCCGCACATTGGGCAGGGGCGGTTGAACCACCGGATTGATCCGCACTTGATTGCTGTCTCGGGCATGAGAGTCTGTAGCCAGAGCATGGCAAGCGCGAAGAGCACGGTGCCCAGTAGAACGCAGAACAACAGCCGATTCATACGGCGATAATCCCGGGTGTGATCTGTGGCTTTTATTTCCAAATTTTTCGCTCGCAAAACATGCTTTCCAATGGCCGGATCTTATCAGAGACGGCTTCACCCGGCAGTACACAACCTCCTGTGTAAACCCTGCTTGCAAGGGGGTGCAATCTGTACAATGATTCGGCAATCGGTTCGGCGATGTACAATCGCATCCTAATCAGGGGATCCGCGCGAGTATGGACTGGTACTATTCGATAGACGGCGAAACCATTGGCCCCGTTTCTTTTGAGGCCCTTCAGGAAATAGCGCAAGAAGGCCGCCTTGCGCCCACGGACCTCGTCTGGAATGCGGATATGGGTGACGAGTGGTCGCCTGCATCCCATGTTTCTGGGCTTTTCACAACGCCACCCGAGGCGTATCCGGAAAGTCCTGCTGTGCCGCCTACAGATCCGGGTGGTGTAAACAGGGTTTCTTGCGTAGAGCCGATAGAGATCGCCTGGGAACGGATGAAGGACATCCTTTTCCGACCCTTTAGTGTAGGGAAATGGTTTCTGCTCGGCTTCACAGCGTGGCTTTCGATACTTTTCGAATCGGTCAACGGCTTTTTCGGAAATTTCAATCCTTGGACGTCCACAAAAAACCAGTTTGATTTTACAAGCAGTCAGGGGGCGGGGCCGGAAGAAATAAGCATTGCGATTAAGAGCATGTTTGAAGACATGTTCACGGATCATCTGGCTGCGAAGATTACCGTTTCCGTCTTCATATTCATCATCGGACTCGTCGCATACTGGGTCCAATGTCGAGGAAGGTTCATGTTCCTGGACAACATCGTTCACGACCGCTTCCTTGTACAGCACCCTTGGAAGCGTTTCCGGCAACACGGCAATTCATTGTTTCTTTGGAGTGTCGTCTATTTCATCGTCTGCCTGGCTTTCAGCATGATTCTGCTTCTCATCTTCTACATGTCTATCGGGCGACAGTTAATTCAGTCGGGGCTTTTCTCAGGACAGCATGGATTGTTCGCCATCAATGTCATCCTCTGGCTTGTCTTTGTGGCAATCAATTTGTTTATCCTGCGTTTCCTGAATGATTTCATTGTGCCATTTATGTACGACCGTGATCTGAAAGCAACGGAAGCATGGAGTGAATTTCTCGGATTGCTGGGAGGGCAATTCCTGCGATTTATTCTCTACGTACTGTTCTATTGCATCCTGTCCATGGTGTATGGGCTGGCATTTTTCGCGCTTTCACTTATCACGTGCTGCATTGCGTGCTGCTTGACGTTAATACCGTGGGTTGGCGCCGTAGTGCTTCTTCCGGCCCTCGTGTTCTTTCGTCTTTACAGCGTTGAGTACCTGGCGCAATTCGGGCCAGCGTACCGGATGCGTCTGGATTCGGAAAAAGTCGTCGAAGCTGAGCCTGTCGAATAGACTGACAAACCCGTCAGCCGGCGTCTTGGGCGCTGCTGCCAGATTGTCGCTTTTGTGGATCCTTCGGATTCCGCGATGCTCTCGCCGACGGACCATCCCTTCCGGCCTCAGGAAGAAACGGCGCGACAAACGCGTCGGTAAAATCGAATCCGTTTGCGAAGTCCGATTTCGAATCTTCATCCGTCTTGCGAAGTTTGCCCGCGTCAACCAGGTTAAAGACGATCTCTCCGATATCTTCGGAGCGTTCTATACCCCACCTGGACAAAACCGTAAACGCCATAGGGCCATATTCCTGAAGCGCAAAATGACGGACGCCCTCTAAGAGTTCGCGCCCCGCTACGTGGCGCTCACGTCCTGACTTATTGGGTTTGTTGAGCATTTTTGCCGTAAATTCGAGAGTTTCGAGTACAAACAGATAACTATCGGCATGGAAACGAGGGTCTTTTGCACAGATTTCCCTTACCGCATCGATAAGCGCGCTGTCTCCCATCGCCTCTCCTTGTCAGCTCAATTGTTTCCGAATCTTATCCGCGTACGACTCCATGTCGTCGGGTGAATTATATGATTTCGAAGCCCAATTCCAGGAGTGACCGTCATCGCTGAAGCGGGGGATGACATGAAAATGCATATGCGGCACAACCTGCCCGGCTGAGACGCCGTTTGCCTGGGATACGTTGATGCCTTCGGCTTCCAGTCCGTCGATCATCGCCTTGGCTATGGTGCGAACGACACATATGAGGTGTCGGAGTACATCATCAGGGGTGCTGGTGATGGGATCATGGTGTGCTTTTGGAATGACTAGCGTATGTCCCTTTACGATGGGACCAATATCGATGAACGCCATGCTATGCTCGTCTTCATAGACCCTCGAGCACGGCAAACCCCCTGACACGATCCTACAGAATATGCAATCGTCACTCATGCGTGTTGACCCGATTTTCGAGACGGGGCATAAAACATGCTCACATTCATTTGTAAGAAATAGTACATGAATTCACATCGTCTTCAAAACTGATTTTTCTTATTGCTGCTTACCAAATTCAATAAATGATGGCGGTGTGCAGGTAAACCACATCACCGACATGCCGGGAGGTGACGGCGATGACAACAAGGAGACACTTTTAAGAATGCGAGAAAAAGTTAACAGATCGGATCGTGCCGGAATACTGGCAGTATTGGCACTGCTCCTGACGGTTCTCTGGACTGATGTCACAATTGCCGAAGGAAACATAAAGAGCGGACGCATCGTCGATCCGAATCGAGACTTTGAAATTCGCGGTGTAATAGGATCTGTGACTGAGATACAGGGGTTTGTTCAAGAGACCACGCGCGCATTTTACGACGCTACCGACCAGCAATTTAAGCAGGATCTGGCTGAGGGTTTTGATCTCAATGATTTTGACATGGATGGAGGTTTTCTGACGATTGGAGTAGCCACGGAAAACATCTGGAAGTATTTCACCCTTCAATTCGAACTCCTTTTTATGAATCCGGATACGGCTACCGTCGCGCAACGCAATTACTACATTGCTGTAGACAGCGTGTCGTTCAATGGGCAGGAGTTCGAAAACCAGCAGATTCCTGCCGGGACGCCTTTCACAGCTGAGATCTTCGGCGCCCTGGCTCAAATCAATGGATTGTTCACCCCAATCACTATACAAACATCCGAGTCCTTTCGATTTACCCCCTGGATCGGTATTGGGGTCTTCGGTTTCTTCGGCGAGTATGAGATCGACGCCGGTCCGGCCCGGGGCGTCGTTCAGTACCAGTTTCCGCCCGAAAACTTTGTCGTCGGTGGCACGTCGGATGGCTACATCGGCGCCGGTATGCCTGAAATCGGAATCGGCGGAGAGATGACGTTCGGAGACGACAAAGGTGTCAACGCCGTCCTTCAAGGTCACATTGCAACATTTCAGTATGAAGGCAGCACCAGCTACTTCACAACGAGCAGCCGACGCGACAAAGATGCCGATATCGACCACGTGCATGGATGGCTTCAGGCATCGCTGGAATTTCCGCTCGAAACCGGCCGGGCCATAACCATCGGCGGCAAGTTGGACATGATTCAGTCCGAGGTTGAGATTCAGTCGGAGCCGGGGACGACTGAAGAGATCATCGCGCGGCGCGAGCGTTTCGACAAGCGTGTAGATTTTGAGATGACAACGGCCACGGCATTTGTGGGGATAACGTTCTAAAAGTTATGACTGATGATTGACGAATGAGATCCGTTGCTTTTCGATGAGATGGGTGGTGTATTCCTCTTCTGCGAATTCTTACTGGCAACTTCAAGGAAGTGGATCCCGCGGCCGCGGAAGGGCGATCTATTGGGTGGAGCCCATTCTTGAATCATCAATCAGCATTCATCAATTCCACGTGTGCCATGTTCTTGCGGCAAGACCGAGAAGGAATAGCGCAAGAACCAGGACTGCAGCTTTTTGCTCGTTGGGCGTCAGTTCAAACCAGCTTCGACGTACGGTAGAAAGGATGTTTCGCAGCCCAGCCCGCATTGTTCACACTTTTCCTGCTACGAGCGCGGATAACACTTCATCTGCGCCTCGAAATGACTGCACCTCACTTTGAAGTGTGTCTACACGGCTGCACCGAGGCCCAGTCATTTCGATCCACATCTGTAGCGCTCTCCACGCTCTCGCTACGAAAAAGTGTGAACAATGCGGGCTAGCGCGCATGTGCTCCTGATCAGTTACTGCTGGCGGCGATATTGACGAGTTTTCCCGGAACGACAATCACCTTTTGAACGGTTTTTCCTTCCAAGTGTCGGGCTACGGCCTCTGAACGCATGGCCTGCTCCTCGATGGCAGACGATTCCATATCCGCAGCGACGGTAATGCGATCACGAATCTTGCCGTTGACTTGTACGACTAACTGGATTTGTGTGCGTTCCAGCGCCTGCTTGTCTACACTTGGCCATCCAGCTTGCAGGACGCTTGGCGTTCCCCCCAATTCGACCCATAGTTCTTCAGCAATATGCGGGGCAAACGGGGAAAGCAGCCGCACGATGGAATCCATGCAGGAAAAATAGACGGCCTTATGCTGCACTGAACTATCTTCGCCAGGATTCGAGGCGTCTGTTGCGTTCAGTAGCTCCATGATGTGCGCAATTGCGGAGTTGAAATGAAATGCGCCTTCTATCCCCCTCGTGACGCTATCTATGGTCTCATGCAGTTTGCGATTCAAATCGCGCTCAGGTGCATTCATTAGACTAAGATCGCAAGAGATATCGCGACCTTCTTTCAAAATTGCGCGATGATCGTGGAATCGTCGCCAGAGGCGACGAAGAAATCGCGATGCGCCCTCGATCCCCTGGTCGCTCCAGTCCGCATCTTTCTCGGGGGGGCCTATGAAGAGCGTATAAATACGGAGTGTATCCGCGCCGTATTTTTCAACCAGGTGATCCGGACTGACGACGTTGCCCTTTGATTTGGACATCTTGTGAAGTTTGCCGTCGATCTCGCTAAACTTACAGATCATGCCCTGGGTAAATAAGGCCTGAAACGGCTCGCGAAACGTGTAACAGCCGGCATCATGCAGGACTTTTACAATGAAACGCGAATAGAGTAGGTGCAAAACGGCGTGTTCGATGCCACCGATGTACTGATCAACGGGCAGCCAGGCATTGACATCGGAGGAATCGAACGGCTTGTCCGACGTTTCCGGGTTTATGTATCGCAGGAAATACCAGCACGAGCAAAGCCATTGGGCAAGCGTGTCGGTTTCACGGCGCGCCGCCCCACCGCATGCAGGGCAGTTACAGTTAACAAAGTTTTCAACAGATGCCAGCGGGTTTCCCCGGTCGGTGTCGAATTGGACGTTATCGGGAAGAAGCACCGGCAGAGCTTCTTCGGGCACTGGGACGGTGCCGCAATGGGAGCAATGCACAATCGGGATCGGTGCTCCCCAGTAGCGCTGGCGGCTGATCAGCCAATCCCGTATGCGGTAGTGGATGGCAAAATCACCAAACCCATTGTCTTTGGCAAATTGGGTTACATCCGCAATAGCCTCCCTGTTCTCGCGGCCGTCAAAGGGGCCGGAATTCACCATGATCCCGTCCTCAATGAATGCTTCATTCATGGTGTTCCCATCCAGGTGTTGACCCGGCGGTTGGATTACGACTTTGACCGGCAGACCGTAATCCCTGGAAAATTCAAAATCGCGCTGGTCATGTGCCGGAACGGCCATTACGGCTCCGGACCCATATTCCATGAGGACATAGTTTGCCACCCAGAGGGGGACTTCATCATTGTTATACGGATTCCGTACACGAAAACCAGTGTCTACACCTTCCTTTGCCGTGGCGTCATCGGATCGCTCCGCCGACGAAATCATGAGTTGGCGGTCAACGAAGGAACGGACATCGTTCTCGTGACGACTGTCCTTCATCAGAGTAGCCAACAGCGGGTGCTCCGGTGCGATCGCCATAAACGTCACTCCGTAAATCGTATCCGGACGAGTTGTGAATACTGGTAACCGATCACCCGTCTCGACGATCGTGAATTCTACGTTTGCTCCTTCGGATCTTCCGATCCAGTTCGCCTGCATGTTGCGAACCTTGTCCGGCCACTCTTTTAGCAGCGAGAGATCATCCAGAAGTGTTTGCGCATACTCCGTGATGCGGAAGAACCACTGCGTTAAGTCCTTCTTGGATACCGTTCGACCGCAACGCTCACACGTTCCGTCCGCGAGCACTTCTTCGTTGGCAAGCGTTGTGCATAAATCACACCAATTGACGGGGGCGTTCTTTTGGTACGCAAGGTCGCGCTCAAAGAGTTTCAGGAATATCCATTGCGTCCAGCGATAATAATCTGGTGTGCTCGTATCAAGCTCTCGATCCCAGTCATATGCCACACCCCATGATTTCAATTGCCGCTTCATGTGTTCGATATTGCGCGCAGTGGATTCCTTTGGATGTATGCCCATTTCCTTAGCGGCGTTTTCCGCGGGCAAACCGAACGCATCCCACCCCATCGGTGACAGAACATTGAAACCACGCATGGTTTTGTACCGCGTGACTACATCGCCAATGATATAGTTGCGCCCATGACCGACGTGCATCGTGCCGGACGGGTAGGGAAACATCGTGAGGCAATAATACTTGTTATCTTGCTGACGCGTATCAGACTTGAAAATACGTTGGTCGGCCCAGTACTGCTGCCACTTAGGTTCAATCTCGGAAAACGGGTAAAGCTCTTGCATGGTTCGAGATTCTATTCGTCTCCGCTTGAAACAATGCGATTGGCTTCCCAGTAGCCACTAAAGACACTGCCGTCCACAGTTGTGTAGGTGCCGCGTCCCCACATCTGGTCGTCGCGCCATTGACCTGTGTAGACATCGCCGTCGTGGTAAACGTATTTTCCCGTGCCATTCACGAGCCGGCCGCGTCTCCACAATCCTTCGAGGCGCCCACCGTTTGAAAATGCATATACCCCTTCTCCATCCATGAGGTCCTCAACCCAGTTTCCACTGTAGTTCTCGCCATCGGGAAAGGTGTAGATACCCCGGCCGTGCTTGCCGTTGTTTCGCCACATGCCACTGTATTTTTCACCATCGGGAAAGAACATCGTACCAAGCCCTTCGCGCTTCATTTTAAGACATTGACCTTCGTACCACGTTCCATCGGGAAAATCGATCCGGCGCTCTACCAACCCATCGGACTTGCGCGACGCCGGCGCGTCACTCTGGTCGCCATGCACAGTCGATGATGGTGCCTGACGTGTGTTCACCAATTGTGTGAGCAATTGTTCCATCTCGTCGCTCTTGATCCATTCGTTCGGTATCGTGCCGTCCTCGGCACGAATGCGGGGATCGGCACCGTTTTTCACGAGCAACTCAACCGTGGCCATGGCGTCTTTGCGGACCGCCAGGTGCAATGGCGTGAAACCGTCATTTCCAATCGCATTCACATCTGCCCCATGGGAGATCAGCAAATCGGTCATGTCCGCATTGTTGCGAATAGCCGCCCAATGAAGCGGTGCATAGCCTTTGCCGGCCATGGGATTTGTATCCGCGCCATTCGCGACTAACAAGCGCGCGACTATGAATGAATCTTTGTTTACCGCCCAGTGCAATGGGGTGAAGCCATCTTTGCCCGTAGCGTTTACATCTGCCCCTTCGGTAATGAGCAGTTCGGCCATCTCCGAGCTATTCCCGATGGCCGCCCAGTGCATTGGGGTGTACCCTTTTCCCGATAACGTATTAACGTCCGCACCATTTGAAATCAGCAAGCGTGCGACGTGTTTCGCGTCTTTGTGTGCTGCCCAGTGCAATGGTGCGGAACCGTTTTCAGTGACTGCTTCCACGTCTGCGCCTGCATCAATCAGTAGCCGTGTTGCCGATTCTGACCGGCAAGCCGCCGCCCAATGCAGCGGCGTCGAACCACCCTTTGCTCGCGAATTGGCAACCGTGGAGCCCCCCTCGTCAAGTAACTGTTTCAGCCGGGTCGTGTCCTTGGCTTTCACCGTATCGTGAATATCGTCGGCGACTGCCGCACCGCACAGCACGAACAGACAGTTAACAAATACGAACAACCAAGCTATACCCTTGTCAAAGCGAGCCATAGTCAAGAAATGCTTTCGTGGAAGTACCGGGTGGAAGATTACAGCCAGCACATGGTCTATAAGGCCAACGCGAGAGTCAAGTGTTTCCGCCAGCTCACCACCAGTCCGGCAACGTGGTCGGAATCCTGCGCAGCACAAATTGCCTCTGGGCAAAGCTGATGTGAAGGGCTTGAAAACCCCGACTTGATGAAGCAGTATGCCTCAATGGCAGCGAAGAAGAGAACGGCAGCGAAGAGGAGGCGTGAGACGGCCGAAAGCCTTGCAAGTAAGCAGCGCGAAATTTCCGTCTCCGAATTCTTCTTAAAAAATCGGCACCTTCTCGGTTTCGACAGTCCTCGGAAGGCATTGGTGACGGCGGTCAAGGAAGCCGTGGACAATGCCCTTGACGCTTGCGAGGAAGCGGGGGTCATTCCTGAGCTGAGCGTTGAGATTCGCCAAAAGCGCGACAGCCGCTTTGAACTCGAAGTTACCGACAACGGTCCTGGAATCGTACGCGATCAGGTGCCGCGCATTTTTGCCAAACTGCTCTATGGGTCCAAGTTTCACCGGCTGAAGATGTCACGTGGGCAGCAGGGCATCGGTATCAGTGCCGCAGGCATGTACGGCCAACTCACGACCGGCAGTGCTACACGCATCCTGTCAAAAACGCGTCGCCACCGAAAAGCACATTCGTTGGAAGTTCAGCTGGATACGGTAAAAAACAAACCAACCATTCTGCGTGACGTCGAGGTGGACTGGTGCCCCACGTTCGACTCCGGGAGTCCACGCAAGAAGCCCATTGAATATCGCCACGGCACGTCGGTGACCATCGAAATGGAAGGTGCCTATGTGCGTGGCCGGCTCTCGGTCGATGAGTTTTTGAAGCAATGCGCCGTCGTCAATCCGCACCTCCAGCTTCACTATCGGGTGAGGTTACTCAAGAGTGCAGCAGGGACGGCACCGGAACAGGAACAAAAGAGGAAGGGCAAGCCGGCCGCGAAGAAAAAAGCCAAAAAGTCGACGCTGCGCAAGAAGCGTGGTGACGATCTTGAGCTCCAGGATGTGCCATGGCAATTTTATGAGCGCGTCAGCAAGAAACTTCCGGAAGCGCCGCATGAGATTAAGCCGCATCCCCATGGTGTAGAGCTTGGGATGTTAATGCAAATGCTCAAGGGGACGACCGCTCGAACACTGAAGTCGATGTTAAATCAGGACTTTTCGCGGGTCAGTGTGAAGTCCGCCGAGGAAGTGTGTAAGCGCGCAAATCTCAATCCTCGATCAAGCCCTACACGAATCGCGCACAAGGAAAGCGAGGCCTTGTTCAAGGCGCTCAATGAAACGAAGTTGATGCGACCTCCCACGGACTGCCTATCACCAATAGGGGAAGATGCTATTGTTGCCGGATTAAAGAAGGAAATAGACGCTGATTTCTACTCGGCGATTACACGGCCTCCCGCAGTATACCGGGGAAATCCTTTCCAGGTGGAAGTTGGGGTTGCCTATGCGCGACCTGGTGAGAACGACGATCTCGGCGCGGATGGCCCCGCCCGTGTTATGCGTTTTGCAAATCGCGTGCCGCTACTCTACATGGGGGGCGCATGTGCGATCACGAAGGCCACTGCAGCCGTTAATTGGAAAACGTACGGTCTGTCCCAACCTCGTGGTTCAATGCCCGTCGGTCCGCTCGTGATTATGGTTCACATTGCCAGCGTGTGGGTGCCCTTCACCAGCGAGAGCAAAGAGGGTGTTGCGCACTACCCCGAAATCATTCGTGAAATATCTTTTGGCTTACAGGAAATTGGGCGTCGACTCGCGATTTACCTGCGACGACGCCAGCGGCAGGCCGAGGCCCTCCGCAAACGTGAGCATATGTCCCTATACATTCCACACCTCGCACTTGGGCTGAAGGAAACCCTCGACCTGAGCGATCGGCAGGAAACAATTATTGTTAACAAGCTGAATGACATGCTCGAAAAGACGCATCTGGAAGCGTAAATGATGCGTGGATTGGGCTGATATAAGGAGCGTAATGGCACGGGCACGTAAGAAAAAGTCAGCCACGCGTAAGAAACCCGGTAAGAAAAAGGCCACCACGGTTAAGGCGTCGTCGAAGAAGAAAAAGGCCGCTGTTAAAAAACGCACGTCTTCTGACCGCAAGGGACCGAAGCCTGCCATCATTTCACGTGCGGATGCTTCGGAACGCATTGTGTCGGTCGGGAAGGATGTACATGAAGACATTCTCAAGCGAAAGAAACCGAAAATGGAGTTTCCGGTGCGCGCACTATCAAATGTCAAGTACGACGTGAAGCGTGGGCATTTCGAGATTCTCGGCAAAACATCTTTGCGAACACTAACATACAACACGGTCAAGACCTTTGAACAGTCGAT
>Ga0315336_1005048_pt1 | contig 14855 bp, 9 predicted proteins | sample ASW5metaG_FD_204512 | JGI IMG/M metagenome (GOLD analysis project Ga0315336, IMG submission 204512) | Ammonia-oxidizing marine archaeal communities from Monterey Bay, California, United States - ASW #5 | ecosystem: Environmental > Aquatic > Marine > Intertidal zone | place: USA: California...
CGATTATACTCCATAGCACACACAGGTGAACACGCAGATTCCAGCGGAATGCGGGTGGTTGCAGCGCAACCCACCGAGCCTCAACCGCCGGGTGCCGGGCTTGCATTTCCGGCGGTGCGGCACCGCCGTTAATCCCCAACCGAGTGCTGGTACGGCAGCTCCCGTGTTTGCGTACGTCCCGTCCAGATGTCCGGCCGAGTGACCATCGAAATCCGTGTTGACAACCCCCAGTCAGAGCGTGTACTTTACATTGCAAAGTACGAATGGCCCCAGCGCAATTGAAGTCCTGTCATGGAACTCCGCGAAGCCCTGTCACAGATTTCCGAGATCCGCCAACAGATGGCGCGGGGCGCTGTGTTTCGCGGATACCGATCGTCCACGGTGGGTTTTTCGGGTGTTTTGGGGCTGCTGGCGGCGGGGCTTCAAACGCGGTGGGTTCCCGTCCCGGAGTCCGATTTGGACCGTTACCTGGGTCTGTGGATCGGAGTGGCGACGATCAGCCTGATCGGTGCTGGGGTCGAGTTGGGCTGGCGGGCGCACCAGGCCGGCCCGGGTTTGGCACGCCAAATGACGCGGCTGGCGGTCGAGCAGTTTCTGCCGTGCCTGGTTGTGGGAGCATTGCTGACGTTTTGCGTATATCGCGGCGCACCGCAAGCGGCGTGGATGTTGCCGGGGCTGTGGTCGCTGGTGTTCGGCCTGGGCATTTTCGCCTCGTACCGGTTGTTGCCCCAGCAGGTGTTTTGGATCGGCGTGTTTTATGTGCTGTCGGGCTGCACGTGTTTGATTTGCGGACAGGGCGCGCACGCGTTTTCTCCGTGGCAGATGGGCGTCAGTTTCGGGGGCGGCCAATTGATGACGGCGGCGATTCTGTATTGGTTTTTGGAGCGGTCAGATGCCTCGCAAACAAACAACTGAAAACACGGATGGAGAAACGTCACCCACGGTCGAAGGGCGGTTTTCCTACGCCGGACTCGACCGAGTGATGCACGAAAAAGCGCGGCTGGCCATCTTGACCTCGCTGGCCGCTCATGCCAGCGGACTGCTGTTCAACGACCTGAAACAGCTCTGTACGCTGACCGATGGAAATCTGTCGCGCCATCTGGGTGTCTTGAGCGATGCGGATCTGGTGGAAACCTGGAAAGGTGCCCATGGGCCACGACCACAGACCATGTACCGGCTGACCAAAATGGGACAACAACGATTTGCAGAGTACATCAAGGTTCTGGAAACCGTCGTGGCCGACGCCCAATTGGAAACACGGCCGGCGGCCCAGCAGTCCCGCTTGTCCGAGGGCTGGTCACCGGCCTGACGCGTCTCTTTTTTTGACTCGAAACTTTACAATACAAAGCTTGTGGACTCTGGAGGCGGAGATCATGCAGGTCCTGAGGGCAACAGAAATGGGGATGTGCTTCGGTGTTCGAGATGCGTTGCACATCGCGTCTCAGATTCCTGACCCCACACAGGTCACCATTCATGGAGAGCTGGTACACAATGCCCAGGTCAACAATCGGCTGACCCAGGCTGGATTTCGTAAAGCGCCGGAGGATGACCGGCAATCGCCTCCGGAGACCCCGATGGTACTGATCACAGCCCACGGAATCAGCAACGCGGAACGCGGTCGATTGCGGACCACCAACACGCGCATGATTGACACGACCTGCCCGCTGGTGCGGCGGGTCCACGACGCCGCTCTGGAATTGCAAGCGGAAGGCCGGCACGTCCTGCTGATTGGAAAATCCGGACATGTGGAAGTGCAGGGAATCGTCGAAGACCTGAACAGCTACCACGTGATTGAACATTCGCAGCAGGTCGAGCGATTCGGGTATCGTCGTTTAGGCATCGTGTGTCAAACCACAATGCCCACGGATCGGGTTGCCGAACTCTGCGCGCAGATCCGTCAGGACAATCCGCAGGCTGACATCCGTCTGGTGGACACGGTCTGTGACCCCACCAAGCGTCGACAGCGGGCCATGCTCGATTTGATCGGCAAAGTCGACGCCGTGGTTGTCGTGGGTGGACGCAACTCCAACAACACACGTCGCCTTGTCCAGCTGTGCCAGCGGCACCGGACGCCCGCCATGCGCGTGGAATGTGCACAAGATTTGCAACCTGAGTGGTTTGCTGACGTCAACACGGTTGGCTTGACTGCGGGCACTTCCACTCTCGACGAAACCGTCGACGCCGTGCACCAGGCATTGGAGTCTCTTTCTTTGCAACAGCCACAGAAACAGGAAGATTGATGCGTACACGATTGATGCCGCGTGCGATGCGGGTGGCCCCTCCGCTTCACCCGCCCCACGGCAACCGTACGGTGCGGCGGCACTCCGCACTGCTCATCAACCCGTTTTATCCCAAGGATCCGCACGCCAGTTTCGGCAAACATGTGCTGACACCGACGCTGGCTTTGACCACCGTCGCGGCGGCGACCCCGGAATCTTGGGAAGTCAGCTATTGGGATGAGAATCTCCTTCAGGGTCCACCGCCGTCGGATCCTCTTCCCGAAGTGGTCGGGATTACCGTGCATCTGACCTTTGCCGAACGTGCCTACGAACTGGCCCGCTGGTATCGCGCACAGGGAACGCAGGTTGTCCTGGGCGGACTGCATGTGGTGGCCTGCGCGGATGAGTGCGCACCGCACGCGGACGCGCTGGCCATCGGGGACGGCGTCCAGTTGTGGGGCACCATCCTGCAGGACATCGACAACGATCAGCTCAAACCTGTCTACCGTGCCGGGTTCTCCACTCCCTATCGCAACGATCCTCCACCGCGGCGCGATCTCCTGCTGCGACGAAGCTTTCTGACGACCACGAGTTTGATCGCGACCCGCGGTTGCCACAATCGCTGCGATTTCTGTTATCTGTCCACGCGGGGCCTGCACATGCCCTATCTGATGCGGGATGTCGACCAGATCGTATCCGAGTTCCAGGCGGACGATCAGCCCTACGCTGTATTCACCGACAACAACTTGGGGTCGAAGCCAGAGTACCTGAGGAAGCTCTGCCAGGGACTGCGACCGCTACAGAAGATCTGGAGTGCAGCCGTAACGATCGACGTAGCTGATGACCCCACGCTTGTGCGCGAAATGGCACTTGCCGGATGCACGGGAGTGTTTGTTGGCTTCGAGTCACTCAACAACTCGAACATCAGCGATGCCAACAAAAAGAGTCCGGCAACGGAAGATTACGCTCGGCGGGTGCAACTGTTGCATGATCACGGCATTCAGGTGAATGGCAGCTTTGTGCTGGGTTTCGACCACGACCGTCCGGACGTCTTCAACACGACGATGGACTGGGTCGAACACAATCGTTTGGAATGTGCCACGTTTCACATCATGACGCCGTACCCCGGCACACCCCTGTTCCGTCAGATGGAATCGGAAGGACGCCTGCTGCACCGCAACTGGAATCTCTACGACACGTCGCATGTGGTTTTTCAGCCGAAGCGGATGTCGGTCGAACAGCTTGCGGAGGGTTACGAGCAGTGCTACCGACGCATCTTCTCCCACGCCTCGATCTGGAACCGCCGACCCTCGAACTGGCGCAGCGTGCCGCCATATCTGGCAATGTCCTATCTGTACAAGCGCTCGAACCTGTTCTGGCACTTGTTGATTCGACATCGGCTGACGTCGCTTGCCTGGCGTCCTCTTGTCGAACTCACCAGAAGACGTCATGTCGCGTTTCGCCAGCGACTTCTCGACTATGAAACCGAGGCCGGTCGCGGCCCGGCGATTGTGTCGGCCGGGGTTTGAGGCCCACATCCAGCGATGTCTCCGCCCGTCTACAACACCGAATTCGACAACTCGATCAATGACCCGGTAGAACCATGAACAACAAATCGCCACTGGCAATACTGACCGTGTTTGCACTGGCCATGGCGTTACTGGAAGCCGCCGTCGTGATCTACATGCGTCAACTTTATTACGCCGGTAACCCGCTCGAAATATTTCCTCTGCGTTTTCTCAATTCGTACGACACCGTTCTGGAGTTGAGTCGTGAACTGGCAACGGTGATCATGATCCTGGCTGTGGCGCTGCTGGCCGAACGCTCGTCCCGCACGCGAACCTCGGCCGCATTTGTCTTCTTGTTTGGTGTGTGGGACCTGTTTTACTATTTCTGGTTGAAGGTCTTGATGGACTGGCCGCAAGCGTGGCTGGAATGGGATGTCCTGTTTCTGATTCCCTGCGTCTGGCTGGGCCCCTGGATCTGCCCCGCATTGATTTCGTTGCTGTTCATTGTCTGGGGTGGCTGGACACTGCGTTCGGTCGAGAACATCTGCCTCACACCCCGCAGCCTCACCGTGTTCGTCGTCGGTGCTGCACTGGGACTGGCATCGTTCATGCAACCCGCTGCGGCCGAATTGGCTCGCGGAGGCATCGACGAATTGAGCCGTTACACACCGGGTAATTTCTGGTGGTGGCTGTTCGCTTCCAGTTACCTGCTGATGACCTGCGGCTTGGGAATGACCCTCTTTCCCGCCGTGACGGGAGTGTCGGACACGCGGAGAGCACACCTGCAACCCCAATACGACTGACGTATCAGACATGCGGCGTGAAGTCGCAGTGTTTCGTGCGACACACAGGTTGCGTGAGGTATCCTGCGTCGACCAACGGCCGGGCCGACCGTGACCGCCGAGCGTGCGACCGTCAATTGGCCACAAAGGTCATGATCCGAACCGCATGCCCACCGCTGGTGGTTTCCCCGCCGACACGCAGGTGCAACGTGTGTTCGCCCGGGGACAAATCGGTTGCGAACATGACGGTTCGAGGATAGTGCAACCCCTTGCTGAATCGGTGGAACAAGTCCACCTTCTGAAATTCAGCATCGTCGATGCGGGCTTCCAGCACGCCCGCGTCCGGCCCGGCGACGACGTAGGCGCCCACGGCCGTTCCCTGGAACGTCACGGTCAATTCCGCTCCCGGCTGAGCGGCGCACAGCATCGGAATCGACGTGAAGCGAGAGCGTTTGCTTCCGGCCAGCGTTTTCCATTCCGGTATCTTGATCTGCCAACCGGATTTCAGGACCGCCCGAGTGAGAGCGACAAATCGCCCGCGGCCGTAATTCCGGGTTTCCAGCGGCCGATCGGGCATCTCATGCGGGACGGGCCGCGCCTGTTGTGGCAGCGGTTCCTTCCAGGCCGTCGTCAGCAACTGGTTGATCAGCCCGGCGCAGATCCCGTTACCGAAGGCACTGGGATGTGTGCCACCGTATTGACGCCAGGTGATCTTCGCGTCCGTGATCTGTTCGGAAATTTCCTTCGCCAGATGAATCGTTGAAACACGGTAGTGCCTGGCCACGTCGCCATGCGCTCCTATGGACAACGGCGTCTGCCCGGCCTGAAGCTGCCCGAGCATGCGCGGATTGACGAAGTACGTGATCACCAGATCCGCGTTGGGGTTGTGACGTCGCGTCTGGCGTACAATCCCCTCCATCCCGTAAATACACTCTGGGCGCGAATGCCCGGCATCCCCTTGATCGTTGACCGCGAATTCGATGAAGAACAGGTCCACCGGCCCCTTGTCCAGGACATCGTCTTTCAGTCGAAACGCGCCGGTCGTCGAGCAGGTCGATGCAATCCCGGCAGCTGTGAATGTGAACTCGGTTTCGGGGAACCGCTTTTTCAACATCTCACAAACCAGAGGACGATAACCATTCATCTCGGTAATCGATCCACCGATAAACGCGACGTGTCCTCGCTTCTGTGTTTCAAATCGAATGCGGGCGTTCTCCAGGCTTCCGCGCAGACGCACATTCGGCTGAGTGTGCTGCAAGACAAAGGCCACAATCGGAGAGGGGTCCTTCAATGCGTGCGGATGATGTCCCACGTCCGGCTTGTGGATGACTTGAATTGAGCCACCGGCCTGTTTGTAGCGGGCCTCGATGATCGCCGTGTTTTCCGCGACCGGCACAACCACATCGGCATCACCGACGACGTGCAACAGGGGCACTCCGGCGCGGGCCAGCGGTTGCAGATTGTCGATGGGATTGTGACGGTACTGCAGCGCCTCGGCCTCTGTCAGGCCATAGGCCTGGAGACATTTTTTCCAGGCCCCGTCACTGCCCCGGCCTTTGCCCTGCCCCCCGGGCCAGCTCTTGAAGTCGCACACCGGCGCGTCTCCATAAATGCACGCCACCTTGTTGGGGTTTTTGGCCGCCCAGTTGTAGATAATCAAACCGCCACGGCTGAGCCCCTCGAGCGCCGGCCGCGCAGCCAGGTCATGTTCCTCCGTCATCACCCGATAGAAGGCATTCCAATGTTCCACCGCTTGCGGGTTGCCGAACATCCCCGCCACGTCGCAATAAGCCAGGTGAAACCCCAGCTTCAGCAATGCGATATCGGCCTGCGGCGCGGCGCCGAAAAACCGGGCCCTCCAAATCCATGGCCGCCCCTCGGCCACGACATGGGGAGTCACGAGCCAGCACCGCCGGCCCTCCACCGAAAACTCGGAACGGTCAAACCCCTGCCACTCCGTCTTCTTACCGGAAAACTCCGCGGCCTGAAGTGCCGAGGTTCCCAGCACAAACAGCATGATCCCACATACGCGAATGTTCATCTTGGTGTTCCTTGAACCCGCCAAGTCCCCGTTCCTGATGGAGCCGCCTTGTCGCCGACCACGTGGCCTCCGGAACGTGCGTCCCGTGACACGGCGCGGCCCTCACTTGTCGTGCTACTTGGTCTTATGCTTGTGCTTGTGCTTGTGCTTGTGCTTGTGCTTCAGATGCGCAGGCAACTGGAATCCGGTTTCCAGGTAGGACAACAGATCGAGAATCTCGGGGCGCGTCAGAACATCGACCATCCCCACGGGCATTGCCGAAACCCGCGACGGAAATCTCTCTTCGACGGCGTTCTTCGACACGCGTGTCACCGCCGTCGGGATGAGCAGGTTGCTGACAATGTGAATCTCGTCCTGAGTTTCTTTGACGACGACGCCTGCGAGCACCTTGCCATTGTCCATCAGAAACTGAGTGATCTGATATTTCTTGTTGATCTCCGAGGACGGCTCCAGAATCTGTCGTAGCAATTTGACACCCTTGAGTTGTTTGCCGGTTTCCGTCAAGTCGGGGCCAATGTTGATTCCGTGTCCGGCGATGGCGTGACACTGGTTGCACCGCGCTTTGACGAAGGCCTGCATCCCGCGGGCGATTGAAGCCTCATCGGCCTGCGACACGATTTCTGGAAAGTCGGCCATCTTCCAGTTCTTCACAACCGTTGGTTTCCGCGCGGCCAGCAGAGCGTCGGCCGCTTCCATCGACTCGGCCACGACCATCACACCGTTCATGATCACCCAATGACCGGGGAAGGTACACACGAAAGGATAGACCCCCGATGCGTTCGGCGCCTGGAATCGCAAGACGTGTACCAGTGCCTTGCGCGTGGGTCCGATCATGGGCGCAGCCTGCAGAATCAGCTTCTGTTTTTCTTCCGGGATAAAGTCCGACCGCGCATGCCGAGGATCGCGGGCCATGGCATTGGCGGCCATGCCGACTTCCGCCAAGGCCTGCGGCTGGACGAACACGAGGTTGTGATCCGTGGCATCCGGATTGGCAAACACGATCTTGATCGGTTGTCCGGGCTGAGCGACAAATTGTTCGACGGTGAATCGCATCCGTTCCGGAACGCACGAAATCCGTACGGTCTTCAAATTGGTCTGGCTGTCGAACTGCGCTCCTTTGGCATCGGGTGTCGGCTCTTTGAACAGGTTACCCCGGCTGGCTCGTTTCAGAAGTCTGGCGACCTTGTAGTCGGGATTATTCTCCCAATGTCGCCGCAGGTTGGCCGATCCCAGGGCACACGTGATCGCGTAGGCGGTGTGTGCTTCTCGCGGATACTTGAACACATCCAGCAGGGCGTCCAATGCCGCCCTCGTTCCGACATAGCTGGCGGCAATGGCGGCTTCCATCCGCACGAGTCCGTGGGCATCGTTGGCCGAACGCCGCAGCAACGCAATCGCGTCGGGCATCTGAGAATGCCAGTAGCGGAGTTGCTGCGTGGCCGCCCCCCGCGCATGGTGCTCCTCGCAGGACAACAGTTCCCGCAGCAAGTCCGTATTCGTCCGGCCGATGTTCCGGTAACCCCAGACGGCTTCGAGTTGATGATGGCGATGCCGCGGATCGGAAGGATCCAAACCAGCGACCCAGCGGTCCAACGACTCTTTGACTTCATCCGAGTCGCGTTCTCGTAACACTCGCTTGGCCCAGTAGCGATAGCGGTACTCGGGCCGTTTCTGCAACTCGAGCAATGCGTCGATCGACGCTCCCGCGAACTTCGGCGGCTCCTGCAGTGGCTTGCCCTTGGCGGTGATCCGCCAAATGCGTCCGGAATGCCGATCACGGCGGTCGTCCCTCAAGGAATACTGCGCGTGGCCCTTGACCGGGTTGTACCAGTCACAGACGTACATGGCTCCCCGGGGCCCGAACCGCAGGTCGACCGGAATGAAACTCAGATTTGACGAGAAGATCAGGTCGCTGACATATTCTTCATCGAAACCGAATTCCGACTCCTTCCATTTGTGGATCTCAACTCGGTTTGTCGGTTTGTAGCGGACTTTGACAAAACCACCCTGCATCTCTATGGGAAACGTGCTGAAGTCCACGAACTCCTGGCCGCACGTACCGGAATACGCCCGCAGCCCCGCCGGCTTCGGATGCTGTTGCGGATAGGGCGGGTCGAGCGCATGAAAAGCGGCCGCGAAAATCGGATGGCTGGCCACATGATTGCCCCAGTCATCAAACGTGACGCCCCAGGGATTCGTGCTGCGGTACGTGCCGAAACTCGTCAGCCGTTGCGACCGCGGTTCGAAGCGAAACCAGCCGCTGTTTTGTTGTCGAATCGGGCCGTACGGCGTCTCCACCTGCGAGTGATGGAATATGGATTCACGAAACAGCAGATCGCCGTCGGGTGTCCATGTGAAATCGTGCAAGGCATGATGCGAGTCTTCTGTGCCGAATCCGGTTAGCAGCCGTCGACGCAGGTCGGCCTTGCCGTCGCCATCCGTGTCTTTGAGAAATGTGAGGTACGGCATCTCGGAAACGTACACGCCCCCGTTTCCAAACTCGAAAGACAACGGGATGTGCAGGTCATCGGCAAACACGGTGGATCGATCGGCTTTGCCGTCTCCGTCAGTGTCTTCCAAAATCACGAGTTTGTCGTTCGGTTCGTTCCCCGGGTACACGTGCGGGTAGGTCGTGGAACAACTGACCCACAGCCGCCCTGCAGAATCCCACCGCATCTGAATCGGCGCGGCGATATCGGGAAACTCTTCTTCGCCGGCGAACAGGTTGACCTCAAAACGCGGGTCAACCGTGAACTCCTTCAGCTCGTCTGCGGCCGGGATCCAGCGGTTGGCACCCCGACTTTCCGTCGTTTCCGGTAGCGGTGGAACGTTGGAGTCATCGATCGGTCCAGAGACGTCTTTGCCTTGAACGATGTCCCAGATGCGCCGATCTCGGTTGGCGGCCATGATGTCGAAATTGCGCATGGCCGGCAAAAAGTCGAGATATCCGTAGCTGCGATTGCGATTGCCCGTGTAGTAGAACGTATTGAGTGGCCGGTAACGGCGAAAGAACTGCCGATTGCGGTCCGCGATCACAGCCCGCAGGACATGACTGTCCCGCAGATAATCCTCGGCCTGTTCTTCGGAAACACCGCATGCGCGCGTGAACAACTCGACACCGAACGTGGCGTATCCCTGTTGTGTGAGGTGACAGCCGTTGATGGTCAGCTCGGTTCCCGGACTGGCCATGGCCCGCTGCATCGGCTGGAACACATCGACAAACCCCACTTTTTGCCGGGCGGCCACACGCCGCATCGCCTCGACGTAGAGTTGTATCTGCTCGTTGTTCCTGTCAGCCGCCTTGACGGCCCGCGTGTTCTCGTTGGCGATCGGCGAGATCAGCAGCACTTGAGGCGCTGATTTGCCGTTATAGGCTTTCGTTTTCAAGCCTGACAAAAAACGAGCCAGCGACGCCTCAAACTCCGACAGCCCATCCTTTCCGGCGAACGATTCATTGAACCCGAAGGCCGCGATAATGACGTCCACCTTTTCGTGGGTCAGATGCTGATCCAGGCTGGCGAAATTAGCCGGCCGTGGTTGCAGATCGATTGTGTCGGCAGGCCAGCAGAGGTTGCGGACAATCAGTTCATGGTTTGGAAAATGGGAATGCAGCAAGGCTTCCAGATAACCGAAATGCCGAGCGCGGTCCAGCAGGGTGTTCCCGATCAGCGCGATGCGGTCACCCTTGTTGAGCTGCAGTGGCAACGCGGTTTCCACCGCCTGCACGGCCGCTGCGATCGGTGCGGTCTTGGCATAGATTCCGTATTGCTGCAGTTTCGGATCGCGTGGCTTGGCAGCCTGGCCTGTCGGACGATTCTTGGCGTCCTTTCGTGATTTGCCAGGTGCCTGCGGTCGAGTCGTTTTTTTGTTCGACCGCGGTTTCCGCTGCTGCTCCTGGCCCGGTAACACGACCACAACGCCCGCGAACATCAGACCAACGAGCCATGTGACCAGCGTCTTGTGCGTGACTGCAAGCATGCGATTTCCTTAGTCAGACAGGCCTGCTGTGCCGAGCACGTTTTGCCAGCAGGCCGCTAGATTCTCGAATCGATCCGTGTCCCTCGGCAACCGACGGCTCGATCGGTCCGGTGTGACCGGGCGTGGTTGTTAGGAATCATCACTGTTGACGTTGTGGTGGCAAGCCGCGTGGGACGGAATGACCGCGATTATGAACCCTGCGGCACACCCAGGCAAGGACTGGCAGCATGAGAACTCGAGTTGACCGACGCGGTTGCGACCGACGTCATGGAAAAGCCCGCCTTCCCTGTTGTGAAACCACATTTTCGTGGATGATGGCATCGGGAATTCCACCTTGGTAATGGCCAGACGTGTTCAGCTCGATACGCGGTCCCGGTCGTCGAGTTCTTCGACACACATCGCACAGGGTTGCGTTTCCGGGGACCCCGTCGCATACACGACGGGATTAGGGTGCACTGTTTGCCGAGATCGACAGATGACAACAAAACAAATCGTCAGTGTGTTTTTGGTGGTGACGGCCAGCGCAACAACACTGCCGGCAGAGACTCGTCGAGATCAGCCGCCCAACATCGTGTTATTTTTCGCCGATGATCAACGCAACCACACGCTGGGCTGTGCCGGGCACCCGGTGGTCGAGACGCCCAACATCGACCGTCTCGCGGCAGCCGGAGTCCGTTTCCAGAACGCCTTTGTCACCACCTCGACCTGCTGGGTCAGCCGCGCCTGCCTGTTCACGGGCTGTTACGAACGCCGGCACCTGTACCGCGTCCAACCCGGCCCCCTCGATCCACAACTTTGCGCAAGTTCCTACTTCGCGGTGCTCAAACGCCACGGATACCGCACCGGCCACCTGGGCAAGGAGCACGTCTCGATCGCCAAAGCCTCTGCCGCGGCCATGTGGGACGTTCGTCGCAAACTGGGGCGCCGCCCGTATTTCAAGACCCAGGCTGATGGCAGTACCCGTCACGAAACGCAGATTCTCGGAGACTGGGGCATCGAATTCCTGAAAGAACAGCCCGCCGATAAACCGTTCTGCCTGACCATCAGCTTCAACGCGACTCACGCCGAGGATGGCGACAAACGACCGGGAATCGGCCACTACCCCTGGCCCAAGGTGATGGACGGCAAATACGAAGACCTGCACATGCCGCTGCCGCAACTCAACGATCCACAGATCTACGCAGCCCAGCCACAGTTTCTCAAGGATTCGATCAACCGCGAGCGGTTCTTCTGGCGGTGGGACACGCCCGACAAATACCAGACCAACATGCGGGCTTACTTTCGGATGCTCAGTGGCATCGACCACGTGGTGGGTCGCCTACGGAAACAGCTTGAACGCCAGGGATTGGCCGACAATACCGTGATCATCTACACGGCTGACAACGGCTACTATCTGGGCGACCGGGGCTTTGCCGGCAAGTGGACACATTACGAACAATCGCTGCGCGTTCCGCTGGTCATCCACGATCCACGCCAACCGGTTGATCACCGCGGAAAAGTCCGCAGCGAACTCGTACTGAACAGTGATCTCGCCGCCACCATGATTTCACTGGCCGGGCAACCGGTGCCCGACACCCATACCGGCCGCAGTCTGGTACCACTCATCACCGGCAAGACACCGGAGTGGCGGACCGACTTCCTGTGCGAGTTTCTCGCAGTACCGCGCAGCATCCCGCATTGGGAGGGCGTCCGCGACACCCGCTGGGTTTATGCCCGTTACTATGTGAATGGTAAAGACAAGCCGCCGTTCGAATTTCTGCACGATCTCCAGGATGACCCGGACCAACTGATCAACCTCGCGGCACTTCCCGCCGGACGTCGCACCGCGGCGCACACAGCCGCACTCACAAACATGCGTCGGCGTTGTGACACGCTCGTCAAACAAAATGGCCCCGCCATGCAACATATCCCCGACTCAGGCAAGCGACGCAAAAAAACGAAGACCTGACGTTTCGACAGCACGTCGTTCGAGGCAAGGCAGACATGCATCACGCGCTCATCACTCAGCTCATTCTGTCACTCATATTGCTAGGTGCCATCACCACTGGCGGCCGGGCCGAGGATCCGCCACAGGTGAACGATCTCGTCACACCGGTGATGACCGACGGAACCCCGGCGGCGGGTCAGCGGGTGCGGCGCACCGCCGCTGAGTACCAAGGCACCGAAGTGTACCATGCGCTGTATCTTCCCACCGACTGGAAACCAGGTGGCACCTACCCTGTGATTGTCGAGTACACCGGCAATTACTGGCCACCGGGAAAGTCATCCGGTCGGGTCAAGGATGCAAATCTGGGTTATGGCATCAGCGGCGGGCGAGGTTTCATCTGGGTGGCGATGCCCTACATCCAGCCGGACGGCAAGAAGAACGCCGTCACGTGGTGGGGCGACAAACAGGCCACTGTTGACTACTGCAAGCTCAACCTGCCACGCATCTGCAAACGCTTCGGTGGCGACCCGGACAACCTGTTCATCTGCGGTTTCTCGCGGGGCGCGATCGGCAGTAGTTACATCGGCCTGGCCGACGACAAGATCGCGGCCTTCTGGAAAGGTATGTTCACCCACGACCACTTTGACGGCCAACGGAACTGGAACTACCCCGACAGTGACCGCGCTGCGGCTCTGAAACGACTGGCGCGGCTCAAAGGCCGGCCGGTACTGGTCTGCGACCAGCGGGCCACGCGCCTGCACGATCAATTCCTCAAGGAGCACCTGCATCTGGCGCGTTTCACATTGCTCAACGTGCCAACCGAAACGATCTTCAAGATTCCCGAGGGCCCGGTCGTGCACCCGCACACCGATCTGTGGATGCACCGCGAGAGCGTCTATCGCCGGCAAGCCCGCGCCTGGCTGCAAAAGATTGTCAAGGAAACTCGGTAGACGCCGATCAGTCCTGAGCCTGCGCCGGCTTCCGATTCGCCTCGGCGGCCTCAAAGGCGTTGTGCCCCGTCGAACGGCCCGGCAGCAGTGCGTGCTGCTGTTTGGGCAGGTGCCTCCGGTGCTGTTCCAACGTCCGGGCCAGACTGTCGGATAACGGCCGGCCTTTCACAATCAAATTGTGCCATTCGTGTGGGTCGCTCGCGTGGTCATACAGCTCTTCCGATCCGTCGTTGTAATGAATGTAGCGATAGCGTTCGCTGCGAATCCCGTAGTTTCCCGGTCCGAAACTGGTGATCGCCGGGTACGTCCAGTTTTTGGCCCGCGGATCGTCGAGCAACGCGGTAAGGCTTTGCCCTTGTTGCGTGGGATCGGGCTTCAACCCGTTGAGTGCCAGCAGCGTCGGAAAGATGTCGATCAGTTCGGCCGGCTTCCGGCACACCTGGCCACCGCGGCGCGCGGGGTCGACCACGATCAAGGGCACGCGTGTTCCGTCTTCCCACAGCGTGCGTTTAGCCCAACGCTTTTTTTCGCCCAGGTGAAACCCATGGTCCGCGAACAACACAACCACGGTGTTGTTTTTGTGGGGACTGTTGTTCAAAGCGGCCAGCACGCGCCCCACCTGGTGATCCACGAAGGATGTCGACGCCAGGTAGGACTGCACGGCGTGTTGCCATTGCCCGGCTTCTTGAACCCACTTGTGCGTAGGCGATACGTGCTTGAGGTTGGTCAGCTCCCAGGCATAGCGCGAGATGTCGCCGTTGTCCTCGGGGATCACGACCGGCAGTTTCACTTGATCACGGGGATGCAGATCGAACCATTTCCGGGGCGCGAACATGGGTACATGGGGACGCCAGAAACCCACGGCCAGGAAAAACGGCTTGTCGAACGACTGTTCCAGTCGTTCAATGGCCCAGTTGGCCACGCGATAATCCGGCATCTTCTGATCGCTGTCCGGAAACGCGCCCCAATCCCACAGGGGATGACCGTGTGGCTGACTGATCTTGGTTTTCGGACGCGGACCAAATCCGCCCATGTTGCCACCGTAGGTACCCACTTTGGCAAACACGCGATTACCACGGTTGTGAAAGATTTTACCCACGCCCATCACGTCATAGCCCTCGTCGGCAAAGCGTTCCGGCAAGGTTTTCACGCCTTTGAGCGCGGGAGCCGACTCGTACCCCGGCGAAAGGAAGTAGATGCCCGTGGCGTGCGGATAGCGACCGGTCAACAGCGACGCCCGCGACGGATTGCAGACCGGCGACTGGCAGTGCGCGTTGGCAAACAGGGTACCCCGTCCAGCCAGCGCATCAATGGCCGGCGTCTTCGCTTGGGGATGGCCTCCCAGACAGCCGACCCAGTCATTCAGATCGTCGACGGAAATCAGCAACACGTTCCGCCGAGTGAGTTCCTGGGCCTGTGTGGTGGCTGCCGTGACCAGCAGACACATCGC
>Ga0315336_1005049_pt1 | contig 14854 bp, 14 predicted proteins | sample ASW5metaG_FD_204512 | JGI IMG/M metagenome (GOLD analysis project Ga0315336, IMG submission 204512) | Ammonia-oxidizing marine archaeal communities from Monterey Bay, California, United States - ASW #5 | ecosystem: Environmental > Aquatic > Marine > Intertidal zone | place: USA: California...
TTTTTTTTTATGTTTTCCTCGTTTATATATCCCACCATAACCTTGTCTGGGGGTTACATCGCCCACACCTGTCTGTGACCTAGTGGTTACTTGATCTGAATTACTAATTAGTCCCCATATTTCTTTTTTTGATGCATCAGGAAATCTATCGTTTGTCATAGGATTTTTAAAAATATAATCGCCTTCTGTATGACCTAACACGTCCTCACCATATCGTTCTTCCAAGAAATAGGACATTTCATCTATGTCTAATGTGTTTACTAAAATTGATGCATGTTCACTTCTTCTAATAATATCTTCACCCTCACTATTCCATTCATCGTTACAAGTACATGTACCATTAAATATTTCTAGTATAGTTGAGGAGTTAAAATAAGTCCAAACAGCTTTTGTTTCATCATTAAATATTTTAATAGCACCCTCATTTAATTTATCTCCAGTTATAGGATCGATACGCTTTCCATCCATACCTTTTACCTGGGAGTCATGATACTTATCACTTACTTTATTTCTTTTGTGACGACTATGTTCGAATTTATCTTTTTTTTTCACGACAGCTTCAAGCGCCTCATAACGAACATTCAAACTAATAGTAAGTAATTTTATTTGCGCGTCCAGTACATCTATTTCATCTGTATCTGATAAATCAAGTGCCATTTTCTCATCCCTTAAAGTGCGAATTTTAGATACTATATCTTTAATTTCGTCATTTATTAGTCTAATATCATCATTTAAATCTTGTATTGTTCTTTTTTGCATTGCTATATATTATACCTTATATTTTAAGACATACAATCCTTGTAAATAAGCATCGGCCAAGTCATCTTTTTTTTTACTTATTGAGAATAAATTGAGCCATTGTTCCTCTTGTTCCGATTCTTCAATCATAGTTCTACAGTACTGAATACCTAAAAACTTAGTTTTCTTATACTTATCTTTAATATCACACGGTATAGGAGGACCTGTGTATGCTTTTAATTTATTACGAGCATTAATCATTTGTAACCCCCCAATCTTTGAATCACCCCTAGTTACACCTTGTATCAAAAAATAACTATATAATATCATTTGAATACTCTTCATGGTTGGATTCTTTAAGGCGGGTTGATTCTCTATCACCACTAAGTCTACCTTCAAAAAGTCCTCTTTTTTTGATAGAGTTTCCACTATACATTTGCCTTGATCCATCATTGGATTATCTTTTTTTTGCACTTTCTTAAATTTCTTATCCGCATATTGTTTCAATTTCTTATGTGCCGAACATACTTGAAAATTATCTTTTTTATCTATAAATTTTACTGATTTATCACATCGTTGACCGGTCTTTGCATTACAATGCTCACAGACATCATCCGTACATATATTAAGGATTCCCCAATCCTCAATGACTGTATCGTTGAGTAAGCAAAAGGATAAATTTTTAATACCTACATCAAAAGATAAGATCTTCATGTAAATAGTTAGTAGAATAAACTTTAAATTAAGAAATTAGAGTAGATTAGAAGTAAGCATAATTGCCCATATCATTTGAACCTGCACCACCAAATCCAGGAGAACCACTTATAGTACTACCATTGAATGAACCAGAACCTCCTAATTGCTGAGAAACACTTGATGTTACAGGGATTTCAGGGGATGTCGGTGGAGGCATCATTACCTGTTTAGGTTGTTGCTGAGTGTCTTGCGGAACAACTTGTGCTCCACCTGGTCCATGAACCTGTTGGACTTGTGATAAATCAATTTCTTTAGGTGTATTTTGAATAGCAGATGAAACATGAATATGAATAATTAAATTCTGAATCAATAAATAAATAACCGGGAAAACTAAGAAAACCCAGGCTAATGTGCTCTTATTGTATTGACATAATCCATAGAGGATTAAACCAAAGACAATCATAAATTTTAATTCATTTAATGAATACATATTGTATAAATTATCCATTTTAGTTGTATTGTGTCTCTTCAAATTATTTCTTGTAACATAAACACTTAGAGCACTCGTAACTAGAACTGCCAAATAAATCATCATAGGTGAACATGTTTTAGTGCTCATTAATTCATTCATATCTCCCCCCATTTGTAACATATCTGTCATTTATATTACTTAGAAATATTTTAATTTTACAATATTAATTAAAACCAGGAACTAGAAGTTGTGCGTTTAGATCCACGTTTCTTTTGTCCACGTTTCTTAGACCCTCTCTTTTTCTTAGATGACCTCTTCTTTTCACCTACAAACTTGGATCCAAACTTACCCTTTTCAGTAACATATCCAGATTTCACTAAGCGATTTTCTCTCTTTGCTCTAGCACTCTTCTTTCTCGATACGATGCGACCCTGCTTGTTATACTTTAAATCTTTCTTTCTAAGATTTCCAGGAGTTTTTAAGGCATTACCATTCATAACTTGAGCACGAGAACCAGTTGCTTTTACATCAGAACGCTTAGCAGATTTTCTCATATTTTATAATATAGATTAGATTTTTTTTATTAATTGATGTATTAAAAAAAACGAGGTGATTTTATACCAATCATTTTATATATCCTTGGTTTATTATTATTATTTTTAGATTGAATTGTTTCAATCATTTCATTCCTTACAAACGAATCACTTATCAAAGAAGTTAATTGTGTTATTTGAATTTGAATAATTGTTTTATCTGTAGTATCTATCATTAAACTTATTTCTTCACTATATTGATAAATATCATCAAATGATAAATTCGTTATTTCACATAATTGACCGATTAATAGATCTTTCAATTGACTATCATCATTTACTGAATGAATATAATCTGCATCATTTGTTAAAAAAACTTTTAATCGTTTAATGAAAGACTTTATTGTATCCATCATATATAAATTTGATTAGTTTTTATTTGTTAAATATAAATAAACTTAAAACAATGTTTTGTTGTTCTAAAAAGAAAAGAGTATCCCCATTACCTACTCTAATTAATGAAACATTTCTCGGATGGTCATCTGAAGAACTTACATGTGGAACTTGTAGACAACATTTTACATTAAATGAAAATCAATTAAATGCTATTTGTGGTGGTTGTAATCAATTCTTACATTGTGGAATTGCAGGAAAATGTATAGGTCCTAATTGTAATTACAGAATAGGGAGGGAAATATCCAGACAATCATGGTGTAAACGATGTGTCCCTAAAACAGTGATTATTAATTTATTAGATATGGGTGAAGGGAAAGATTGTTTGTGTCAAGAATGTTTAGATGATCCCGAAACACCTGCCTCTTATAAGAAGAAGATTTAACCACAGGTCAGTTACCTTAACCTAACCCTTGATACTTCAATATCATATCTTTAATTATAGTATGAACATTCATAATTATTTTTTTCAAATGAACATATCGTTTATCTCTCAATGAATTATAAACTGTTTGTAGAATTTGACATAACTCTTTCCATTCTTTGAATGAATTATGTAGTACCTTTTTCTTATATTCCATTAACATTATATCATTATCATAATGAACTAAGGTTAATATATGAGTTAGAACGACTAATTCTTTATCCATATCTTCTACTGATTGAAAGACTTCTTTATTCCAACGCTGAATCCCTTCAATAAATTCATATACATTATCGTTGTAACGTAAGTTCCATTGTAACTTAGGCATAGATGATTCATTATAGACCCTATTATCTATCATTTTTGCTCGATTAATAGAGTTCTTATATACTTCATCCATAGATGTATTTAGGACTTGATAATCCATAGGGACTTCTTTATTTGAACCTACTATGTTAGGAAGACAACCTTTCATTAATTCATTATATTCAATATTGTAAAAGATTGTATTACCCCTATCATCTTTACCTCGTCTACCTGCTCTACCGCTCATTTGTAAATAATCATCAATTGTAAAGTGTTTAGATCCTGGCAGACCTAGTAAGCATGTAGAGCGAATCGGTAAATCAATTCCTAAACATAGAGTTCTATCAGATATAACAATACCAATTTTTTTTTCATCCATCAACTTTTGTAAGATCCATTTATATTCATCAGGCATATCTTCTGTATAAATCCCTATTCCTCTTTTTAACATTTGAAATAATTCATGTTCATAAGATATTTTTATACCTAATGTTTTTTGTATCTCTCTACGAATACCCCTGATTTGATCACCTGTCATAGGATCTGAATTAGAGAAACAGAAATCTTTATGTTTTTGAAAGATATCCATAGCAGAGAAACTTGGATACTTCTGATAATCTTTCATTTCTTTCGTTAAATTTTTTATTTGATGTTTCTTCAATTCGTCACTTGGCAAATCATTACGTGAACAATTATGAATACATGTTTCATAATAGTTTAGAACATCATGAATATATCTTTGTTCAGCATGTTTATCAAATCTATCAACTTTTGTCTGTTTTTCAGATCGAGCATCATTCGTTTTTCCTATTTTAATAGATTCGATAAATTGTTCTCGTTTTTCCTTATATGTTGTATATAATTCATCTTTCATTTCTAGAATATCATAATGATACGGATATTCTTCTAATTCAGTAGAATCTATTTCTTCAAATAATTTAGTGAATAATTGTTTACACTGTATAGTATCCGTATTAAAGACTAACATAGGCAGACAATCATTTTCCTTGCATCCCTTGAATAATTGAATGATATCTTTGATAGGATCTTCTGGACGTAAAATACCCTTCTTCTTATCAAATGTTGATAAAATAGATTTCACTTCATTTGGATAATCCTTAGATAAATCAACTAATTTTCCTTTGATAAACGTTTCATAATCACGTGTATCATCTAATGTTAAGATACTACTTGTGTCTCCAAAATATGTATCAGGCGAATAATCTTCAATAACTTCATCTAAATCTTTATCTTCAAATATTTCTTCCATAGTTTCCCATAAGACAGCACTATCATAAGGTGTAAAATGTAAATTGCTTTGTAAAAATGTTTCATTTAGATCTTCAAAACGAATGCACGCTAAGGGATGAAGTTTATGAAGGATTCCGTTTTCATAAACCATCTTTTGTTGATTAATGAAACGTTTATTGTATTCAACATATTGAATATCTGTATCTAATGTATATGTATCACCTAATTCAACTAATGTTTTCTTTTTTTGTTCTATCCTTCGATTAGTTAGATCATCCGAATGAATTTTTGTAAATAATTCAACTAGAAAGTCAATATTCCCAATAGTTGCTGATAAGGCTAAGAAAGGACATTGAATTAATTTTAGTATATTTTCATACATATGTCCATCATCTTCTTTATTCAAATTATGAATTTCATCAAAGACAGCATAATCAAATGATACTCCTAATTTATATAGATTATCTTCAATTGTAGAAGGGACCCCAATAAAGATTGTTGTCTTATTATCATAACCTTGATGACACAAATTATCTAGTAAATAATGAACTTTATATCCCATCAAAGTAAAATGAGCACCTATTTGATAGGCAATCGGTTTTGCTGGACATACATATAATACCTTCTTATGAAGAATACCCGCACTTAATGCTACAAAACTTTTTCCAGATGATGTAGGTGCTTTCACTACTACTGATTTACCTTGTTTAATATAATTTACAACTTGAATTTGCCACTCATCTAATTTTTTTGTTCTAGGTTCATGAATATTTAAGGGAGGTAATAGATAAGATAGATGCTTCATCATATATAATTTATATTCTGTATCATCTAATTTAGATTGAATGGTTTCAAGTAAACTTGTATATTGATCTGGAACTTCTTTATCAATTAATTGAAAATATAAATTCATAACATGTGGAAAATGATCTTTTCTAATATCCCAAAAATGCTCTAACATCCTACATTTTAAGTCTACCAAACCCTTTTTTGTTTTCATTACAGAAAAGGATGGATAGGGATCATCATTTTTTAGATTTTCTAGTATGTAATCTAGTTTAGATAGATCTTCTCTATAATCCTTTTCTAATCGTATCTTGTTCTGTTGTTCAATAATAATATCTTTTTTCTTTTTAACAACTTTTTTTTGTTTTTTTCCTTTGTGTTTGATAGGTGGAGGTTCAGACATTGTATCTTCAATCATATGTTTCACATTATTAAGATTTTGAGTTAGATCGCGAATGAAAACAGCAAACTGATTTTTATCGGTTTGTTGCCATTGTAAAAGGTCCATAGTAAACTGTATCTACTACGTAATTTATGTTTAAATATCAAATTTTTAAAAATATTTTAAAAATGCTATCCCTAAAACAGCTACAATTGTTGAACGATTAAATTCATTAGGTGTTGAGTTAGATATTAAATCAGATATCCCTGTATTGAAATCTACTACAGTTGTATCAGATGTAAATACTCTATTATATAAATCACGCAAGACAATAGATTTATTAGAAATTCTTCCATCACATTGATCTATTTCTAATTCTTCAGATAAATCAATAATACGCTCTAACGCTAAGGGTATTAAATCACCTATTTCATCTATAAGCATGATTAAGTGATTTTTTTTATCAACATCATTAGCAGATAATTCATTCAAATTAAAATTAAATCCTATAACACTGAATAATATTTGTAAAATAGTCGCCATTTGTTCAGTTAACCCTTGATTACAAATAGTTTCATCTACATAGATATGTCTATCTATACAATCTAATAATCCTTGTCTATGGGAATCAACTAATAACATTTGAAGTTTGCGTTTAATGAATCTTACATGTCTCAGTTCTAAATTTGTAATATCCCCTCCTTGTTGAATATCATGAATATCACTAATTATTTCTCTATCTTCTAGATTAGTATTTTCATCTAATAAATTATTTACACATGCTTCAAATTCATCATTAGGAGGAGATAATGATGAACCTACTTGTTGGATAGAAGATAACTCTTGTATAGATTCATCAGTTACATTATCAAACCGACTATCTCTCCAATCATTATATTCATCCAGTATAATATTATCAGGACCAAATTTATTATCATTCGAACAAGTTGGCGCATGCCTATTTTCAGGAGGGATATCATTATCAATAGTAACATCCCCTAAATTTTCTGTACAAGCAACAAGTGAACCTCTTTCATTACTAATTTCATTTTTAAATTGATCTAAACTTCCATCATATTCGGATCTATTATATAGGGATTGTAAATCTGATCCAGATAATAATTCTCTATCATCAAACCATTTTTTATATAAATCTTGATTAGCATCAGTAACAGTTATACTACCATCTATTACAGTAGCAATACTAGTCCAATCAATATTTTCTATTCTATTACTTCCATTCACATCTAATTCATATTGTTTAGGAAACCATGTTACTAGTTGAGGAGAACACATATCAGTTAAATCGTCTACATTTGGAGCAGGATCAGGTAAATTTAATGCCGCAAACTCATCATCAAAATTTTCATCAGTAACAGTAGGTATATTTGAAGGACATGTATAACACCCCCAGTCTGGAGATTCATCATCGGGATTTAATTCTCGCCATAAAGGACTTACTACATAATAGTTAGGACCACAAACATTATGAGATTTAGTATAAGTAAAAAAATCTTCTTCAGATAATTCTACACCTTCATCAGGTCTATTTTCATCTTCATAATAATTTGATATATTATCACGTAATGATTCATTTTCATCTGAAAGTTCATTTAATTCATTTGAAAGTTCATCAACTACTTCTAATGTTCCCATAATATTACTTTAATGTATATTTTAATTTTTTAGAAACAGATTCAATTGTTCGACTATGTAATACAATATCCATAAATTCATGAAATTCTCCTTGATTATAAATAAATTGTAAGATAGCATCCATTCTTTGTTTCCCTAATTTTCTAAAATCATATGTTTGTAAAAATGATTTATAATCTATGTTTGTATGAATACTTTTTAAATTTCCACAAGATGTTCTAAAATTATCGATATTTTTATCAGGAACACATTTTGCTACATTATCTGCGAAATCAGTTTTCCAAGGAGCAATTTGATACCATATTTTTTTATTTGATGATGCACTAAAACAATCAGTAATACTTTGATCTCCTGTTAATAAGATATCTTCGACACTATGTTTCATTAATGAAATAAATTCAGGTCTAGGTTTAGGTAAGATATCACCTCGTATGATTAGTGTATTTCCTGTTCCTTCTAGTAAAGTAAATTCTTCATCATCATAATAAATTAAAATATTAGAATAATGAGGGTTTATAACTTCTTTTAATCTATGTTTAAATGATGGAGAGTCATTTATACTATCTATAATCCATCGTTGAACAATTACTTGAAATATAGGATGTTGTTTAGAATATTTTTTAGATATCATTTCCATAAATGTAATGAAACATGTATTACTATGAACACCCCATTCAGGTGAAGGTTGAATATAAGTTAAAGCATAGGGTTTATTTAATAAATCATGATCTTTTACTTTTTGATCTGTTAAAAATAATCCCAATTGACCTTCACCTACACCAATAGGAAATGTATAAGGAGGTATATATCCATTATATTCACTCATAGTAAATGTATTAAATAAATTTGCATAGGGTATAAACTTTTGAAATTGATTTATATTGAATTGATAATTTATAATAGGAACACATATCATGATATCAAATTTCTTCGGTTGTTTCTTAAAATACATCAAATTATATAATTCACATTCATCATCTCCATGGACATGAATTTTTACATAACCTTTTGTATTGATTCCTAAAGTCTTAAATTTATAAGGAGTTGTTGTACATAATATGATATCATGCTGAGGATACCATGATTTTAAATATTCATAAAATGTTTGACAGACAATAATATCTCCAAATCCACCACAAGGAACATTGATGATTGCTATTCTAAGTTTTTTTGAATTAGTTGTTTTCCGACCTTTTTTATTTTCTAATAATTTCCATGGTATTTCATATAAATCTTCATAATACTTAGTTGATTGAATAGTTGATACTAATTCTTTATTCATTAATATAATATATATTATATATATTATGGATGATAAACAAAAAGGGGGAGAATTAATAGGGAAAGGGAGTTATGGATATGTATTTAAACCGGGATTTAAATGTAATAATCAATCAAGATTAAATAAAAATAATGTTTCGAAAATTTTTTTTAGTGAGGAAAGTTTAAAAGAGGTTAATAATGAATTACTAGTAGATAGTAAAATCAGAAATATAAAAGATTATGAAAATTGGTGTCATATATGGACAGATCATTGTAAAGGACCTGATTATGAAATATTATATAAAAAAGATAAAGATATAGAAAGTTGTTTATTAAATGGTCATATTTCTAAACAAGATTTTAATAAATATAGTAGAATCCTTCAAGGAACATATGCAGGTATAAATTTAACAGATTATATAAACAAACATTTAAACCCTACATCACCTGTAAATGCTTTATATAAATCATTTTTAAATATAATGAAATTAATGAGACCTCTTTTTTTAGGATTATCTGAATTATATAAACATAAAATAATTCACTGTGATATAAAATCTGATAATATTATGGTAAACAGAGATGGGTGTAAATATATAGATTTTGGATTATCATCACATATAATAGATAATAATCATTTCAAAAAAAGAAGTATGAGTGAATTTGCTACAGATCGAATTTACCCGTCTTATCCATATGAATATATATATTTATTTTGTGACCATAGCATGATTAAAGAGGAATTAGATGATATACAATATGACATTTTTAGAGAATTACATGATAGATATAACAATATACACGTTGATGTATTTAAACGGAAAAAAATAAAAGATTATTTAATATCCCTTATAAATAGATTTATTAGAGATAAACAAATTATTAAAAATGAAAAAAATAAAATTATTTCACTATTAGATACATATTCATTAGGAATATTAATTCCTGATATTTTATGTAAAATATTTAAAAATAATAAAATTAAATTAGATAAAGTATTAAATAAACCGGGAGTTAAATCATTTATAGAATTATTTTATGTTATGAGTGAACCCGATCATTATGAACGTATAAATCCTAATGAAGCATATAGACGGTATGTAGAGTTAGAAACATTATATTTAAAACATAAATCAAATAAAAAAACTGTAAAGAGACAAAAACGTAGAGATAGAGGTAGAGGTAGAGGTAAAGATAGAAGACAGAGGTAGAGATAGAGGTAGTAATATATCTACTGTTTAATTAATTTAAATTTTCCATTCCCTTGTTTAACCCACATCCCTATATAAGATCCTACATCTTCATTATCTAAAATTTCATAAATTTTATCTTCATTACCCTTATAGTATTCCTTCTTCCTATAAGAGATAATTGTAAATTCTTCATCATCCTCATCATCTTCATCACCATTATCATCATTTAAATTAAAAACAGTTACGGATGGTTGTGGACAACTACTAGAGGTAGGAGACCATCCTTTTATTACACTTGTATCTTCTAAGACCATTGATATATTTTGTTTTATATCATTTGTTTCTTTTAATTTAACAAGTTCTTTTGTTAAACGAATAATTTCATTATCTTTTGCTGTTATTTCCCTTGCTTGTGATCTCAGCATATCAAATTTATTTGTTTCAGTTTCAACTGGTTTAGAAGATTGATTGTCTTCTATCTGTTTTTGTAAATTATTAATAGTTAATTTATATTCAGTTTCTCTAGATTTATATCCATTTATCTCTACTTCTAAAGAATTTATTTGATCTGTTTTTGATTGCATTGCTTCACATATAGATTGATTTTTAGATGATATATTATTTAATGAAGTGACTGAGTTTTGTTGTTCTAAGTAATATGATTTTTCAAGTTTCATATATTCATTCAATAAGTCATTTGTTAAAGAATCTAATTTATGTTTATAATCTACTATATTTGAAGTATCTTCCATTTATTTATATATAAATCCACAATACCTTTTAAATAATTTTCTATAAATCTAGTATATGGAAGGTGGATTCGTTAAACGAGGTCAATATAATCAAAAACATTGTTCTCCTAAAAAAGATAAAAGTAAATTTTCATGTTTATCAAAAAAAGCAATTCATAAAATAGCACATGCATTAAATAAAATTAAAGGAATACATATTAAAACTAAAGGTTTATCCGATAAAGAACTATATGATAAAATATCAAACGTTATTAAACATAATTTTAATTGTAAAACAGAAGCCTGTTGGTTAAAAATTAGAAAATTAATGAATAATTTATCAAAAAAAGATGCTACTTATTTTAGACGTCACTTTAGACACGAAATGCCTAAAGATATTGTAGATGATTATACTGAATGGATAAGTAATTTTGATATTAAGCTAGTACTAGGCCAACACCATGAAGAAACAGACGGAGTTTATTCATATGGAGCTGTTCCTATCGATTTTAGAAAATGTGGTGTAAGTCATGATTTATGTAGAATAGATATACAAGAACATTTAAAAAGAGGTAAAAATAAATTATGTATTGTTTTTAATACAGATGATAGTTCTGGACCAGGAAAACATTGGATGTCTATGTTTGTAGATCTACTTGGGAAGAATTTAGAAAATCAACCAGGTATTTATTTCTTTGATTCATTTGGATCAAAACCAGTTAAAGAAGTTAAAGAATTAATAAAAAAAATAGAAGGTCAAGGATCAAAAATAAAAAAAGAATTTGTTGTAGCAAATAATGAAAAAGCATATCAACATAATAATTTTTCATGTGGATTTTACTGTATGCATTTCTTAGAACATATGATCAAAGGTTATCCATTTAAGAAATATTTAAATAGCGGATTAACAGATAAAAAAATGATTGAATATAGAACACATTGTTATTTAGATCCCGAAGAAATTAAATGTTGATATGATATATAGTATGGATTCAATGGAATTTATGGGAGAAAATTCTGGAGTAATGATTTTACAAAGTGTTATTATTGGTTTAGCTATTATCATATTATTTGTCCTTTATTCTGATAGGTCTACATCAGCAGAATTACAAAATAAGATAGATAATTTTAAATGCCCCGAATTACCTGATATACCTGAATGTCCTGATTGTAATTGTGATAGTGAAGGATGTCCTGATTGTGTCTGTGATTTACCCACTGCATTAGATTGTCCGGATTGTCCTGCTTGTCCCGAACATTCAAGTCCTTCGGTTGATGATATCGTAAATGCTATTTTCCCAGGGAGAAATCAAGGGTTAACAAGTCATGGAAATTATTTCCCCTTAGATGGTCTAGGTGAAGCAGATGTTGAACCCGCATATTCTCCTGTAACAAATCTAATGCCTAATTATGTAGGAGGTGATGGTGTTCCCTCAGCGATATCTTTTGCTGATCAAACTTTATTAGGTGAAGGCAGTGATATAGGTCTAGCTACTACACAACAACCTGCCTTAGCGAGCACACAGGGTGTATTTACAGAACCTTCCCCGGTTGAAGGTGGAACACCTGTGGCACCTTCTCCCCCTGCTACACCTGTTACTTCGCCTACAGCAACGCCTGAACCTAGTGATGAAGATGAAAAAGTTGATGAAGAGGTAGTTGAAGATTCTATCTTAGGATTTCTATAAGAATAAAATATAATATACATTATATGGCTGTAAATGTGGCAAATGTAATCATATTTATAGTATCCTTATCAGTATTACTAAGTGGATATTATATGAAATTATTATCCGTCGATGAAGGTGAAAATAAAAAAATAAAAATGATGAAACGAGTATTAGTTAGTATAATTGCCTTAGGATTTGTTCATATATTTTCTATAACTGAAGATGTTGAAATAAAGAAATTTTTAATAGTAGTTTTTGCTGTTGTAATCAATATATATACAGTTGTTCATAGTACTAAACATTGTAATTTCCCTAAATTATATGTAATAAGATTAAGTTTAGTCAGTGCAGGCATCACTGTTGCGTTAGCAGGTTTATTATGGTATACCTATTCAAATACATTGTTTGGTTTTATGTTTCTCAATGATGAACTAAATGAAGTAGGAGAAATAGGTGATTCAGCATTTGATAGTATTTCTCTAGGTGCCAATCTATTAGATACTGATGCTAGAGCAGAATCTGAAGAAGATGATAATTGTCCTGAACCAGGTTCAGATAATTATGATGATGACATGAAATATTTATCAACCCAAGAACAAAATGCTTGTTTAGAAAAAGAAGTTCGTGCTGATTTAGCTGATCAATAAATTTTACGTTTTATTTTATTCTCTTTATTTCAATGTATCATATAAGAATGTCTCTATATGATAAATATCACTCACAACATAATAAAACTTATATGTATGATTTAATAACAAATTTAATTAAAGAAAATTATAACGTAGATGTATCAAATGATGATACTTATAAAAAATTTTATGAAACTAATTATTTAAATTCTTTTACAGTTGTAGATACAGAAGAATTAAGTGATATTAATAAACATTTATTAGATACCCAAGTAGATTACTATAACCAATTCTTATCTAAACGTCACATGAATAAAGAACAAGTTAGTGAATCTGATAACATTAGTGAACAAGAATCAACTCATATAATAGTATATTCTCTTCAAAGAATCATTAATTTTCAACTATCAAACAGATACTCATATAAAATCCATCAACAAACATTAGTAAATAAAGAATGTCAAATTGAAAAAGTTATCTTGCCTATAGAAGATAATTATTTATTTTCTTGTCCAATTATTATTATATCATTTGACAATAAACATGTTGAGTTACATTTACGTGGAACTATGAAACCAAGTCATCGTGAATATGGTATTTATACACCCTTTTATGAAACAACTTTCCCTTTACTAACCAACAAAATAAAGATAACTTTGAATAATCAATTATCTAATGATAAGAAAGGTTGTGACGTTTATACAATTGAATCTTTTACTAAAGATGAATCTTCTACTAAATGTGAATTACAAGTTACGTTTGATAAAGATGAATTTATGATAGGAGATTATATTCGTATTAGTAATTTTAAGAATATAGATATAGAAGATTCTACTTGTTTGAAGAATCAATATAAGATTGTAACTATTGATAGTAATAAATTAGTTATTGAAACAGATTGTATCATTAAAGAAGGATTATATATCATGAATCTATCTCTACAACATTCTATTCATTTATCTATAAATTAATCCTGAATAAATACTTCTTTATCAAGAATAAGTAATGGTTTGGTTATTTGATTATTCAAAAATTCTTCAAACCTGTATAATCTTCGTAATCTATTCTCTTCATTAGGAGAATAAAACATCATTTCATTAATATTATATTTAATTTTATAAGCACTACAACCCTTAGATAAAATTTTGTCTATTGTAGGAAATTTTTGTTCAGGTTCTTTTTCTTCAATCTCGTTCCAATCCAGTCCTTCATCTTCTTCATACGTTCCTATGATACCATCATAATATTCTTCTAAGGAAAAAATATCCTGATATACAGAGAAGTTTTTACCTAGTGATTCATTTAATGGATGATCTTTCACCACATTCATATAAATATTCATATCATCTAAGGATAATGAACAAATCTTCTTTCCATTTTCTCGTAAATAACGAACATCTATTTCTTTATCAACATCATCTACTTCATAATAAATATATTCATTTTCTCCTCCTGATACTACAATATGATTAGGTTTTACTACTTTCATAAATATTGCTTTCAATTGCTTTTTATCTATTTCAAATAATTCAGATGATGATAAACCAGGGAAATAAGCAATTTCATGTAAAAGTTGATTACTAAAACGTATACATTGTTCATTTAAAGAAGGATCATCACGGGTATGCTGAATACAATCTAAGGATGATTGTTTAATGATATCAATAATAT
>Ga0315336_1005050_pt1 | contig 14854 bp, 9 predicted proteins | sample ASW5metaG_FD_204512 | JGI IMG/M metagenome (GOLD analysis project Ga0315336, IMG submission 204512) | Ammonia-oxidizing marine archaeal communities from Monterey Bay, California, United States - ASW #5 | ecosystem: Environmental > Aquatic > Marine > Intertidal zone | place: USA: California...
CATCCCCATATTTCCGGTAATTGTTACAATTTTTTGTGCTGCATTTATATTTATCCCCCCCCTTTATTCTCTTAGTATATCGTTTCTTAGTATAACGTTTCTTAGTATAACGTTTCTTAGTATAACGTTTCTTAGAATATCGTTTCTTAGAATATCGTTTCTTAGAATATCGTTTCTTAGAATATCGTTTCTTAGTATAACGTTTCTTAGTATAACGTTTCTTATATCTATTCATAATATATATATATATATATAAATTTTAATCAGTTTCATCTAATTTTAATCAGTTTCATCTAATTTTGTAACTTTAGTCTTTTGTTTTTCTTTTAATTTTCTTTGTAACCTTTCTTTTGTCTTGTTACTTTGCTGACCTTGTTTATTGCTTTGCTGACCTTGTTTATTACTTGGTTTAGGTTGTTGCTTCTGTTGCTCTTGTTTATTGCTTTGCTTCTGCTGACCTTGTTGACCTTGCTGACCTTGCTGACCTTGTTGACCTTGTTGACCTTGCTGACCTTGTTGACCTTGCTGACCTTGTTGACCTTGCTGACCTTGCTGTGCCATTGCTTGAAATATAGGATTATCACCCATCTGATTATAGATATCATGAGCTTCATTTTTCATAGAATCCTTACTTAATTCTCCTTTATCTACTTTTTCATTAACTACATTGTGAATGGTTCCCATAATTTTACCCATCATATCACCTGACAATAAATTTTGAAATAAGTCTGCTGGATTATCACTTTCATTACTTTGTATCAATTCATCAAAATTAAGTGATTCAGATACTTCTTGTGCTATCCTGCCTATATTGGTTGAATTCATCATTGCTTCAAATGGGTTCATGGTATCTTGCATAGCATTTGGCATAGCATTTGGCATAGCATTTGGCATAGCATTTGGCATAGCATTAGTATCAGTATTTGAAATATCTTCGGCAATTGGTTCTTGAATATTTTCAGTCATTTTTTTAATTTTCTTTACATCGGATGCCACTTTCTTATCTTTAATTTTCATTTCTTTATTTTCAGATAAATTCGTTAAAGCATCTTGAAGTTCCTTGTTTGACTGATGATTAAGTGCGAGTAGGCAAAAGGTTTGAAGATATTTCCAAACTGTTTCTTTGGTTTTATAACTTATATTAGTTGTCCAAATATGTTTAAACGATATATCTGTTAATAATAAAGAATCTTCTTCAAATATAGTTTCATCTTTATTGGTAATTTTCTTATTCAATTTATGAACTCTATCTAAAAATTCTTGAAGTAATTCTTGTTCTTCTAACTTACAGGAATCTAATTTTAAAATTGATCCATAAACATCTTCTAATTTAATCTTATATTCAGGGAATACTATAATAATATCATTAATAAATGACTTAAATACAGATAAACATTGCTCACTTATATCCATTTTATAGTAAAGATGATAAATAAATAGTCATTCTTTACGCATATTAAGAATTTAATAAGTTACGTTCATTCATTAATCGTTCATAAGAGTTATCCATTTGCTGTTGTTTTTCTGATTTTTGAAATTGACTATTATCTTGTTCCATAGGTATCTTTGAAGGTTGAGGTGCTAATTGATCATTTCCTTCACTAATAAATGAAAATCTGGTATCTTCTAATGATACGTGTTGTTTTGAACAATCATCATTAGATTCTGTTATAGGAGCAAACCCACAATCTCCATCAGCACACCATCCGATTAAATCATCAACCGGATCATGAGAAGGTCCTTTTTCTACTTTTTGAGGTGTAGACCCTACTTGTTGCTGATTAGGACCAGGTTGCTGATTAGGACCAGGTTGATTAGGACCAGGTTGCTGATTAGGACCAGGTTGCTGATTAGGACCAGGTTGCTGTTGCTGTTGCTGTTGCTGATGCTGAGGATGATATTTTTGTTTAAGTTCAGGATTTTGTTTAAAAATCTGTTCAACCATATTATTTAGATATCCAAATACATCATCATTTTTAATCATACTTTGATCAACAACTAATGTGGGAACACTTTGAATATAATCTGGGAAATTTTGAGTTTCAATATCAATAATATAAAAGTGAGGTCTTAAAAACTCGTATTTATGAAGACCAATTAATAATTTTTTACAATGTGGACAATTACGACTAATGTATAAATTCCTTTGACTCATTTATGATACTTCAATAAAAATTAATAATAGGAATAAACACATTAAAATTTGATTTAAAAAATATACATCAATAGTATAATAAATATGACAACTTTCTCAACAACTATTGACAATGTTGAAATTAATAAGAATACAGTAACCTTTGAATTATCGGGAACTGATGAATATGGTCTTGATAAAAGTATTGTGAATAGTTTACGTAGAACACTATTATCTGAAATACCTTGTGTCGCATTTCGTATTGAAGAAGATAAAGAAAAAGATATTGTTATGGAACTTAATAATACATCTCTTCATAATGAATTTTTAATGCATCGTTTATCTATGATCCCTTTATACATTAATCCTGAAACTTATGAAAATCAATATTTATTCTATTTAAATGTGAAACATGATTCAACTCATCCTTTTAAATTTGTAACTACAGATAATATCCAAATTTATCCTTTGAAAGAAGGTGTAGATACTACTGATAAAGTATCTTTAGATAATTATGATTTTCAGAAACCATTATCTAAACAAGAACATAAAGATATATTTAAACCTTTTGAATTTAGAGGAAAAGACTATCCCATATTAATAACAGAACTTAAATCAACCAATGTTGAAGATAATTATCAAGAATTAATATGTTATGGAGTCCCTAGTGTATCTGATGGACGTGAAAAGGCATCTTGGAAAGCTGTATCAGATGCTACTTATACCTTTGTTAATAATGAAGAATTATTCTTACGAGTAGCAAGGGATAAAGCAGGTCAAAAAAAAATTCTAGATGAAGAAGAACTTGAAACTTTTACTGAATCGTTACGTTTATCTGAAGGTGAAAGATACTTTCATAGAGATATTAATAATGAAGCAAACCGTTATAATTTTACAGTATCATCACTTCATCATAAATCTAGTAAAGAATTATTTATTGAATCAACTGAATTAATGATACAAAAATTAGAAATAGTGAAACATCATTTTATCAATATAACAACTGGTGGAGAAACTAGTATAGTCATAGAGTCCAGTATTAATGAAAATAATTATGTTATTAAAATTTGTGGTCAAAATGATACTTTAGGGAATGTCCTTCAATCTCATATTGTGAATCATTATCTTGATAAAGATTCATTATTAAATTTCTGTGGATACAAAAAATCACACCCACTAGAGGAATATATTACCTTATACATAGGATTAAATCCTAAAAATGATATATATGGAAAAAGTGAAGAACTTAAATTAAATACTTTGATTAAATTTATGGACGAAGTTATCGAAGATTTAAGTAGTATGTATAGAGATATAGGTAAAGAAGCAATGAAATCATTGTAATTAGTATAATCGTTATTGTAGACCGTTGATCACAAATTGTAATCTCTTAGGTTCTAATTCGTATATATATTGTTTTACTGTTTGATAAGATATCCCTTGTTTATCTTTAAGATACTGACCATGTAATTCATATATCAGAGGTTTGAATACAAAAGGGATATCATTTTTTTCTAATTGTTTTTTGATATGAACATTCACATAGTATTGATACAGCAATTGTGTGAGTGAATGAACCTTTTTTCTATATTTATCAAATTCAAATCTCATTTCGGGAAATAATTGTAAATAACTTGTTAAATGACCCGAATTTCTTAAAGTTATATAATTTAAACAAGGATTATTTGTATTGGGTTGAATCATATTTATAAATTTTTGTTCAGTTGTTAACCATTTATAACGTATCCCATTATTCGAAGCAGTGAAACCCTTATGTATACCAGATGTAGACCATTCATTAATTAGTGTATATCCATCCTGTTTAATCAAAGATTGTTTTTGAAGACCTTGATATACTTCTACTAAAACTAATTCATTTTTTTCTACTTTACTTATCATTTTATTTTTTATATGACGCATTACAAATGAATAAGTATGATCTTTATGTAATGATTCATAATCAAGGTTTGTAGAACATTCATCAAACATTTCTTTAAAATTCATATCTTGAGACCATTTATTTGTACATCCAATATTAGAACGTGTAGATAGTAACCATACATCATTTACATTGAATAAATTAATCATAGTTCCATCAACTAAATTTTCTAAGGAATCTTGACTTTGACTAGATAATTCTTGCAACCCATCAATAGTTAAAACTTCTTTAGATTTCATAGGAGGTATGAAGACTATTTGATTTGTTTTATAATTAATAATTAATCCTCGACAATAATTTAACCAAAATGTATCTTCTGAATAAGATGATCCATATTTTCTTTTAATAATCATTAAATCATCAGGGTATTTACGGAATATAACCTTTTCATTTTTAAAGATTTCAATATAATCTTTTGTAGTAAACCACGCTTGTAATTTTTCTAGATTATTCATTTTATAAACTACCTTTTTAAATTTTAAGTAGTAACGTTAAATCAAACTTTATTAAATATATACATAATATATATGGTTGATGAATCAAGGGGTCAAGATAAACTAATGGAACAAAGTGAATTTATGGAACAAGATGAATTTAATAAACTAATAAAACCTATTATTAATGAAACATACGCCATACTTTTAGATTCCCAAGAACCATTTATAGGTGAAGTAACTGATGTTAATGAAATTGATCATATAGTTGTTATCAAAACTAAAGATGGACAAGAACATTTATTCATGATTAAAGATGACTTATTGCTCTTACAATCGGATGAATCTGGTTATAAAATAGTTGATATTGAACGTGTTCTACCATTTGATGTAGATATTTTGAAAAAAGATATAGACCAACTTAGCAAACAATTAACATCTGATATTATTCAAGACTTAGATATATCTTTAGATGAAATAGTTGATAAAGATATAGTATATACTGATATTGAGTTAAGAGAAGACATTATCTCTCATCTTATTCAAAGTTTCAACGCTTATGATAATTATTCATTAATTCAATCAATCAATTCATCTATTCATAATATATTTGAATTACTTGAAGAAGATGAAGAAATTTATTTATACAATATTAATCTTGATAAAACTTTACCCAAATGGTTATTACCTATCATAGATAATCCTTTAAAATTACATTCAGAAGAAGAAGGATTAGATGAATATTATGAACTCTATACACAAGAGAATAGTAATTATAATCAAATGATGATTCATATATTAGATTATTATAGACCAGTTCAAAGTAGTATATCTGATGTAGGATATTCTACAAATAAACATATTTCAAGTTATTTTAGAGATTGTTTACAAACCGAGACATGTATGGGTATTAAAGGTAATTATAAATATGATTTAAGGAGAAATAAAAACCCTTATGTGTCTATTTATGATAATAATGAACAATTATTACATCCTCCAGATTATCTAAATATAGTAGGATTACTCTATATTCCGGATGATAAATTAATCCATAGTTTGAATTTACATACAAAAATTCTCACAATGAAAGAAAAATGTTTATTAGATTCTATTATATCAAAATATCCTTCACATAATTTAAAAGAATCACCTATCCTACCTAAAATAATAGATCAATCATTAGATATTGATGAAGTAGATCAATTAGATCAATTAACACATTATTCTATACCTACTAGAATTGAGACAAAACAAGGTTTTAATGAAATATTAACAAAAATAACACCTTCTTTACAAACGATACTTTCTTCATTACAAAGATCTATATCTGAAAAATTATTAAATTATAAAGACATTCAACATATTTGTATTAAATATGAAGTTGATCCATATAAACTATCCAAAGATGATATTGAATTTACAAATAAACTTATTAATGATAATATTGAATCTTATATATCTAAAAATCCAGTTTTAAAAAAAATAAATATTGATCATAATGTACAAGGATTAACTATTTATCAAAAGATAATTTTATCCCTAGATATGATATTATCAATTATAAATATATCAACTAGAAATGAATATTTACAAAAATACATACATATATTTACACGCCCTCCTTATACAAAAGAAGATCAATCATGGTTATATAATATATATACAAATGAAAAGATATTATGCAAACATTATTTGTATAGTTCAGTTTATCATAATGATAAAACAGCATATGAATCAATGATAACTATTTACGGTAAGACACCGGTTGATGGTTCTATTTATTGTAAAAATTGTGGCGAATATTTATGTCAAGAAGATTATTCTGAATTTGACGGATTTTCAGATGAACAACCTATTTTATTGCGTGAAGAAATAAAAACTGATGTAAATTTATTAGACAATTTTAAAGAAGAAGATACTTTATTAGTTAAACAAATTAGCGGATCCTTAGGTGTAAAGATAACAGATGAAGATATAGCATTAATTTTAGATATATATAGTTCATTTAATAATGATATTATTGCTAATAAAAGATATGATACAATGAATATAACGACTAGTGATGAACATCCTAGAGTAGCGTCTATTCTAAAAAAACACGCTAAAGAAAAGAAGAAAAAAGAATTAATTGCGAAAGATAGTAAACAATTTCAATCATATTTAAAATACACAAATAAGATTGTAGGATTATTCACTTTGATTATCCTTGTAATATATACATCAGTCCCCTCTTATAATTTTAAAAATAGCAATTATACACTAGTAACATTTGATACATCTATATCTATTGGATCAATTGAATACAATAAAGAAGTTTTAGATTATAGTATTTATAAAATAAATCAATTATGTAAATCGTATCCAACTGATAAATATTGGATGGAATATAGTCAATTAACTAGTGAACATAAACTATTTGATTTACCTACTATTAAAGAACAAGTTTTAAATATGATTAATTATGTTGTATCACCTTTATATCCTGTAATTCAAGATAAAATTATTAACTATGGTAAATTTATTCAATCATCATCTAGTATCTATATTAATTTTGAATGGCCTTTATTTAAACCTTTACAAAAAAGTGAATTATCATCTGTAGTGAATGACGTGTTAGTATCTAATAATGACATGTATAAAGATTATTACATCTTAAATTATAATGATTATCCAGTTGAAAATATTTCGATGATTACTCCTATTCAAACAAAACATCAATTCATTCATAATCTAGTCAATATCCATGTATCAGAAATATTAGTCAATCAAGCATTTTTACGTTTATTTACTATTTCTGTTTCAAATTATGGTATCCATGATGGAGTTATACATAGCATCGATTTACATATAGAACAATTTTTACAGACAATTAAAGATAAAGATAAAATAAGTGATATATTTACTAAACATGGATGGTCATCAAGTAGTAAAAAAGGGAATATTTCTTATAAAGATTTGCGGACTAAAATAATACCAGATATAATTACACATTATCTTAAATTAGAAACAGATATAGTAACTTGTTATTCAAATGAAAAAGTATGTAATCAATTTATTCATACGAATGTAAATAATTATGATTTACACTTATTAAAAACATCGACAAAACGTCATTATGATTATATACCATTTATAGTTTATCCAGAAAATTCCTTTACTGAGGTTAGTGAAGATTTTAAAGATAAATTATTCAAACGTTATTGTAAAGATCCATCTGGATCTATTATAAAAAGATATCTTTCTAATGATTATTTAGGTAAATATTTATTAGATACTTTAGAAGAATTAGATAGCAGTGATAGTAATATATATGAACATTCTTTACAAAAAGACGAATCTAATTTTAAAGAAATATTAGAAAATATCCGATGTGGTTTACCACTCTATCTATATGTTAAACCCAAACAGATGAATATAGATGATTATAATATTGATATTCATAGAATAAATACAGAACAAGAATCAATGTTAATAACCCTATTAGAAGAAAATGACTATTTTGAATTAACAGAGGAACACCCTATTATAGTCTCATTAAGTAATGTATCAACACAAATAGATATAAAACAAAGTGTATTACCATCTATAATACGTGAATTAAATAATTCATTTAGTCAATTACCCTTTGATTCACTAAGATATACTATATCAGAATTTATATCATCAGTTTTAGTCGATTCAAGTAATACGAATCAGAGGAAACGGTTCGAAAATATATTCATCAATACGTCAACAAATATAAATATAAGTGAGGAAGAAAGAAAATTATTAGAAACAGAGGGGTTTAGATATAAAAATATGAGAGAATCAGATATTTATAAAGTATTTGAATTATTTATGAGTAGTGATAAATTAGATGAACAATTAATGAAACAATATATATATACTATAAGAAGTATTTTATCAAAATTATCATTTATCAATAAAACAACTACTCATATACCCGTTTTCTGGAAATTAAGTAAAAATAATAGAGATAATTATAAAGATTATATAAAAGATAATTCATTTTTACTACATCAAGATATTTTTAAAAGAAATCCGGTTTATAAAGGTTTTTATAATTATGATAAACCTTATTTATTTGTAACATTATTAGAGTATATTCAACCCTATTTACAAGATTTAGATAAGTTAAAAATAAATGATACATTGATAAACAAAACCATAGAATATATGATATCTAAGTATGTGTTATTTTTTATCATTAAACAAATTATAGATTTTTACAATAAATTAAAAACAGAAGATGAAGATATTATTAGTAGTATTGAACAAAATAATAATGGAAGTGATGAGTTTGATTTAGTAGAAAGTTTGGATATACTCGAACATTTTATAATTGATTTATTAACTAATATATTAGAAATTCACTATGATTCAAGATGGATAGTTAGTAATAAAGATCAAGATGATTTAAAACAACGATTAAGTAAACAAAAAGAAAAAGAAAAACAACAATTAATTCAAAATTTAGATACAATGACAGATGAAAAACGCGCATCAACTGTTGAATTACAGAAGATTGGAGCCATAAGTATGTATCATGAAGCAATGGCATCCAACGAAACAAGAATTATAGATGAATATTCAACAATAGATGAAGGTTCCGATGAATATTCAGATAAAGAAATAGTAGATGCAGCAGTTAATGTAGTTACTGGTGAAATGGATACAGTTCAAGAAAGTAATCCTTCTTTTCCTTTAGAAACAGATCAAGGATATTATAATGAAAATGATATTGATGAAGATGGATTAGAAGGGGATGAATTACATGAATTTCACGATGAAGATTTATTAGATAATAATTTTAATGAATAAAAATAATATATATATATATATTATATTATGGAACAAATACAACCTAATATAAAGGAAAATTTAAAAGGAGAAAATCCTGAAGCAGTAGGACCTTTAGAACCTTTAGAACCTTTAGAACCCGTTGCTAGAGAAGCAGAAGAACCGATTCCTGAACCAATTTTACCTGAACCAGTTGCTAGAGAAGCAGAAGAACCGATTCCTGAACCAGTTTTACCTGGACCGATTCCTGAACCTGCTAGAGAAGCAGAAGAACCGATTCCTGAACCTTTACCTGAACCAGTTTTACCTGAACCAGTTGCTAGAGAAGCAGTGGAACCAGTTTTACCTGAACCTGTTGCTAGAGAAGCAGTGGAACCTGTTATGCCTGAACCGATCCCTGAACCGATCCCTGAACCGATCCCTGAACCAGTTTTACCTGAACCGATCCCTGAACCGATCCCTGAACCGATTCCTGAACCGATTCCTGAACCAGTTTTACCTGAACCGATTCCTGAACCAGTTTTACCTGAACCGGTTCCTGAACCTGTTTTACCTGAACCGGTTCCTGAACCTGTTGAACCAGAAGAACCAGTTTTACCTGAACCGGTTCCTGAACCAATTCCTGAACCTGAAAAAGAATTAATGCCTTTTGAAAAAGTTGAAAAAGAATGCCCTCCTTGTCCTCCTGCACCAATATGTAGAGAACCACCTCAATATGAAGGTGTTATTAGTCGTGAACATTCGTCAGTTATAAATATTACACCTGAAATATCTCCTGAAAAAATGGTAGATAGGGGGACAGAGGAAGATATAGATGTAGATATACACGTAGAATTAGAACCGACAGAATTAGAACCGACAGAAAAAAGAACACGACGTAAGTCTAGAAAATTAAAAAGAACTTTAATTTCTAGAAAGAAACCGATAGAAACTAAGAAAAAGAAAAAGAAAAAGAAGAAGAGGAAGAAATTAACAAAGAAAGAAATTAAAAGAAAAATTTCATCATTAAAGAAAGAATTACGTGAAGCATCAAGTAAAGTTGTGGAAAGAACAAAACGTAAAAAGAAAAAGAAAAGTAAAAAGAAAAAGAAGAAAAGTAAAGGAGTTTTTGAAGAAGTATGGACAAATTAAATAAAATACATAAAATTATATAAGTTATAGTAATGCATAAGATAGTATTCTTATTTATACTACTTATATTATTTGTTCCTGTTAATGAGGGTTATCAAAACAATGAGAGACCTAGAGATAGACCGGATGATTTACAATTTTATGCGTGTCACGATTTTAATCCTATAGAATTTGAAGGGGGTTTAGTTGAATTAAAGGGGAATAATAATTATAAAGTAATGCATCATGGAATAGGAAAACCATTGCAAGGGGTATATTCTGATTTTTTAAATACATATGAAATACGTAATTTTGAAGAAATATTTCATGCACCCATATGTGAAGGAAGTTATAATTTTGATAATATATCATCAGTAGAATCTCCAACACAATTATTAATGACAGAAAATGATTCAGAAATATTAGATATAGAGAGAGAATTTGATGAAACAGGATTAAATAATCCGTTTTATGTACATGGTAATCCTCGTTATATAGGTAATACCTTAATTTACAATGATGAGATTAATGAATTATTTTTGAATAATCATAGATCAAGAGGCGATGGACAATGGACATCACGTTTAGATGATATTTATGATTAATTTTAATAATCATATTAAACTTTTATAAATTTATTTTATTCATATTTTATTCACATTACATAAAATATCTGTTGGTTTATTTTACGTTAGATTTATGTTTTTTACGATATATCTTCTGAATATTTATAATTCTATCTGTATTATAGATTACTTATGAAAGGTTAACTAGTGAGTTTTTTAATTCTTTTAATTCTTTTAATTTTTTTAATTTTTTTAATATTTTGATCCTTGTAAGTTTTTTTCCTTGTTAGTTTTTTCTTATTAGTTCGTTTACGGTTCTTAGTATAGTTACGTTTAGATCCTTTTGATTTCTTTCTATATCTATTTTTCCTCTTACTATGTAGTCTTTTATTTCTTATACGTTGGTGCGGTTTTACACCTCCTGTAAAGGGGTCACCTCCAATCGAATACGGTTCCTTATATTTTTTCAATGATTGTACAAGTTTAATACGCAAATCATATAAGGGACCGTCTATAGGAGTTCCCTCGACCAGCGTGTCCCAAAATTGACCCCAAATTGGATATTCTGTATCAGAAAAGGTTACTGATTTATCCGATGTTAGTTGTGCGTTATCTGTTAGATGGACAATATCCAGCCGTGTACGTATAGATTCAGTATCCATAAAATGTTTCTCATGTTCAATAGTTTTACTTTCATAATTACCATATTTTTCTGTCCATTCAGCGATTACTTTCTCCATATCCGCCGGTAGCACCATGTCCTGATCAACTAAAAGATGGTGTTCTGACGAACCTGACGAACCTGACAAACCTGACGAACCTGACTCTACCAATGTATCTATAGTTCCCGCAGACGAAGTCTCCATGAGATTTCGATTTAGACTCACCGGTGAGAGTGTCAGCATCGACTGATGTTCCTCTGTTGCCTCTTCTGCCGCTGCCCCCGCCTCCTCCTGTTGCCGCTGCTGCTCTTTGATCGCCACCTCTGCCGCCGCCTCCTCATGTGTTACCGATGTCGCCTCCACTGCCGCCTCATCCGGCGACGGATCGGATAATTTTTTCAAGGAATTGATATCATCAACTAATCTTTCAAATTGGGATTTTATTTCATTCTCGACAAATTCTAAAGACTGATATTTCACCTTACTAAAAAGATCTAGTGCATACTCCTTTAAACCTAATTCAGCCTCATTGATCATGTACAACATCTTTGTGTCCCCTGCTGGAGTAAATGAAATAAAATCCTCTATTTTTTTCCTTAATTCTCTTATCTTTTCTAATCCTTGTAACTTATCTATATCCACCCTCTCTCCACTTTTTGTGAGTAAATTAAACATTTTTCCCGTAGATAATTCGAATCCTTTTTTTGTCGGAGTTAAATATTTTACAGCATTCCAACTATCTTTATCAAACATTACCATACTAAGCCAATTACTATTTTTTATAAAATAATATTCCTGTAAATAACAAGATATTAAATAATCAGCAACTTGTTCTTTAAAAGTTTCATCACATAATTTCCAAATTCTACATGTATCATGCCATGCGTGACTACTTGTCTTATCTTTCGTCAGCGCTTCCCCCATACGTTTAGGATACATAAAATACATATTTAATAAGTATAATAAATCTTGTCTTAAAGTATCCCAACACTCTTTATCATATGCTATTTTTAAAATGATATCAATTTCTTTTTCTCTTAATTTATTATACAAGGAATCTATATATAATATCCATTGATCGAGATCCGGAGAACCTCCTATTTGTCGTGTCCTGTCGCTTCCGCCTCCTTGACGCGCCACCAATGGCGAAACCTCTGTTCGTGTTCCTGAATGTGTTAATACCTTATTCCACTCATCTTCCGTAATAGATCCGCGAATATCTTTTGAATTGTTTAAGATAGGATTATGCTCCTCACTGAGCATCTCTATACATGCTTGTGCAATTTGGTATTTTATATTTATAGGTATGTCAAGATGTCCGCCCGTATCATCATCCTCAAATGTCACCCACCCGTGGAATAATTCATTATAAAGGGATATTTTCCCTTTCTTAGCATTCCACCTATTCCACACCTGCTTCACTTTTTCATGGTCAAGTAGTTTATCGCCTAGTTCATAAAGTCTATTTAGTACTACACCCATTGCAAATTCACATGTCTTTTTATTATTTATAAGAAAGGTAAGAGAACAATAATCAATCATTCTATTATGAATATATAACGAATACTGTAATGTGTCACTTTTACGTGTGTCTTTGAATTGATCTGTGTAACTGCGAAACGTCTCCACACCTTTACGGACTACCGCCTCTCCCGCTTTCGCGATAACCCCCCTCGCAACGGATTCCGCCAACTTCTCCTCGGTAGTTTTTCTGAAATTTTGGTTGAACACTTTTGCTAAATTAACCCAGGATTCGTCGGTTGGATAGTGCATGCGTGTCTTCGATCTGTCGTTACATCCATATCTAAATGTAACCATATCTTTTATTATAGTCCTAACTTTTTCCTCTCGACCTTCATCACCACCTGATGAACTACTATCTGAAGAGCCGCTTGTGGGACTAGTATCTGGAGAATCATCGAGTTTTGCTCCAGTACTATCTTCCTCATGTATAATAAAATTAACCACATCAAATAGTTGATTAGAACTTTCAATAGGGTCTATAACGGTTTGTCGATGAAGTTCATCACTGACTTTCCCGACGATTTTCTTTATTGCCGGTTTTAACGCCGCCTTCACTACCGAATCCATATATATATATAAAATATATTAATATTAATGAATATACTGACTTAAAACGAGTTTATATTTCTTTTCTTTAATAAGTAATTCATCAATTTGTTTATCCTTTTCTTCTATTTGACTAATCATATCATAATGATTAACTTTGTATTCTTGTAATTGATTTTCTAATAATTGTATTTGTTCTGCCGTTTTTACGATGACTTTTTGTTGTTGATCAACTACTTTTTGTAATTCTTTTTTATCTTCTTGGCACTGAGTTTGTTTCGTAGGATCGATAAAAAATCTTGATTTGTATAATATTTCTCCACCATCTGATCTTACACAGGTAGGAGCACATAAACTTTTCCCTTTATTTCGTAAAAATATTTTATGATGACCCATCCTTAGAAACTCACCTCCCTCATAAAATGCTTCATCTTCACCTTTAATCGTGATATATTTGATCCAACATTTAGGAGGAAACTTATAAGGGAGACTAACTTCTTCACAATCTTGTAATGATTCTCTTATTTTTGATATATCAGTTGTCATATTATATTATAAGTATAATATTAAATAGTTTAAAGTAATTTAGAAAATTTAGTTAATGACGCCTTCTTTTAGTTTTCTTATATTTACGTTTCTTAAAAGATTTACGTTTCTTAAATGATTTACGTTTCTTAAAAGATTTACGTTTCTTAAATGATTTGCGTTTCTTAAATGATTTACGTTTTATTTTCTTCGTATATATACTGCCACCCTTTTTCTTTTCGGTAAAGTGGACACGTAGTCGTTCCTTAATTTCCTCTAACGTCATTTGCTCTAACGCCGGCGTATCGGTGGTAAGTCCTGCCTCCCTAAATATTTGCCTGGCATCTTCTACGTTGAGTTCCTCAATGACTTCCAGATCATCAACATCTAATAAGTACTCACGATTCCTTAGTTCTTCATCTGTTTTATAATTAGTTTTTACCCCTGCCATGAAAGAAAAGAGTTCCGCGGGATTTAATTGAAACCCGTATATTTTAGTACCTCTTAATAATTGTGCTTGTTTCCAGGGTGCATGCATACCTTCTTCTACTGTATTAATATCCACGATCTTTATAAAATAATATTCTTGTAAAAAACAACATATATATAAATCA
>Ga0315336_1005051_pt1 | contig 14850 bp, 11 predicted proteins | sample ASW5metaG_FD_204512 | JGI IMG/M metagenome (GOLD analysis project Ga0315336, IMG submission 204512) | Ammonia-oxidizing marine archaeal communities from Monterey Bay, California, United States - ASW #5 | ecosystem: Environmental > Aquatic > Marine > Intertidal zone | place: USA: California...
CGCATAAGATCTATCCGACACAAATCCAATTATTCCTTGGTCAAGAAAAGGTACAGTACCTAAACCTTGAACAATTTGATCACCTGCGTGCGTATTTTCATATGACGATACAATCTCACACTGTGTGAGCAGGTCATGAAGAATTGTCTTAGTCTTGAGGTTGAAAAAGCGGCTATCGACCATTAATCGTCCTAAACAAAAGGGATCGCAGATTGTGTCCGCGATCCCCTTGAAATGTCAAATGACTTGTTGCTTAGAACAATGTCGTAATCGTAAGAGCGAACACTTGTGTTTCATCCGCAGTGTCTTTGTCCAACACGTGAGCAAAATCTCCACGAAGTGGGCCCAATGGAGAATCCCACAGGATACTTGCGCCAATTGATGTTCGTGTTTGAACTCCATTCCCAGAGGCGATGTTTGCGCCATCAAGAGAAGCCGATCCTAAATAGGCAGCATCGGCCCAAACAGCACCCTTTACGCCATAGTTATCTGGCAATACTGGGATAGGGAACTCAACCTCTGCCGAAAGCGCTAGATACTCTGTGATACCCAAAGCGTTTCCTGCCGAGTCTTTGGGACCAAACGCTCGAGACTTGAAACCACGGATAAGGTTAGGACCAGCAACAAACGCCTCAGTTGGATGCGCACTGCCGCCACCAAGCTCATTGATAATGCCTGCTTGACCTTTAATGCTCGCCACAACGCCGTAGTCAGGAAGTACTGGCATGTAATAGCGACCTTTAACTTCTGTTTTAAGAAGATTGTGGTCGATACCAACATACTGCTGGTTCAGGTTCAGCGCAAAACCTTCAGATGGCTGTGCAGCATTGTCTACATCGGTGAAATTCAAGTTGTAACCAATGAACGCCTTGTTCACATCGCCCCCCAAAGAGGTAATGTAGGTCGGTGCATTGGCATCAGAATCTACATATTTTGTTTGGTCAAAGCCGACAAAGACACTTGAGCTCAATTTATCGACAACTGGTGCAGCAACTCGCAACTGGAACCCAGTCGAGTCAGTGCCATAGTTGTAGTACTTACCTTCATCAACAATACGACGATAAACATCGATGCTTGATGAGATGTCCAGGCCCATAAACTTTGGTTCAGTAAATGAGAAATCGAACGTCTTGCTTCCAAGTGTGCCACCCAATGCAAGCTTGAATGCTTGTCCGCGGCCCATGAAGTTTTTCTCTTCTAGCGAAAGCTCAACACCGAAACCAGATTGTGGAGAATAGCTTGCACCACCACCCCAACTACCAGTTGATTTCTCTTCAACAACCACATTGAGAACAACTTGGTCCGCTCTTGTGCCCTGCTCAGTGCTTACATCAACGCGTGAGAAGAAACCCAAACCTTGAATTGAATCACGGCCAGCAGCAACAAACGTACGGTTGAATGGATCACCTTCAGCGAAATCAAACTCACGACGGATCACAAAGTCACGTGTACGTGTGTTGCCAAAAACATTGATGCGTTCAACATAAAGGCGAGCGCCCTCATCAACCAAATAGGTAATATCGAAACGCTTATTCTCTACATCACGATCGATCCGCGGACGAACCTCTGCAAATGAGTAACCTTGATATGCAGCCGCACTAGACATTGCTGATGCACTTTGCTGAAGGCTTGTTAGTGAATAGCGACGACCTTCGTGCGTACGAATACCTGACTTCAACGCGTTCGCATCAAGGCCAGCTATACTAGTTTGAATGTCCACAACGCCAAATTTGTAGTGCTCACCTTCATCAATGGTGAAATTGATGAAGTAGGCATTGCGATCAACATCAAACTCAGAAACAGCTGAAAGAACTTGAGCATCAGGATAACCATGGTCTGCGTAATACAAACGCACCAATTCACTATCAACATTCAATTTATCTTCGTCGTAAACGTCATCCTGGAACAACCAGCTCAACAGATGCGATTCACGAGTGCGAACTGCAGCGCGAAGCTGTCCGTCGCCAATATATTGATTTCCAGTGAATGTGATCTTTGCAATTGCCGCGCGATCACCTTCATTCACCAAGAATGTAACTTTGATGCGAGAGTTCGCCACAACTTCTGTGCGCGATGTAACGCTAACAGCTGTAAAACCAGCTTGATCGTAAGCTAATTTGATATTGCGCGCATCTTGTGCAATCGCAGCTTCCGTATAGACGCCACGTGAAGAAGTCTCGACCATTGTTAGAAGACGATCATCAGAAAACTTCTTATTACCTTCAAATAGAACTGAAGAAATAATTGGGTTTTCCTTTACCGTCACGCGAATGACGCTGCCCGACGATTTCACATCAACAGCTGAGAACAATCCGCTCTGGTAAAGCGCGTCGATTGATTCGTCGATTTTCTGAGATGAAATGGTTTGCCCAGTTCGTATCGCTAGGAACGAAACGATCGTGCTGTCTTCAACACGTTGATTACCATTCACGATGATTTTTGAAAGAGTCGCAGCCTGTGCAGCTTGAACGCCCAGCAATGTAGTTAGTTGACTGGGAACCAATGGGCTCCCCAAAACCAGCATAACACCCAAAATAACGCTCGGTATAAGCTTTGATTTCGACATCATAGATCCCCGTTGCCTTCCAGCACTTCCAGTACAAACACGACATAACATGCCGCGCGCGACACTTACTTACTGCTGTTTGTACTGTTTTTACACGCAAAATCAAGTCAATTAAGAGGCGTGCGTTACCAAATTATGTTCGCTGACACCCTTGCGCAACACTTTCTAAGTGTTTAAGCGGCCAGCATTAAAATAGATCGTTAAACAACGAAAACACCATCAGAGACAGCACCAGCATCAATCCAATACGGAATCCAATTTCTTGAGCCTTTTGGCCCAACGGTTTCCCACGCACAACTTCGTACAAATAGTAGATGAAATGCCCGCCATCCAGCATTGGAATAGGGAACAGATTAAAGATCCCGATATTCAATGAAAGCAGAGCCATCAAGTTAATCAGCGTAAAAATGCCGATAGAAGCAGCCTCGCCGGAAATTTGAGCAATCTTTACGGGACCGCCAAGTTGGTCGACATCCCCTCGCCCCAACAACAATTCTCCGATGAATGAAAATGACCGGTCCACAATCAAAACCATCTCGTCAACTGTAATGAATACAGCCTCAAGCGGAGCTGGACGGACGAATATTACATCTTCTTGCGTTGCCTGGCGAGAAACACCTAAAAATCCAATGGTGGCACTGTTGCCGAATTGATCTGTACGTTCGCGAGATCCGGTGTGTACTGTCAGCGTTTGGATTTCACCATGTCTGTCAATTTCTACAATAACGTCTTTGTCAGGACTTGTAGCTATTACCCGTTGGAAATCGGCAAAGCTACGAACCATGTATCCGTCCGCACGAACAATTTTGTCACCGGCAAGCAATCCAGAGATTTCAGCCGGAGATCCTACATTTACCTCGTCAATCTTTGCTTCAAGTGTGTAACGACCAAAACCGATTAACAGCGCGTACAGGACGAAGAACGTGAAGATGATATTCGCTGCGGGTCCAGCCAGAACAATTGATATGCGTTGCCATACAGACTTGTAGAAAAACAAAGTCGGCTTAATGGCGTCGTCAAAATTTTGAACATTTGTATGATCGGGTACACTAGCCGCGTTCATATCACCCAAGAATTTCACGTATCCACCAAGCGGAATTGCACTTAGTTTCCAACGTGTTCCGTTCTTATCGTTGAACCCAAAAAGTTCGGGCCCGAAACCAATCGAAAAAACCTCTACGGCAACATTGTTCCATCGCGCGACCAAATAATGGCCTAGCTCGTGAACAAAAACGATCACGGTCAGAACCGCAAGAAATGGCACTATTGTAAATAATGGTGCGAAGAAGTTTTCCAAAATTTTTCCTACTGCGCCAAAGCGCTACCAGAGAAGCACGCCTTCGGCGACGTGATCTGATGTGAAGTGTGCGACACCGATGAAATACAGCAAAACTGCGCCTACCGTAAAACTATCAATGCGATCAAGAATGCCACCATGGCCAGGAATAATGTCGCCACTATCTTTAATGACGAAGTGTCGCTTTAAGGCGCTTTCGGCCAAATCACCCATCTGAGCCGAAATGCTGATTGCAGCTGAGATTAGCAGGCCAATCCAAACAGGTGATTGAGTTCCCATTGCCCAAACAAAAGTCCCGGCCAACGTTGCAACTACAAGACCGCCTATCGCACCAGACCAGGTTTTGGACGGCGAGATTAGCGGAGCCAGTTTTGCGCCCCCAAATATCCTGCCGGCGAAAAAGGCACCACTATCCGTCATCCATATGACAGTTGTTAGATAGACGGTTGCTAGTATGCCTAAACCAGTGTCGCCACGAAGAGCCAACACACACAATGCAGCGAAGCCGAGGAAGCCCGCGGCGACTGCGTTCGTCGGCCAACGACCAAACTTATCTGAAACGACCGCTGTCGCGAATGCGGTGAAAAGGAACAAGCCCAAACTCACCCAAAAACCAACAATTGGATAGGCAATTGCGGAAACAGCGAGCAATCCCATAGTGACATAGGTGCGCTTGCCAACGCGACCACCTCCCACCATGGATGACCATTCATGATAGGCGAGCACAACAACTCCACCAATAAGCAGGGCCATCGCCAGATGCCCGATAAAGATAGCAAGAGCTACAACAGGAATTAGGATCAAGGCAGACGTCAGTCGCGGGCGCAGATCGCTCCAGGTCGACTTCTGTACTGCTGCCTTGTCTTTATCACCCCCCAAAGACGTCATAATTAGCCCAAACCGCCATATCTGCGTTTTCGACCAGCATAGCTCTCTAAAAGCTTCAAGAAAGATGCCCGATCAAAGTCAGGCCAATACTCATCAGAAAAAACAAACTCTGAATAAGCGGCTTGCCAGAGAAGGAAATTCGAAAGTCGTTGTTCACCGCTGGTGCGGAAAACCACATCAGGGTCAGGAATGGACTTTGTATAAAGCGCATCGGAGAACATTTGTTCATCAATGTCAGACGGTTGAATTTCTCCGGATTTGACCTTGTTTGCCAATTCCACCGCAGCGTCGACAATTTCGACACGTGAACCGTAATTGAACGCCACATTGAACTGCAATCCCGTGCAGTGTTCAGTTTGACTTTCGGCTTTTGCAATCATATCCATTACAGACTGCGACAAGCCAACACGACTTCCAAGAATTCGCACGCGAACGTTATTTTTGACGAATGTGCCGATATCTGATGCTACGAATTTCTTCATCAAGCCCAGTATCGTATTCACTTCGTCTTGAGGGCGCTGCCAGTTCTCCGAAGAAAAACTGTAGATAGTAAGGTGTTTGATCTCAAACTCTACCGAACAGGTCACCAGTCGGCGCAAAGCTTCAACACCTGCTTTATGGCCCTCAGTGCGCAGCTTGCCGCGCGCTTTTGCCCAACGGCCATTGCCATCCATAATAACGCCAATGTGCGCCGGCATCTGCTCCGGCGCAATCTCGGTCATTTCATGTGCAAGGGCACTATCCATCAGCGTCTAAGACTTTCCTGCAACTATACTTGCATGATGTCGGCTTCTTTCGCCGCCAAAAGTTTGTCAATTTCCGCGACTGAATTGTCAGTTAGTTTTTGAACATTGTCAGATTCAGAACGTGCTTCATCTTTACCAAGGTCACCGTCCTTTTCAGCTTTCTTCAAAGCATCCATGCCATCACGACGAACGTGACGTACGGCAACTTTTGCAGCTTCTGCATATTGGTTTGCCACTTTAGTCAACTCGCGGCGACGTTCTTCATTCAGCTCAGGAAGCGAAACTCGAATAAGCGTGCCTTCTGCGGCAGGATTAAGGCCAAGCGTACTTTCGCGAATGGCTTTCTCAACTGCTTTGGTCAAAGAAGCATCAAAAACTTGCACGGTGAGCATACGAGCGTCTGCAGCAGAAATATTTGCAACTTGGTTGATTGGCGTCTTTGCGCCGTAGGCATCAACTGAAATAGGGTCCAAAAGGTTTGGGCTTGCACGACCAGTGCGAAGACCGGAAAACTCAGTTTTCATTGATTCAACGGACTTTGCCATCCGGTTCTCAAGATCACTAATTGAATAATCAGACATATTTCTTTCCTTTATTCCGCGTTCGCGTTCACCACGGTGGAAACTGCAGTGCCATCGATCACTGCTTGTACACCACCTGGAACATCTAACTTGTAAACAAATATAGGCAAACCGTTGTCTCTTGCCAGTGCAAAAGCTGCCATATCCATGACTTTTAAATTCTTTGAGATGACATCGTCGTAACTGACTTTATCAAAACGGGTGGCATTTGGGTCAGTTTTAGGGTCTGCGCTGTAGACTCCGTCAACCTGAGTGCCTTTAAACAAAGCATCACATTGCAGCTCGACGGCTTTTAGCGCAGCCGCTGTATCAGTTGTGAAAAACGGATTTCCTGAGCCACCAGCACAGATAGTCACTTTACCTTCTTCCAACGCACGTCGTGCATCGCGTACCGTAAAAGTGTCAGCAACCGCAGGCATTGCGATATTGGAATAGACCTTAGCTTTGCCGCCTGCCCGCTTTATAGCATCTCCAAGCGCCAGTGAGTTAATCACGGTCGCCAACATGCCCATATGATCACCGACAACACGGTCAGCACCACCGGCAGCCACAGCCATGCCACGGAAGATGTTTCCACCACCCACAACAATCGCAACTTCTAAACCTGAATTGGAAAGTGACCAAAGCTGTTCAGCCACTTGGTCAAGGAATTTGGCTTGGATGCCAAATGAGTCGCCTCCGGCAAGCGCTTCGCCGGAGACTTTAATCAAAATTCGCTTTAGCGAATGAGAGGCCATGAGCCACCGTAACCTTTGTTAGATTGAGAAAGAGAATCTCTTCCGCAAAGGTTAGGCTGTACCGGCTACCGCCGCAACCTCAGCTGCGAAGTCTTGCTCTTCTTTTTCAATGCCTTCACCGATCGCAAAGCGAACGAATTCGGTCACTTCCACAGGCGCACCAGCATCTTTTTCAGCTGCTTTCAACACGTCAGCAATTTTGCTTTCGCCGTCGATTACATATGTTTGAGAAAGAAGACAGATCTCTTCGTAATACTTACGAACACGACCTTCGACCATTTTCTCAACGATTGCTTCTGGTTTGCCAGACTCTGCAGCTTGCTCAACAAACACAGCGCGCTCTTTAGCAACGATAGCAGGGTCAACACCGTCTTGCGACACAGCCAAAGGAGCTGGATCAGCAGCAGCAACGTGCATTGCCAATTGACGACCCAAGCCAACCAACGCATCTGCATTACCTGTTGTTTTCAAGCCGATAAGAATACCGATGCTGCCCATGCCATCTACAACCGGGTTGTGGATGTATGAACCAACAAGACCGCTTTCTACAGTCAAACGAGCACTACGACGCAAGTTCATGTTTTCACCGATTTTAGCAACTTTCTTAGTTACTTCATCAGTTACTGAATGATCAGCACCAGGGTATGTTGCTGCGCCAAGCGCTTCAACAGTGTCGCCATCAGTTAGAGCCGTTTTAGCAATATCAGCAACCATTGCTTGGAACTCTTCGTTACGAGCAACAAAATCAGTTTCTGAGTTTACTTCAACAATTGCGCCGACGTTGCCAGCAGTAGCAACAGACACAAGACCTTCAGCAGCAACACGGCTAGCCTTTTTAGCAGCTTTCGCTAGGCCTTTCGTGCGCAACCAATCTACCGCTGCTTCCAAATCGCCATTGGTTTCACCAAGCGCTTTTTTGCAGTCCATCATGCCTACGCCAGTCATTTCGCGTAGTTCTTTAACAAGTGCAGCTGTGATAGCCATATTATCACTCCTTTTTGCCGGACTAAGCCGGCAATTCAATTTCGTAAGATTAGGCTTGTTTAAGCGCTAATTATGACGCTGATTTTGCAAGCTCTGCAGCTTGTGCCAACCAACCGTCACGCTCGATACGACCTTTGAAGCTCAATGCGTCGTCAACTTTTGCGATGTCTTCAGCAGAGAATGCTGCGACTTGCGCATAAGTGAAGATGCCAAGACCATTCAATTTGCCTTCGAGCACAGGGCCAACGCCTGAGATTTTTTTCAAATCATCAGCATCACCAGCTGGCTTCGCAAACAGCGCGCCTTCTTCAGCAGCAGCTACAGGAGTTTCTTCAACAGCAGGTGCTTCAACAGCAGCTACTTCTTCAGCAACCTCGGCAACCAAAACTGGTTCCGCTTCAACTTCAACAGTTTCGCCCAAATCTTCACCGAATGAAGAAGAAGATCGTGAAATACCGTCAAGAGCAGCACGTGAGATCAATGAACAGTACAATTCAATTGCACGTGCAGCATCATCGTTACCTGGAATAGGTAGATCAACAGAATCTGGATCACAGTTAGTATCTGAGATCGCGATTACTGGGATGCCCAAACGACGAGCTTCGTGCAGTGCGATTTCTTCTTTGTTTGTGTCGATCACGAACAACAAGTTAGGCACGTTGCCCATGTCTTTAATGCCGCCAAGATCGCGCTCAAGACGCTCTTGCTCACGTGAACGTTGCAGACGCTCTTTTTTCGTCAAACCAGCAAGGTCTTTGTTCTCTTCCAAGTGACGCAAGCGTGCAATTGATTTTGAGATAGTTTGCCAGTTAGTGAGCATGCCGCCCAACCAACGAGAGTTTACATAGTACTGAGCACATTGTTGAGCAGCTTCAGCAACAACTGGAGCAGCTTGACGCTTTGTGCCAACAAACAATACACGACCACCTTCAGCTACCGTATCAGAAACCAACTGCAATGCGCGGTGTAGATTAGGAACAGTTTGAGCTAGATCGATGATGTGGATGTCATTGCGAACACCGAAGATGAACTTTTCCATCTTTGGGTTCCAGCGGTGTTTTTGGTGACCGAAGTGTACGCCCGCTTCGAGCAATTGACGCATAGAAAAACTTGGAAGAGCCATTTGGCCTTCTCCTTTTTAAACCGGTTATGTCCTCCGCAAGGCGTTGCAACATTCTCATGTCACCGGCGGGCGTCCAAAAAGGTAACCCAACCTTGCGTGTGAATTTATGAGCGCGGAGATACACCAACTCTGGGGGAATAGCAATATGAAAACACGCTGGAACAGCCGTGTTTTCTGCAAATTTGCACCTTTGACCCAAATAGACGCCTTTTAACTCGGTTTTTGAACCGTAACCTTAGCATCTTCGACGCCAGGGATGACTTTAAGCGAACTCGCAAGTTCGTGTGAAAGTCTATAATTTCCGGGCAGTTCAATCTCAAACTCTTTCGCACGGTCCTCACCCACGACAACCATGCTCACTTGACCCTCACCGCCACGCTGTAACTGATTTCGAAGAGAGTTCAGCCCCTCCATATTCTCAAGATACAACGTCAGCTTATTGCCTAATCGAGCCACCGCCTTCTCAATTGTATGAAGATTGATCAATATGAGTCGCACACCGTCCGGCTGTGAATCTGCTTCAACTTCCAAAACAACAGAATGGCCTGTTACCAAGACGTCACCAAAACGATCCAGTACTTCAGAAAACACCAGACACTCATAAGTGCCAGACGGGTCAGACAATGTGAGGATCGACATATTGGACCCTTTGCGGGTCTTCCTGTCATTCCGAGAAGCTATAGTGCCGGCTAATCGCCCAGCCTTGGCACCAGCTTTCGCGGCACGTTCAAAACTCAACCACGGCTGGACATAACCTTCGGTGTATAATGACTGATGGTCATCAAGCGGGTGCGCAGACAGATAGAAACCAATTGCCGAGAACTCTTTAGCTAAACGTTCCGAAAGCGCCCAAGGTTTTATTCCCTTCGCAGGCCTAATGGCTTCAGGTTTGTCCGCAGCGAACATATCAACAACGCCATCACGGCGATTATTGGTCGCACGCTGCGATGCACTTTGCATTACATCTGTAACAGATGCCACTTCTTCGCGCCGCAAACCTAACACGTCAAACGCACCTGCGTGGGTAAGTGTTTCAAGAGCACGCTTGTTGATGATTTTAGGGTCAACGCGAGAAGAAAAATCAGCCAAATCTGTAAATGCCTGCGAGCCGCGCACTTCAACAATATGCTCTGCAACGTTGCGGCCAACACCCTTCACCGCACACAAACTGTAGTGGATTGCCTCGCCGTGCACCGAGAAATGAACCTCAGAAGTATTGATACAAGGAGGCTTAACTTCTACTTTAAGTCTATTCGCTTCACGTTTGAAGTCATTAAGTTTTTCGGTGTTACCCATATCCAAAGTCATGGAGGCCGCTAGAAATTCTTTAGGGTAATGAGCTTTCAAATATCCTGTTTGATAAGAAACCAACGCGTAAGCAGCGGCGTGAGATTTGTTAAAGCCATAGTTGGCAAACTTAGCGACCAATTCAAAGATATTAGCAGCTTGGGCTTTGTTGACGCCGCCCTTCACTGCGCCATCGACGAACAAGACTTTTTGCTTGTCCATCTCGGCCTTAATCTTTTTACCCATCGCACGACGAAGCAAATCCGCATCGCCAAGTGAATAGCCAGAAAGGATCTGTGCTAGCTGCATCACTTGTTCTTGGTAAACGATAATACCGAACGTCTCCTCAAGAACCGGCTTGAGCTTTTCGTGCATGTAGTCAGGCTTTTCGTTCCCATGTTTACGGGCACAGAAACTCGGAATATTGTCCATTGGCCCCGGACGATAAAGCGCCACGAGCGCAATAATATCTTCGAACCTATCTGGTCGTAGATCGAGCAGCGTCCGGCGCATACCCGGGCTCTCCACCTGAAACACACCTACAGTTTCACCACGAGAATACATCTCATAGGTCAGCGTATCGTCGAGCGGCGCTTTCTCAATGGCAAAGTCGCCCCCATTTCGATTGATCGCTTTGACGGCGTAATCGATCACGGTCAGTGTCTTTAGGCCCAAGAAGTCAAACTTCACCAGGCCAGCGTTCTCCACAACCTTCATGTTGTACTGAGATACAGGCATATCCGAACGAGGATCGCGATAAAGAGGCACCAGCTGCTCTAGCGGTCGGTCACCGATAACAATACCGGCTGCGTGCGTAGATGCATGCCGGTACAGGCCCTCTAGTTTTTGGCCAATTTCAAGCAAATCGGCGACTGTTTCGTCTTCATCGCGCATTTCCCGCAACAGCGGCTCACCTGCTATCGCTTCTTTCAGCGTAACTGGGTCTGCGGGATTTGAAGGTACAAGCTTTGAAATACGATCCACTTGCGGATATGGCATCTGTAGAACACGCCCAACGTCCCGCAACACCGCACGCGCTTGCAGCGAACCGAACGTAATAATCTGAGCAACTTGCTCAGCACCATACTTGTCTTGAACATAACGAATGACTTCCTCGCGGCGATCTTGACAAAAATCGATGTCAAAATCGGGCATAGACACACGTTCCGGGTTCAAGAACCGTTCGAATAGAAGTGCATACCGTAGGGGGTCAAGGTCAGTAATAGTCAACGAATAGGCAACCAATGACCCCGCACCAGAACCACGGCCCGGCCCAACCGGAATGCCTTGTGCTTTTGCCCACTTGATGAAATCCGCAACGATAAGGAAGTAACCGGGGAACTTCATGTTCACGATCACATTGAGTTCGAACTCAAGCCGATCTTTATAGTCTTGTTCAGTCAGCCCATCCGCTGGGCCAATTTCCGATAAGAATCGAGCAAGACCTTCGCGCGCCTGATTGCCCAGTTCTTGGCCTTCAGCCTCAACAGCTTCATCGGCTGTCATATGGGCGGGGGCAGCAAAATTTGGCAGAATTGGCCCACGTTCTTGCGGGCTGAAGTGACAACGCTGGGCAATCTCAATTGTCGAATTTAGCGCTTCAGGAATATCCGCGAACAGATCACACATCTCTTGACGTGTTTTGAAATAGTGTTCTGGCGAGAGCTTGCGACGCTCGGTTTGAGCAACAACACTACCCTCAGCAACAGCCAACAGCGCGTCTTGGCTTTCAAAGTCATCCGATTTTGCAAAGAATGGCTCATTGGTTGCCACCAATGGAATGCCATTCTTGTAGGCGTAATCGATAAGTTGCGGTTCAACTAGCTTTTGCCGATCAATTTCGTGACGTTGTAACTCAATATATAGTCGGTCACCAAAGTTCTCTTTTAGGAGATCTAAGCGTTCAAGCGCTTGCTTCTCATGCCCCTGCGCAAACACAGGGTCAATGCCGCCCTCCATCCCGCCGGTAAGACAAATCAAATCTTTTGTCAGTTCGCCGTCAAGCCAGTCCAATTGGATTTGAGCAAGGCCATCCACGCTTTGCATATAGGCTTGCGAAACCAAGATACTGAGATTCTCAAAGCCCTTCTCCGACTGCGAGATGAGCACGATGGACTCTTTTGCAAATTTCTTGCGTTCTTTACCCGGAATGTCTTCGGGTGGTTCAAACTGAAGCGGGATTTCACAACCAACAATCGGTTGCAGCCCTTTGCCAGCAGCAGCAGTTGAAAACTGCAAAGCACCAAACAGATTGTTGGTATCTGCAATCCCAAGCGCAGGCTGATTGTCGGCAATTGCCAAATCAATCAGCTTAGGCAGCTTTATAGCCCCTTCAAGAAGCGAAAAGGCCGAGTGTGCATGCAGATGTATAAAGCCGGGTCCGTTTGTCATATGGCTCCATATTTGTCAGAGCAAAGTGATTGCGCCAAGCCCTATCTGCTTTCATGCACAAGTGTCAGGATAGTGTGGATAGAATATCAAGCCAAACAAGTGTTGCGCCGCCAAATGCAACGATAGAACAAAGGGCCATCACGTCTTTAACAAAATGTGTCATGCTAATTCTCCATGTTTCCTATATGTTCTTATATATTCCCCTTTTGTTCTTGTCCACATCATTTCCACAGATAGCCCACATGCATGGCCGTTATGGTAAACGGGCAAACAAACGCAGGCCTAACGAGGATCAGAAGCGATCGAAACTGAGAATTAGAACGTATATGGAACAAGCACGCCATCTTTGAGTGTAAGCACACGATCTGCCTTTTTAGCTATCTCGTGGTTGTGCGTAGCAATAAGTCCAGCAGCATCGTGCTCTCGAATGGAACCAGACAACAAACCGAAAACAACTTCGCTTGTTTCAGGGTCCAGATTACCGGTTGGTTCATCCGCCAAGATCAATCCGGGTGAATTGGCTAACGCTCGAGCAATTGCAACGCGCTGTTGCTCACCGCCAGATAATTGAGCTGGTCTGTGACTTCCGCGATCCTTAAGACCCATCAGCTCCAAAAGATTCTCCGCACGCGCAATAGCGTCTCTTTCCGCAGTCCCACTGACCAAGAGAGGCATCATAACATTCTCTACTGCATTGAATTCTGGCAACAGGTGGTGGAATTGATAGATATATCCAACATTATGACGACGCACCAAAGTACGATCTCGGTCCGCCAAATCGTCAGTCTCAATACCGCAGATTGATACTTTGCCCGTATTTGCACGCTCAAGAAGTCCGCAAATATGTAGGAGTGTTGATTTGCCGGCACCAGATGGTGCCACAAGTGCAACAATTTCACCTGCAGTAATCTCAAGGGATGTACCGCGCAGAATATCAAGCGTGCCCTCACCTTGTGTGTATTGCCGCGTGATGTCTGTAAGCGAAAGTTTTGAATTAGCCATAACGCAAAGCCTCCACGGGATCATATTGTGCCGCACGCCATGCGGGGTAAAGCGAAGCGAGGAAACTTAGAAGAAGCGTAAGTCCAACTATGAGACCCACTTCGTACAAATCTGTCTTTGAAGGCAACTCGGCCAAAAAGAAAATCTCCGGTGGGAATAGTGTTATGCCAAGTGTTTCAGACAACCATGCGCGAATGGCTTCTGCGTTAAATGCGATTACCAGGCCAACAACTAGACCAATTATGGTGCCAGCAACGCCAATTGCAGTCCCCGTCATACAGAATATGCGCATGATAGAAGCCCGCGTTGCACCTATTGTACGCAGCACTGCGATATCTGAGTTTTTCTCTTTAACAAGCATGACAAGCGAGGAGATAATGTTAAAGACTGCGACCAAGACGATCATGGACAGGATCACAAACATTACAACCCGCTCTACTTGTAACGCAGAGAATAGCGTTTCATTACGACGTTGCCAGTCGGTGAAGATCATCGGCCGCTCAGCAGCAACTTGAAGTGGATCGCGCAAAGTCTTTGTACTATCGGCGTCTTCCAAAAAGATCTCCAATGCGCTTACGCGATAAATCCGTTTATAGGCCTCATCGATTTGCGCGTCAGTTGCGTCTAAAGGCAAAGGGCCGATGCCATCCTTGAGAACATCTCGATACAAGTTGAAGTAGTCCTGACCCTGGGTCAAAGGCATATAAACAAAGAAACTATCAAACTCGACCATTCCCAGCTCAAAAATGGTTGATACAGGGTACGAGCGGATTTGAGGTGCGGTTCCAAACGGCGTAACCACACCATCCGGCGTAATGATAGTCACAGGATCACCAATTGAAACGCCAAGCTTTTGCGCTAGACGAATACCAATCGCAACGCCGCGACTATTGTCCCATTCGTCAAAACCGCCGAGTATGACAGAGCTAGACATTGCAGGAAGTTTGTTCATGTCAACTTGGGACAAACCACGCACTGAAACGCCAGTGGATTGACCTACGCCGGTTGCGAGAGCCTGGCCTTCAACATATGCGACGACAGATACAACACCCTCGACGTTCTCCATTCGCAATGCCGCCTCATCGAAGTCCTCGAATTGCTCTTCAATTGGGAAAACCGTGAAATGGCCGTTTAGTCCCAAAATCTTGTCAATAAGCTCGGCACGAAAACCATTCATGACTGACGTCACAACAATTAGCGTAGCGACACCAATCGCGATGCCAGTAAGCGTCAGCGCGGCAATTACCG
>Ga0315336_1005052_pt1 | contig 14849 bp, 5 predicted proteins | sample ASW5metaG_FD_204512 | JGI IMG/M metagenome (GOLD analysis project Ga0315336, IMG submission 204512) | Ammonia-oxidizing marine archaeal communities from Monterey Bay, California, United States - ASW #5 | ecosystem: Environmental > Aquatic > Marine > Intertidal zone | place: USA: California...
AAAACTGAACTCTACCGCGGCAGGCAGGCTGAGTCCGACGAGCACACCGCAGACAATGGTCGCTAAACTGCGACTTGTACCTGGCCATAGCGCCAAAGACTGAGCGAGCCCGATTATCAACGCCATCTTCCAGGTGAGATCTTCCAGGCCATAACCCGAATGAGACGACCGCTTTTGCCAACGCGCTACGGCCAGGATCACCAGACCACCAACGAACCATGCTGCCACAATTGGCTTGACACCGAATAGGAAGTCTTCAATCGTCCCCTTAAACAATAGGCCGAGGACAGCGGCTGGAAGAAACGCGACGAAGATGTTCACCGCGATTTTCGACCCCTGTTTGTCAAGACCGAGAAAACTGCGGAACATCTGTCGAACCCTGCCGAAGTAGAGCATCAATACGGCTCCAATGGCTCCGGCCTGGATGCAGATGGCGTAAGCGTCGGCCGCGTTAGATTTCTCCAGCCCCATGGCCCGTTGTGCCAGGATCAAGTGGCCCGTGGAACTGACGGGCAAGTACTCCGTGAGCCCTTCGATGACGCCCAGCACGACAACCTGTGTTAGCGTCATATGGGGAGTCGTTTGGGTGTCCTCGACTGCGATCTTCGTGTCGTCTTGACCCCCTGTCTCGCTAGTCCCTGTCCCTGTCGCAAAAGCGTGGGACCCGAAGAGCAGGATCAGGAACGCGGTAGCGATGCTTCTCAAACGAGAGCATGAGATCCGTCGGTGTCGAGAGCAAGCTTCTTTAGTGCACATGGTCTTGGTTCCTTAGCAACTTGTTCGACCCAGGAATGGGATAAATTCACCACTTTCCACGGCTTGTGCGGCGCTGTTTTTCTCTCTTGGCCGATGGTAAGAACATACATACATACCACACGCTGTCGCCTGCCGAATAGATGTCAGGGAGGGAGGAACTGTGACCTTATCAGAAGGCCGGGCCGCGGCCTCTCATCATCGTGCACAACTATTTACATACAACGTTTTACGGGGTGTTTTCATGGAAGGTAGAGGCCAGACTACCGACATCGTAACAGACGAAACTCACCTGCGAAATCTTGCGGAAGAACACGGACAGGAGCACGTGTTCAGGTTTTGGGATGAATTGAACTCAGCGGAACGGTTGGTCCTCTTAGATCAACTGCGCAATGTGGACTTCGCTCTTACTGAGCGTCTCGTCCGAAAGCACATTGTGGCGGCGGCGGTGTCCCCGGAGAAAGGCACGCTCAGTCCCGCCCCCATCATCGCGCTACCCAGTTCCGAGAAAGAAGAGCAGGCGACAGGAGCGGCCCATCAAAGGGGAGAAGAGCTGTTGCGGAAAGGCCAAGTTGCTTGCTATGTCGTCGCTGGTGGACAGGGTACGCGGCTCGGATTCGATGGACCCAAGGGCACATTCACAATCGGTCCTGTCAGTCAGAGGTCGCTTTTCCAAATCCATGCGGAAAAGATACGGGCCCTTTCTGTACGCTACGGTGCGAAGATACCCTGGTATGTGATGACGAGCGAGGGTAATCACCCGGCGACCGTCAATTTCTTTCAAAAGATGCAGTTCTTCGGTCTCGGCCAGGAGAATGTCCGCTTTTTTCAACAGGAGATGCTTCCCGCTGTTGACGAGAAGGGAAAGTTCTTGCTGCATGCGAAGTCTTGCATTTTTACCAGCCCTAACGGGCACGGAGGATCGCTCAAGGCCCTCCATGAATCGGGTTCTCTCAGGGACATGCGCGAGAGAGGCATCGATTCTATTTTCTACTTCCAAGTGGATAACCCTCTCGTAGACGTGTGCGACCCGGTCTTCCTTGGCCACCACGCTTTGGGAGAGTCAGAAATGTCCTCCAAAGTTGTCCGGAAATCGAGTTGGGAGGAAAGAGTCGGAGTCATCGTGCTCCGAGACGGAGTTCTCACCGTAATTGAATACAGCGATCTTTCCGACGAAGAAGCCCAGGCGATCACGTCCGACGGAAACCTCAAGTACTGGGCAGGGTCCATCGCGATACATCTTCTTTCCGTGGATTTCGTGGAAGGCTTGAATCAGGGAGGCTTTAGCCTTCCTTATCATCGCGCAGCGAAGAATGTTCCTTACCTGGACGAGGCAGGGAGTCGGTGTGAGCCAACGGACAAAAACGGTATCAAGTTCGAGACTTTTGTCTTTGATGCCTTGAACAAAGCACGTCACTCAGTGACCATGGAAGTAAGGCGCGAGCAGGAATTCAGCCCGGTGAAGAACGCTACCGGCGACGACTCTCCGCGTAAGGCCAGGGAGGACATGACAGCCCTCTACCTGCGCTGGCTGGAAGCCTGCGGTGCAAAGGTCGAGCGCGGAGAAGACGGAAGCTTTGCTGGACACGTAGAGATAAACCCTCTCATGGCGCTCGACGCCGCCGATCTTTCAAAACACGTCAAGCCGGGGAGCGTCGTCCGCGATCAATTCACTGTGTGAGAGGTTTGTACACCATGAACACTCCCGAAGGACATCATCGATCCCGCAAGCGTCAGGTCGCAGCAGATAATCAGCGGTTGCAAGGCGTGGACGCGGGTACTTGTATCGTGAGTGCCAGGCGGGCGTGTGGCGCCATCGCCGCCGACAAGCCTCCTCAAGACGACATCGATTGCGCCCTGGAAGTCATGAAGGCGTGGATGACCGAGAAGCGGTTTGAGAACTATCACGAGGCCGTGCGGGCATTGATACAGCTGGCCGGCGACGAGTCGATCACGAAGGAGGAACGGGACGAAGTGGCCCGGGAGCTCGTGGACAGTTTCCGCAAGCAAATCAAGTTCGGCACTGGTGGCCGGCGAGGGCGTGTGGGGATCGGACCGAACCGAATCAACCCGCTCGTGGCGTCACTGACTGCGCAGGGACATGCCGACTACGTCCTGCAGTCAAAGTTGGCCGAGGGGCTGGACGAGGCGACCATCAACCGGCGTGGAATCGTGGTCGCCTCCGACGTGCGGGAGTTTCACGAGTACTACCCCGCGGAGTCGGAGGGGATGCTGAAGTACCGGATGATCCTGGAGCGGTCCGCCGGAATGAAAGGCTTCAGTTCGTACGACATCGACCGGATCGGCGCGGAGGTGTACGCAGCAAACGGGTTTCACGTGTACGTCCCGCGTCGGCGGCGTCCCACGCCCTGGCTGTCGTACCAGGTGCGGTTCCTGCACCGCAGTCTCGGTGATCCGTTTTACCACGAAACGCAGATCGCCGGAGCCGGCGGCGGTACGGTGAGCAGCTCCAGCCACAACCTGCCAGACAACAACGGCCAGAAGTACTACGTAGGAGGTCGTGAGGGGACAGGCGACGGTGGCGGCCAGTTGACCCCTCCCGGCGATGCGCAACTGGTCGCGGCCGGGGAAGCGGCGAAAGAGATCAAGCGACTGCCTTGGAAGCGAGGTCTCCGAGATGGCCTAATTCACTCGCTGACGGACAGCGAGCTTCGCCGGCTCGACGAAGCCTACTACCAGGCGTTGCTGGAACTGTTCGTGGACTACGGGTCAACGCCCCAACGGGCGCAACGTGCCTCCTGGGCCTTCCATGCGATCAACGGAGTCGGGGATACGACTCTACTGGAGGTGGTCAAACGATTCGGGTTTCGGTCCCCTTTCCGGTCAAGCACCGATCGACACGATCCGCGTTTTCCGGATGCGTTCGGAAATCAGCCGAATCCGGAGGTGGAGGAGACCTTCCGGGAGAGTGTGCAACAGATTATGGAGCGACATCCGGACGCGACGTTCGGGGTAATCACAGATCCAGACGCAGATCGAGCAGGCCTGATGCTCAAGCGGGGCGATCGATTCGTCGCTGCGAACGACAACGATGAGATCTCGCTGATTGACATCTTCTACACGCTGCAGAAATGGAACGAGCGGCGGGATGGCCAGCCAAGTCGATTCGATGCACTGGCGGACAGCGCCGAGATCGGCGTGGTGGTCAACACCGTGGTGTCGAATCCGCTGTCGCAGAAGATCGTGGATTACTTCAAAGAGCGGTACGAGCAGGAAAACCCGGGCAAGACGCTGGATCTGCGGTTGCTGACGCATCTGGTCGGATTCAAATACACCGGAGAGATCATCTCGTCGATCCGCAACCAACGATTCGAAGGGATCACGCAGCAGGTTTTCGAGCAGGCCGGCATGTCCGAGTCCGACCTTGCGAAGGCGAGATTCATCATCTCGCACGAGGAAGGCGAAGGCGGGCTGATCGGCGCGGAAGGGAGCGTAGACAAGGATGCGACGGCGGTGACGTTGAGCCTCCTCCATCTCGCGGCGGAGCTTGCCGAACAGGGTCGAACGCTCATCGACTACCTGGATGACATCTACAAGCAAGTGGGCTACGGCCGTGTCGGCTTGGAGCCTATCGTCTTGGAAGGTTCGCGGGGTGAAGCCGCGACCAAAGAAGTTCAGGGCCGGCTGCGTGGCGAGCGGACGGCGTCGATCCAGACCGCGGATCCAACCCTGGACGAGGAGATTGACCGGTGGGTGGGGCCTTACAATAGTCGACCACCGAGCCACCTTGCCGGCGTTGCCGTCAGGGCCGTTCGCGACTACTGGACAGGACCGGCATTCCAGGCTAACACCGAGTTGGAGTCTCGAAACGTGCTGGTATTCGAGCTGGCTGACTTCGACCTGAAGGACATTCGGGACCTCGGGGTCGAGGAGTCGTTCGTTATCTCGGGTGCAAAAGTCGTCGTGCGACCGTCTGGCACGGAGCCCAAGACGAAGATCGCGGTGTATGTGCCGGGGCCGCGTCTCGGGCGGGACGCGAGTGCTGAAGCACTCAGGGTCGCCCAGGACAGGGTTGATCGCGCCTGGCGGATGTTGCTGGATGCAAGCCTTCTGCTGGCGTACGACTATGCGGGATTGGGCTCGCAAATGCCGCACGAGCCGCAGGACCGGTTGGAGCTGGTCCGGCTGTTCTTCAACCTGCCGACATCCAAGAAGCTGCGGTACTTCGGGTTCCAGAGACGCATTCGGCAGTGGGCGGAAGCGGTGCAGGCAGGGAGCATGCCGCTCGCGCAAGCTCAGGAGAAGGCGAGATCCGAGACCGCACAATTCCACAAGAGGTCCGGCTTGGAGCAGATCGCAACGAGTTTGAAGTTGAGGTTGGCCGATCAATTGAACGAGGGCGCCGATCAAGAGGAAATAGCGAGACTGCAAGCACAGGTCGCGTTCGGAGACGAGAAAGGTAAAAGCGTTTTCCAGACCCTGCGCGACTCGGGTCCGGTTGAGCGGGTCATCGAGCGGGCCCATGCTTCGCAAGTCGTACCGGACAGCACGAGTCTCACTTCTGAGACCGCCAAGAGCACCGCTGGAAACGACTACGCCGCTGCCATCACGAAGAACGTCGCATTGATAAACGAGCTCATCGAAACAGGACAGACCCCTGACGTGATCGGCACCGTCTCTGGCTCGGTCTCGGCGCAGAACTTCTGGCAACAGATTCTCGACCAGGCCAAGGGGCTATTCCACGCCAAAGCCTCGATCTCTTTCATCGAAGACCTGCCAACCAATCAGGCGTTCGGACTGTTGCTGCTGTGGCACCGCTTGAGGGAGTCCGTACTGGCCCACCCGGACGAGTTCGGACTCGACGTGATCGAGGCACAGCGACTCCTGGACGCGGGAGAATTGGATCTGGGCGTGTTGACGGCGTTCGTGTTTGGCGCCGGGACTCGCTCAACCCCGCTAACCGAGACGGACAATGCACAGAAACCGGCGATTGGCACCCCCGTCGAGGTGGAACAGCCGGATGGGACGAAGCGGTACCTATCCATGGTCGAGTTGGCGATGCGGTACTTCGTGGGGGTGCAACAGTATTTGTCACGTTCCGGGTTCAAGGGCCTCGTGGTGAAGTGGGGAGACGAGGTTCAGATTCCCACCCGTCCGCTGATGACAACCGATCCGCTGTTCGCCGATGCAGCCATTGTTCGGTTTGTTTCGGTGCAGGAGATGACCGACGACACGGCTCGGAACAAGGACTGGGTCGGCGTAAACGAGCGGGGCGAGGTCACCGCCTTCATCCCGCGGCGTCCGATCGCTGAGATGGCGAAGCTGGCGGACCGCGGGCTGCTGCAACGCCGGGAACAGTCGCTCTACGGAGGCATCAACCTCGGCTCGATCGCGATCTCGTACCGACTGCTCGATCTACTTTGGGACGAGTTTGGGAGTGACGTGTTGAAGACGGAAGACGACGGGGTGGCGCGCGGGGATCGGCCGGCGCTGGATCCGGAGTTCTTCACTGCACTCACGATCGCTGCCATGTCGGATCCGGCGGAGCGCGAGGCGGCCTGGCAGCAGGCGCAGGCAGAGTCCAGCGCGGTGCAGGCACTGACACAGCACGCGGAGCTTGGCGACGTGCTGGGACGGCTGCGGCGTGTCCTGGATCGCTATGAGGAGCGCTATGGGCAGCCGATCAAGACCGTGGCGATGGACTTTCAGGATCAATACTGGGGTGACGTCGGTCAACACGCAAAGATCTATGACTTCTACATGGCCTTGAACGATGCGGGTGCGTCGGGGGAGGTTGCCCGGTCGATCGCAGGGGCTCTAAGTCAGCGCGACTCGAATGGCAATCTGCTCGTAGGCGACACGTCCATCAGCCCGCGAGCGGAGGTGAAGAACTCGGTGCTTCTCAATGCGACGATTACCGGCTCCGGCACGGTAGAAAACACCGTGCTGATCGGCACCCGGGTCGGCGACATCACCGCGAAGGACGCGTTCGATTTCGGCAGCACCGCGTCGAAGTTGACCCTCGCGCCGCGGGGTGGCACCTACAAAGTGGTGTCCGACAAGCCCGTGGAAGCGAGGGCAGGAATGCGAGTGACGACGGTTTTCATGCCCGAGAGTGGCACGCACCACCTGCGGGTCCTTGAGGAGACCGACCTGCGGAACAAGGACGAGACGTACGACGTGCCGATTCTGGGCAACAAGGTGTCCTTCGCACAGGCACACCAGGAGATGGGAGCACTCTCGGTATCCGACTTGCGCCAGGTTCGCCGCAAGGCCGAGAGGAAAGTCACGGATGGACTGCTCGTTGATGCCATTGGGCTGGGCTCACAGTGGGCGATTGCAGAAGCGATCGACGAGCTCCAGGATTCCATGGGAGACGACCACACCCACCCGTTGAAGCCTCGGATTGCCCAAGCGATCCAGATGCCGGCTGCTCGAGCCACAATAGCGCTGATGTCGCCGCGGGTGCAGACCCAAGCAGCGTTGCTATACACGTACTTCGACCGCCTCGAGGCGGCGACGGAACAGGTGGTAGAGCAGGGTGGCATGACGTTTCTGCCGAATATTCGCACCGGTGAACAGGGCTATCGATGGGGCCCACGGGCGGTTTGGTCCTACACCCTGGATCGCATGGGAATGGTGGACGCGCAGAAGGGAGACGTGTTGGATCCCGAGGGGCTCAGTCGACTCGGGTTGAAGAAGAGCACCTTTGTTTCGGAGCGGTGGTTCGTATCGGACGACGCACAATTTCCGTCCTGGGCGCAGGTCGACCTGGATGGCAGCCGGGTGGCGGTACCCCTCTACTGGCTTCTGCTCAAACATCCGGACGACTGCCTCGGGGAAAGGCACGTGAAGGCGTTCGGGCCAGCCACGGGGATGGTCGGCAAGTACCTCGATGCGGCGGAGCCGCTGTCGTGGCAAGTTCACATCGGAATTACCGAGGGCTACGTGGTACTCCAGATGCAGGAGGGCAGCGGACTCTACCTGGGGAGCAACGAGCCTGAGGAGGATGAGCGTCGTCTCGCGTTGATCCGACGTGTGCGGGATATGTTGACAAGCGAAGATCCACGGGTAGTGCGCTGGCCGGAGGCTTCTGACGTGGAGACAGCCTACCGCGATGTCTCGACGATGATCGATCGCATCGCGCCGCAGATCCAGGAGGACATGTCGATCACCGAGCTCGTCTATCTGCTCCTGACGGACGGAATGAACGTGGTGGACGTGGCGGGCTTCGGGATTGACGACGGTGGCGGATTCGACCCCGAGCTAAGTCTCGTCCAGTCGGTGGCATTGAGACAAGGCGACCGACTGATCACGAACGAACGCGCGCCGCACGCGCTGTTCGGGCGCACACGAGATCCAAAAAAACCACCGGCGACGGGGACGTTCATGGAGTTGAAGGCCACACCCACCGGGTGGCCGCGAGTCTCTACCACCCAGCAGACTGGAGCGATCGCGGACAACCTGCTGGGCAAGCAGGCACGGCCCGCCAAGGTGATCGGTGAGACACTCAAAGAGTGGCTGCAACAGATTCAGTCGGCCGGGTACTGGCGCAAGCTGGTGGAGGAAGACCTGCGACACCACGGTGGCAATGAGCTCACCGGTGTGACTCAGGGGGTGGGGAGCATGCTACTGCACGACGAGAAGCAATACGCGGGTCGGCAGATCGTCATGCAGCCGGGCAGCCGAGTCAGGATGGTGCGGCATGGCCAGCACTCGGGATTTCTGGTGCGAGCGATGGACGAGGTGACGCGGGAAGATCGAGGCGGCGTGAAAGTGACGGTGAAAGAGTGGCAGCCCGACATACCGGTCGACCGGCTGCCGATCATTCGGCAGCTCTACTCCGAGGAGGATGCGTTCATCCTGGCGAAGCGCCGGGGCCAGGCGGTGGACTTGGTGATCGTGAACGAGGGCGAGGTCGCCGTCGAAGTGGTCGACTTCAAACGCCGCGTTGCCCAGGACTGCCCTCTGCCCGAGCCTGTCTCGTGTGAAGCTGAAACCGCCGCCGGCCCGCCGACAGCGAACCACCAGGTGGCCAACGACTGACTCGAGAACACAACACTAGGTCGTCGGTTCCGCGGGGTAGATCTCCGGGCGGACCTTCTGGACCACGAAGTCCATGAGCTGCTCGATGCGGACATAGCCTGCCAGACGTTTGTTGTCTTCCCGGGAGACTACGGGTAGTTTCTTCACGCCGTGCTCGCGCATGGTCGACACCGCGAGGATCGCCGAATCGTCAGACTTCACCGCGATGATGTCTGTCTCCATGATGTCCTTCAGCCGAATGTCGGCCCGCCCACGTTTGTTTAGGGCCGCCGCCTCGACAACGCGTAAAAGGTCGGTTCGCGTCAGTATCCCCGCCAGCTGCTGCTGGTCGTTGACCACGAAGAAGAAGCCCTGTTTCTTCTTGCTGAAGAGGGGCAATGCTTGGTCGAACAACACGTTCTCGTTCAAGGGCTCCGCAGGGAGAGGCTCGATGAACGTGGACAACGGCTCGTGCTGGAGGACTTCGTGTGCCCGGGGGAGGTGTTGCCAGATATCTGTCCGCCTTCGCAGCGCGGCTGCGAAGATTTCTTTCAGCGGCGTCAGGGCACCCGAGATGCGGCTGAAAACGTCTTTGCCCATGACGAGCACCTCGACCGGCGAGCGGGCGCGAACCCCTTTTCGGTGGGGCTGGTTCTCTAACAGGGCCATTTCGCCAAAAAAATCACCGGGTCCCAGAACGGTGATGACCTCGTCACCATCCCCAGCTGCGGGCCGCAATACTTCGACTTCGCCCTTCTTGATGACATAGAAGTTGGCCGACGGATCCCCTTGCGCGAAGATGATGGCGCCCGCGTTGTAGTAGGCGTTGGTAACTCGGTCCGTGACGTTCGTCTTCAGATGGGCAAGATCCCTCGAGAACATGAGCTCCCAGGTCCAGTCGAAGGCGAGTTTGACGCGTCCGGACCAGGATGGAAGCTTCATCAGATAGATAGTCCGCCAGAGGAACCATGCAAGGAAACCCGACAGACGCATGCCAAATAGCTCTGCGACTGCGCTGTGCCCCCCGATCGCGCACAGTTGCCCCAGTTGCTTGAACCGGAACGGCCGCGTCGTTTGACCTCTCAACGCGCGGATGATGTTCCTCGCTACTTGCCCGCCCTGCCGTTCGGCGAACTGTCCCGTGGGAGGACAGACGGCATCATCGTAGCTGTTGATGACCTGGGCGCAATCCCCGATCGCCCATGCATTCTCGAAGCCGGCGATCCGCATGTCGGGCTCGGTGATCAGCTTGCCGCGTTCCTTGGGGCTATCCAGGCGTTCGATGAACGGTAAGGTCACGTTGCCGATCGTGCAAACGACGGTTGCACCGCGGAGTCTGGCCCCCGATTTGAGCCCAGTACCGGCGGAAGTTACCTGGCTGACTCTTTCTCCCAGAAGGATTTTTATGCCAGTCTTCTCCATTTTTCTTTGGGCGAAATCACGGAGGCTCGGGCTGACTTCTGGAAGAATCTGATCCCGCGAGTGTATCAGCGTCACGGTGAGCTCGTCGGCGGATATGTTTTGAAAGAAACGTCGGCTGCTGCGAACGAGATCATTGATTTCTCCCGCAACCTCGACACCGCTGAATCCACCGCCTATTACGATGTAGGACAGATACCAGCGACGGAGTTCCGCATCGTCACACAGCTCCGCTTTCTCGAGCTGCTCCATCACGTGGCTGCTCAGGCAGAGAGCATCTCCGACGGTCTTCAGCGGGAAAGCGTGATCGGACATCCCGGGGACCACGCTCAGGTTTGGCCCAACCCCGCTGGCCAGCACGAGATGGTCGTAGGCCATCTGCGCTGGCCGGCCACCGTCCTTTTCAAACTTGACGCTCTGATTCTTGAGGTCGACCTCTTGAACCTCGACTGTATGGCAGTGTACTCCGGGTAGCATCTGCCTCAGGGGCGCGGCCGTGGCGTTCGGATTGATCGACCCTCCAACGACCTCCGCGAGCAGCGGGTGGAATACCAAGTGGTTTTCGCGGTTCAAGATGACGATTTCGTAACGGTCCCTCGGCAGCCGAGCGCGGAGCACCTTGGCGCACTTCACGCCGCTGAATCCACCGCCGATGATTAGAATTCTGCTGAGGGGCATGCCGCGTTTATCGGAAACGAGAGAGAAAAGCTGAACCCTTGGTGTTCAGTGTTCACTCAAGTTGACTGAGTTCTTTCGGACTGCGCATGCCACCTTATCATAACCCGAAGCGTAAGCGAGGAGAGCAGCGCTGCGTCTCCTCGCTTACGCTTCGGGTTACTATTCATGAACACTGAACACTTCTTCAATATCCCAGCCCCCTCAATAACTCCCCGCAAACCGCCTCAACCTCCTTCACCTGCTGCGGCGTCAGGTTCTCCGTGTAGCGGCCGATTCTCCGGCTGTGGTTCTCGACGTAGTGGCGTACTTGCTTCTTTGCGTGGTAGCTGCCTTCGGTGGCGTCCTGGATCCTCGGGAGGAAGCGGTTGACCTCGGGGTGGGTGGGAAGCTCGAGAAACTCGAGGACACGCGCGACGACGCCGGCCGCGTCCTGGACAAGTCCTTCGTAGCGAATCTCGTGGTACCGCGACGGCGGGAGGGAGTGGGCGTCATTTTGTGCCACCGTCACCGCATCCCGCCACTGGTGCGCGCAGCGGACGTGATTCTCTCTCGGATACCTCTCCAGCAACTCTCGCCAGCCGGGGATCTCGAGGTGACCCCAGCGCTCCCCGCGGTTGCGGAACATGAGCGACGCCACCGTGTCGCGGCCGTCGCGGATGATATGGAGAAACCGCGCATCGGGATAGATTGCGTTGAGAAAACGGATGCGGATCACGTGCTTCGGGTTTTTTTCGATGAGCACGTCTCCGCGAAGGTCCCTCCGCGCCTTCTCGAGCGCGGCGTCGATGGCCCGCGCAACGCGCGTGGTGGCGTCGGCCTCCGTAAGTCGGTGGTCCGGCCGTTCGGGGACGAGAGTGTTCCAGATCGCGCTTGCCTCGAAGAGGTAGGCTACCCGTGGATGAGCCGCGATCGCCTCGCCGAGAATGGAAGTTCCGGAGCGAGCGCATCCGATCAGGAAGACCGGAGCGCGGCTCGAAGGGCTCAAGCTCCCCAGCTCCAGGTCGTCGTCTGGAAGGGGAAAAACTTCTTCCACTTGCGTTCCACGTACTCAACCGACGGCTGGAATTCCTCCATGAACTCCTCGGACCAGCGTCGGCGAATCTTCGTGGACTCTTCGCTACGCATTATCAGGGAGCCCTTCGCATCGCGATGCTTGTGCCAGACAAAGGCGTCGACCGCATAGCTCTTGAGGCCTTCGTCTCGCGAGGCGAGAGAAAGGTCGATCCCGTAGCAGTGGAACCCCGGCATGTCGGGGTCGAATTTAACGCCTCGACTCTTGCGCACCCCGAGCCACTGCTCATCGAGCGAATCTACCTCGTGAGGCAGCGGGCCGACGCGGTAGTAGCCGCTCGGATCACACCAGTGACCGCGGAGCTCCTTCGAGGATCCTGGAACCGGCGGCAAGGCCCCAACGGCGCCGATGACGCCCCAGCGGGGGTCCCGTTTCTCGAGCTCGAAGAGCGCAGCGAACATCTTTTCCTCCCAACCGTCGGGGAGAAGGACATCCTGGTGGACGAAGAAAATCAAGTCGTGTTGGGCCGCGATATAGGCGTCGTGGTAGAGGTGCGAGATGCTCTGATAGCGCTTGTTGTCGCGGTTGTCGACGAGGATCCATTGATGAGTCGACGAGCGGGAAACAGGTGAGGACTGCAGGTTGTTCCGCAGCTCCTCGAAGTCATTCACCGCCACGACGAAGGTCACCGGCTCGAAGTTCGGTATCTGCGACGACAGCGGCTCGAGGAGGTTGTGGCGCTCGGCGGGGTCATACGCCAGGTTGTAGGCGTACTTTTTTACCGCGTCGTTCCTGCGTGCGGTGATGCGTTTGAGAGGGTATGCGAGCTCCGACTGGATCTCGATGTTGCACGTATCGTAGCTTTCCCGAACGCAGTCCTTGCTCCAGAAGATGTAGCCGCGGTCCAGACCGGTGAGTCGGCGGTGGCTGGGAAGGTCGAACAGGAAACGCCCTGGGAAGCCCGCGATCTTGTCGCCCAGAAGGGTGAGAACCGTGGGAACGAGGTCGATGGTCGAGACGAAGTGCTCCTCGGTCACAGATGGCTCGCACCGAGCACGTAGCTGCGGTGGCAGCCAGACCACGAGGGGCACGTGCGTCAGATCGTCGTGCAGCCGCCCGCAGTGGTGGACGCGCCCGACTTCCGGGTTGAAGCCCTCTCCGTGATCGCTCACGAAGACGACCACGGTCGCGTCGAAGTTCACTCGCTGCAACAGCTCCTCCACCTTCTGATCCGTGAAGCGGATTCCGGCATCGTACTTCGCCATCAGGTGACGCGTCTGGCGGGCTTGGTCCACACCCTCCGGCGGGTGGCGCCAGATATCGGGACCGTCCCGCACCGAGCGTAGGGCCGGGTGGATCTCCTCCCCCAGCCAGTCGCGAACTTCGTGGTAGTACTCCCGATCCATGTGGTAGTCGTGCACGATGTTCGTGTGGAAGAAGAGAAACCAGGGCTTTCCCTCAGCCGAGCTTGATCGGCCAGCAAGGCCATCGAGGAACTCTTTTGCCAGGTCGAACGGTCTCAGGTGGTCCTCCCGCGGGGTCCACTCGTAGCGGTCGAAACCTGAGTCCCACCCGAAGAACTTCCACTTGGCCGGGCGGCGGGTCAAGCCGAGGCCCTCGAGGGTGTCGCGCGAGATGGAGTCCGTGACCACGTTGCCGTTGTTCGTGATCCCGAGGCGGTAGTAGTCCTTTCCGAGGTAGTGGCCCAGCTTCGGCTTCTGAAATTTCCTGTTGTGGTCCACGAGACCGTGGCCAGCGGGGTCCTGCCCGGTAATGATCGAGGCGCAGGCGGGGAGCGTCCAGCCGACTGGCGAGCGGCAGTTTTTGAAGAGGGTTCCGGAAGGGATTCGCCGGTCCAGATTGGGGGCCGTGTCCCTGTCGTAACCGTAGGTTTTCAGGTGATCCGCGCGCAGGTCGTCGACGACGACGAAGAGGATATTGTAAGGCCTGCCGCGCTCCTCGGGGGTATACGCCAGCTCGAAGGTAGGGTTGTGGGAGGGATTCTGTCGCATGCTCCCATTCTGACGAAAAACCAGCGAGTTTAATCAAGAATTTTGTACCGTTACCATTGCTGGATTGTAACAGGTCGGCTCTGCTACACTTGTGCGTCTGCGAAGGAGACTGCATGGCCAAGAGCAACAAAACCAAAGACGAAAAAAAGATCACTCCGCGTGCCGAGGATTATTCTCAGTGGTACATCGACATCGTGCAGCGTGCCGAGCTTGCCGATTACGCCCCGGATTTGAAAGGGTGCATGGTCATCCGGCCGCACGGCTACGCGATCTGGGAGCTCATGCAGAAGTACCTGGACTCTATGTTCAAGGAGACCGGGCACCAGAACGCTTACTTCCCGCTTTTCATTCCGGAAAGCTATATCAAGAAAGAACAGGAACACTTCGAGGGCTTTGCGCCCGAGTGTGCGGTCGTGACACACGGAGGCGGCAAGGAGCTTCAGGAAAAGCTCTACGTGCGGCCGACGTCGGAGATGATCATCTGGCGGATGTACAAGGAGTGGATCCAGTCGCACCGCGACCTGCCGATCCTCCTGAACCAGTGGGCCAACGTGGTGCGCTGGGAAATGCGTACGCGTCTCTTTCTCAGGACGACGGAGTTTCTCTGGCAGGAGGGACACACGGCTCACGCGACGGAGGAGGAGGCGCGGGAGGAAACCTTGCGGATGCTCGAAGTCTACCGACGTTTCGCGGAGGACTTCATGGCGCTCCCAGTGCTCACGGGCAAGAAGACCGAGAACGAGAAGTTCAAGGGAGCCATCGACACGTACTCGATCGAGGCCATGATGCAGGACGGGAAGGCGTTGCAAGCCGGCACCTCCCACTACCTGGGTGAGAACTTCGCGCGCGCTTTCGGTGTGACGTTTCAAGCGGAGGATGGTAGCTCGCGCCACGTTCATGCGACGAGCTGGGGCGTTTCGACGCGTCTCATCGGGTCCTTGATCATGGCGCATTCCGATGACCAGGGGCTCCTACTACCACCCCTCCTC
>Ga0315336_1005053_pt1 | contig 14844 bp, 11 predicted proteins | sample ASW5metaG_FD_204512 | JGI IMG/M metagenome (GOLD analysis project Ga0315336, IMG submission 204512) | Ammonia-oxidizing marine archaeal communities from Monterey Bay, California, United States - ASW #5 | ecosystem: Environmental > Aquatic > Marine > Intertidal zone | place: USA: California...
GCCGGGGCCGGTGTCGACGGAGACGGAGGTGAGGTCGCCCTTGTCGATCTCAGCCAGACGGCAGGCATGGTCGATCATGGGGATGAGGGTGGGGGTGTGCCTACGGCCGGCGGGCCAAGTGAGCTCAGCGACGACGCGGCCTTCGTCGCTGAGGGCGACGGCGGCGGTGGGGCCGACGGTGTCGATAGCGAGCTCCACTAGTTCGGGCCCCTGTCGGGGTTGAGGAAGCGTTGAAGGAGTGCTCCGGAAGCGGGGCCGCGGGCGGTGAGGATGATGGTGCGATCGTCCGTGATCTTTTGGGGAGGGTCGGCGCCGGCGTCGAGATTGGTGTCAAATTGGATGCGGAGGTGGTCGGCAGGAGCACCTTCCTCCCAGCGCTCTGGCCATTCGACGAGAAGGACGCCGTCGGCGGCTTCTTCGTCGAGGAAAAGGTCGGCTACTTCGGAGTCGGCGAGGCGGTAGAGATCGGCGTGGAAGAGGGGCAGGCGCCCCTCGGCGTGCTCGGAGAGCAGGACGAAGCTGGAGCTGCGCACGAGGGTCGGGGTGCCGAGGCCGCGGCCGAGGCCTTGGGCGAAGACGGTCTTGCCGGCGCCGAGCTCACCGGAGAGGAGAACGACGTCGCCGCGCTCCAGCACACGTCCAAGGCACTCGCCAAGCGCGGCGGTCTCTTGGGGGGCGTGGGTGGTGGTCAACCAGGATGGCAACGCGTCACCTATGGCGCTTTGGGAATGAGCTTGCTGGGAGGGAGACATGTCGGAAGGAGTATATGCAGAGACGGGCGTAGACTCGCGCGGTTGGAGGGGGGAACTATGAGAGAGCCGGTACGAGTGTTGTCCGCGCTGCCGATGAGCGAGTCGACGCAGGCGGAGCTGCGGGCGGTCGAAGGGGTAGAGGTACGGGTACTGGGGAGGGAAGCGCGGCGCCTATTTCGAAGCGCGAGGGCAAAGGTCGAGGACGGGGCGGAGGCGGAGATCCGCGAGGCACTGGCGGAGAGCGTGGCGCTTTTCGCACTTGGGTTCGACCACTCATGGCTGGCGGATGGTGGGTCGTTACGGTGGATCCAGCTCGCGTCGGCTGGAGCTGACCAAGCGGTTAGCAAGCCACTGCCGCCCGGGGTGGTGCTGACCAACGCGGGCGACTTGTACGCGACGCCTGTAGCGGAGTGGGTGCTGGCGTTCCTGCTGATGCACGCGAAAGAGATGCCGTTCTTCCTAGCACGACAGGCGGAGGCGGCGTGGAGCCGGAAGGATGCGCTGGCGACGCTGCGGGGGTCGACGGTGGCGATCGTTGGGTTGGGGAAGATCGGGGGGGAGACGGCGCGGCTGTGCCGAGCATTCGGGGCGCGTGTGCTTGGGTCTACGCGGAGCGGCGACGCGGTAGAACGCGGACAACACTGCGATGCGCTCTTCTCGACGGCGGATCTGAACGCCATGGTATCGCAGGCAGACTACGTAGTGCTGGCGGTGCCGCTGACTGAGGAAACGCGCGGCTTCTTCGACAACTCGGCGCTGTCGGCGATGAAGCCGGAGGGGGTGCTAGTCAACATCGCGCGGGGAGCGGTGGTGGACCAAGGAGCGATGGTGGCTGCGTTAGAGGCGGGTCGGATCGCGGCGGTGTACACGGACGTCATGGTACCGGAGCCGCTGCCAGACGGGGATCCGCTGTGGAGCGTGCCGAACCTGTACATCACGCCGCACAACAGCGGATCGTTCGATGATTGGATGACCGTGGCAGCGACGGTTCTGGAGAGCAACTTACGCCGCTTCGTCGCGGGAGAGCCGCTAGAGAACGTGGTCGACCAGGAACTAGGCTACTGACGCGGCTGTTCGCTAGCCGACGACGCTGACCGCGCATCCACCTTCGGGGCGTAGAGTGCGTGCTCGAGGACGTCGCCGAGGCTGGAGGCGAGGTGGAGGGTAATCTCGTCGCAGATCTCTTGGGGGACGGCTGGGAGCCTAAGCCGGCTTGAGTGCGGTGCTGACGACGGCAACGGCGGCGACATTGCCGCTGCCACGGACGTCCATGGCGCGGACTCCCATGGTGGAGCGACCGAAGGAGCCAATGGTGCCGATCTCAGTGCGGAGGAACTTGCCGCCTTCGGAGATGATGACGAGCTCTTCGTCACCGACGACGCAGCGCAGCGCGACGACCGGGCCAGTCTTTGCGCCGGTCTTGTGGGCGATGATACCGACGCCGCCGCGCCCCTTGGGCGGGTACTCGGATTCGGCTGTGCGCTTACCGTAGCCCTTGGCGGTGAGGGTGAGGATCTGGCCGCCGGCTTTGACGATGTCGAGGCCAACGAGGCGGTCGTCCTTGGGGACGCGGATGGCGCGGACGCCGCCGCTGCCGCGGGAGGCGCCGCGCAGGGCATCAACGGGGAAGCGGATAGCGCGGCCGGCGGCTGTGACGACGATGACGTCTTCGCCCGCTTGGGCGTAGGCGGCGCGGACCAGCTCATCGCCGGGCTTGAGGTTAAAGGCGATGAGACCGGCGCGGCGGACGGTAGCGAAGGCGCTGAGCTGCGTTTTTTTGACTTCGCCGCCGCTAGTGGCGAGGACGAGGAAGTCGTTCGCGAAGCTGGCGGCGGGGACAAGGGCGGTGACGCGCTCGTTTCCCTCGAGTTGGATCAGGTTGGCAAGGGGGAGGCCGCGCCACTCGCGGCTGCGCTCCGGTATCTCGTGGGCTTTGATGCTGAAGACGCGTCCACGGTCTGTGAAAAGAAGGAGGTGATCGTGGGTGTCAGCGACGAGGAGGTGACGGACAGCGTCTTCGTCGCGAGTCTTCATGGCGCTGACGCCCTTGCCACCGCGTTGCTGGGTTCGATAGGCGGAGAGGGGCATGCGCTTTATGTAGCCGTCGCCACTGAGTGAGACGACGGAATCCTGATGTGCGACAAGGTCTTCCTCGCTGACCTCTTCGACATCGTGCTCGATAATTTTAGTGCGGCGCGGGCCGGCGAATTTTTCTGCGAGGTCCTCGATGTCAGCGCGGATCAGGGCATCGACCTTTTTGGCGCTACGCAGGATGCCTTCCAGGTCCGCAATGAGCGCAGTGAGCGCCTTGTGCTCATCCTTCAGCTTTTGGCGCTCGAGGGCGGCGAGACGACGAAGTTGCATGTCGAGGACGGCTTGGGCCTGTCGCTCGCTGAGGGCGAAGGGGCGTTTCTGCAGTTTAGTCTTGGCGTCGTCGGCGGATTCGGCTTCGCGGATGGTCTTAATGATAGCGCTGAGCTTGCTGATCGCCTTGAGCAGTCCCTCGAGAATGTGATGACGGTCGCGCGCTTTCTCGAGGTCGAATTCTGTTCGGCGACGGATGATCTCACGTCGGTGATCGATGAAGGCTTGGAGGGCTTGCTTAAGGGTGACGGTGCGGGGCTGACCATCGACGAGGGCGAGCATGTTGACGGCGAAGGTAGAGCGGAGATGGGTGAGCTTGAAGAGCTGGTTGACGACGGTGCGGAGCTGGCCGTCGCGTTTGAGCTCGACTACGACGCGCAGGCCCTCGCGGTCGGACTCATCGCGGAGGTCGGCGATGCCTTCGATACGGCGCTCGCGGACGAGGTCGGCGATACGTTCGATTAGGCCGGCCTTGTTAACTTGGTAGGGCAGGGAAGTGAAGGCTATCTGGGAGCGGTTGCCGCGCGCTGCTTCTTCTTGGTACTCGGCCTGAATGACGAAGCGGCCGCGGCCCGTGGCGTAGATCTCACGCAACGCGGCGCGGCCGAAGACGAGCGCGCCAGTGGGGAAATCTGGACCCTGGACGACGGCCACAAGGTCATCAGCGGAAGCATCCGGATCTCTAAGGAGGAGCTTAACGGCTTCGGCGATCTCGCCGAGGTGGTGCGGAGGAATGTTGGTGGCCATACCCACGGCGATACCGGTAGAACCGTTAACGAGGAGGTTGGGAAGACGGGCGGGGAGGACGGTAGGCTCGGTGAGGGAACCGTCGAAGTTTGATGCGACGTCGACGGTTTGCTTGTCGAGGTCGGCGAGGATTTCCTCGGCGACCCGAGAGAGGCGGGCTTCTGTATAGCGCATGGCTGCGGGTGGGTCGGCATCGACGGAGCCGAAATTGCCCTGGCCGTCGATGAGGGGGTAGCGCATGGTGAAGTCTTGGGCCATGCGAACCATGGCCTCGTAGACGGGCGCTTCCGAGTGGGGGTGGTACTTGCCGAGGACCTCGCCGACGATGCGCGCGCTCTTTTTGTGAGAGCCACCAGCGCCGAGGCCTAGATCGCCGACGGCGTAGAGGATGCGTCGTTGGACAGGCTTGAGGCCGTCGCGGATGTCGGGCAGCGCGCGCGCCACGATCACGCTCATCGCGTAATCGAGGTACGAGGTGCGCATCTCATCCTCGATCTTGATATCGCGGATGGTGCCGATGGAGAGCTCGGGCTCAGGATCGGGGGAAGGTGTTTTACCTTTGGCCATTCGCAGCGAGCTTAACATCCGGCCCCGTTGCGAGGAATCGCCCGCGTAACGGCGGAGCGTGTTTACGCGCGAGCACCACGCCGTGAGCCCGTCACATGTCTCCGTGGGCGGACCCCACGCGTCACAGCTAGCGCGCAGGGATCGGCCCCTAGGTGAGGGGCAGCACGGGGGGCACAGGGGGGGGTTAGAGCAGCACGGGATGGATGGAGGGGTCAGGGCCGGCCAGAGGCGGTCGATGATCCAGCAATGGACGGGGACCGCGCCACACTGAGGCGTGCCTAGCACCAGGGGGAGGCATGGATCGTCAGGATGTTTCAGCAGAGCTGCAGCTGACCCAAGACGCTATTACGGTGGCGCGATGTGCGCCAAGATCTGGCGGAGGCAGACGCAGAAGCGCCGCTGGGGCAGTTCCTCTCCAACTAGTGCTTGGTGCTGGAGCCTGAGGCGCCGCTGGCGGATCGGGAGACGCTGCGCGCCACCATCGATGCGCTAGAGGATCCGATCAAAGAGGGCGGGCACTGCGGTACGCGCTGGTGCTAGTGGACAACCGGCTGGCATCGATTGAGGCGAAAACAATAGCGGGGGAAGAACGCGACTCGGTGGCGGCGACGGCGGCCGACTTGAGCCGGGCAGATCGACAACCTGCGGGCGGTGCTGGGGCGCTAGGCCTGGGTCCCGTCCACGGATCGGCGCTGTGCAGCGTGCGAGATATAGAGTTTCCGATCGGGGCACCGCAGTACGACGCCGCCAAAGAGGATGTGGAAGATGTCTTGGTGGTAGCAGCGACGGCGAACGTGCCGAGCTATAAGCATTGTATCCAGCTGTAGTGGAACCGGATCACGGGCGCGATGGTGGATGCGCGGATCCTGTCGAATGAGGATCGAGTGGCGGCGTAGGCTTGATCTCGCGGATCGAACCGGCCGCGCTTCCCCGGAGGCGGAGGGGCGAGTAGGGTTGACTGCGCATCGAGGCGCCCCGGCGGAGGGGCCCCACGAGCAGGAGCAACGCGGTGGTCTCGCCCGAGACACCGGACGTAGTTATCGATCGACTCCCCGTGTACGTGCGCGCACTAGCGCGAATGCAAGACGAGGAGCGGGTGGTGGTGAGCTCGCAAGAGCTGGGGCTGGAGCTGGGCGTGACGCCCGCGCAGATCCGCAAAGACCTTTCATACTTCGGACGGTTCGGCAAACAAGGACGGGGCTACAACATCGCGCAGCTGTTGGAAAAGCTGCGCGGGATCCTGGGGCTCGATACGGAGTGGCGGATGGCGTTGGTGGGAGTGGGGCGGCTTGGGCAGGCGATCCTGAGTTACGGCGGGTTCGGGCCGCAGGGGTTTTTGTTGATGAAAGCTTTCGACTCCGACCCGGCACGGGTGGGGACAAGCGACCAAGGCGTAACCGTGGAGGATGTAGCGAACTTGGCGGAGAGCCTGCGCACGTCGCCAGTGGACATTGGAGTGGTAGCGGTGCCTGCCGGGGTGGCGCAGGAAGTGATCGATGTGCTGGTGGCGAGCGGGGTACGGGCGATCTTGAGCTACGCGCCGATCGCGGTGCACGTGCCCGCGGGCGTGCACTTACGACAGGTGGACCCGGTGTTGGCGCTGCAGAGCATGACGTTCCATCTCAAGCGGGAGCATGCCGGCGGTCGCTGAACGCGGCTCGTCGTCCCGGCTCCGACCCAGCGGAGCGATCCTAGCGGTCTTCCACAGCGTAGGAGTAACTAGATACTGGCGAGCAGGCCATCGTCGACGGGAGTATTGCGCTCAATCACATCGAGGAATTCGAGGGCAAGGCTGGCACCCTGAGCGACGCACTCCAATGGGTTATCTGCGAGATGGCATGGGACACCGGTCTCTTCAGTGATGAGCCGGGTGAGATTGCGGAGCATGGAACTACCGCCGGTCATGACGATGCCACGGTCGATCACATCGGCGGCGAGTTCGGGCGGAGTATTTTCGAGCGCGGCCTTGATGGTGCCGACGACGGCTGCGAGCGGCTCTTGGAGAGCGGTCGCGATTTCGTTGGAGGTGACGGTAACCGTGCGGGGCAGGCCGCTGAGGTGGTCGCGGCCACGGACTTTCGTACGCAGGGTGTCATCGACGGGGAGAGCGGAGCCGATCGCGATCTTAAGCTCCTCAGCGGTGCGCTCCCCGATGATGAGGTTGTGGCGCCGCTTGAGGTAGGAGATGATCGCTTCGTCGAAGCGGTCACCGGCGACGCGCGTGGATTCCCAGACCATCATGCCGTACATGGTGATAAGAGCGGCTTCGGTGCGACCGCCACCGATGGCGCAGATGAGGTTGCCGCGAGGGGTAGCGACGGGGAGGCCGGCGCCGATGGCGGCGGCGAGGGGTTCCGGGATGAGGTGAGTGGGGCGTCTGGCACCGGCTTGCTCGGCGGCATCGCGGACGGCGCGCTGCTCGACGGTGTTGACGCCGGCTGGGATGCAGATCATGACTTCCGGCTTGACCAGGGAGAAGCGGCCGGTGACCTTGCCGATGAAGTAGCGGAGCATGGCTTCGGTGACTACGTAATCGGCGATGACACCGTCGCGCAGGGGGCGGACGACGGTAATGCTGTCCGGGCTACGGCCCATCATGGCGCGGGCGGCGGAGCCGACGGCGACGACGGCATTGTCGCGGTGGGCGAGGGCGACGACGGCGGGCTCATTGAGCACAACCCCCTGGCCCCGGACGGAGACGAGGATGTTGGCGGTGCCGAGGTCGATGCCGATCTTCTTGCCGAAGCCCACGGTTTTCATGTGTACGGCCAGTCGTATTCAAGCGTTTGATGACTTTCGCGCCGAACAGCCAGTGTATCGACACGACGAGGATTCGGACAGAAGCGGCGTGATGCCTCGAAGCTATTAGCCGGGTTAGTTGCGGAGCTCGTTCGCGGCGACACGCTCGATGGAGGCGCCGAGGCCACGGAGTTTTTGGTCCAAGCACTCGTAGCCACGTTCGAGGTGGTAGACGTCCATCAGTTCGGTGCGGCCGCTGGCGGCAAGGGCAGCGACGACGAGGGAGGCGGAGGCGCGGACATCGAGACCGCGCACGGTCGATCCGCGCAGCAAGGTGGGACCCTGGACGATTGCGGTGCTGCCGGCGGTGTCGATGCGCGCGCCGAGCTTGCGCAGCTCACCGACGTACTGGAGGCGGCTCTCGAAGACACGCTCATGGACGACGCTGACGCCTTCAGCTTGTGTGAGGAGCGTGGCGACAAGCGCTTGGAGGTCCGTGGCGAGGCCGGGGAAGGGAACGGCCTGGATGGTGGTAGCGCTCAAGGGGCCGTTGGCGACAATCCTGACTGCGGCCTCTTCTTCTCTCACCTCAATGCCGATCTCGCTCAGTTTGCTGAAGAGAGCGTCAAGGTGACGCGGCTCGGCACCTTCCAGGGTAACGTCGCCGCCGGTGATCCCGGCAGCGACGGCGAAGGTGCCGGTTTCGATGCGGTCGGGGATGAGGCAGTGGTCGGTGCCGGTGAGCTGGGCGACGCCGTCGATCTGGATGGTGTGGGTGCCTGCACCGCTGATCTGGGCACCCATGTCGGTGAGCATGGAGGCGAGACAGACGACCTCGGGCTCGGCCGCGGCGTTGACGATAGTCGTATGGCCTTCGGCGAGGACAGCGGCAAGGAGGAGGTTCTCAGTGCCGAGAACGCTGGGGTACTCCAGGACGACACGGGCGCCGCGCAGCTGCGCAGCTTCGGCGATGTAGCGCCCGTCTTCTTCGCGGATGGCGGCACCTAGGTCGGCGAAGCCGCGCAGGTGGACGTCCAACGGACGCTGGCCGATGACGTCACCGCCGGGGGCGGCGCAGGCGGCGCGGCCGAGACGCGCGAGCAGTGGGCCCATAACTAAGAAAGAGGCACGCTGGTTGGCGACTAGGCGGTCGGGGGGGGTGTCCGTCAGAGTTCCGCTCGCGGCGATACCGATAGTGTGGGCCTCGGGGTCGGTGGTGAGGCGCGCGCCGAGCTGTTCGAGAATAGCGGCGAAGAGGTGGACGTCGCCGATCATGGGGACGTTGGTAAGGCGACACGGCTCGGCGGTGAGGAGGGCGGCGGCCATGCATGGCATGGCGGCATTCTTGCCGCCGCTGATCGCAACGGAGCCGTGAAGGCGGTTGCCGCCGTCGATGAGATAGGAGGCCTCGGTCACCGCTGGTCCAAGGCGCGAGCGTGCATGACTAAGGTTTGGCTAGATGGCACGCAGACATCTTACCGCGCAGTTTCGGACGGGGCTTGTAGCTACCGAGGGATCACTATCTGCCTGGGGCTTCGCCGCCGCGTTGGGCAGCACGCCGGCGGGAGCGTCGCTCGCCGATACGGAGGCGCATGAGGGAGCGCTGCAGGGAGGCCTGGGCGCGGGACTTGTCGACATCAGCTTCGCCGCGGAGGAGTTGTTCGGCACGGGTTCGGGCGGATTCGGCACGTTCGAGGTCGATTTCGTCGCCGCGCTCGGCGGTGTCGGCGAGGACGGTGACGGTGTCGTTGCGGACTTCCAGGAAGCCGCCGCTGACAAAGAAAGGGTCTTCCCCACCCGCTTTCTGCACCCGCAGCTCGCCGGGTACGAGGGCGGTGACGAGTGGGGCATGGTTGGGGAGGATGCCGAGCTCGCCGATGGCGCCGGGCGCGATGACGGCATCGATACCAGTGTCCTCGTAGAGGACTTGCTCGCCGGTGATGATTTCGAGACTCAACATCTTGAGTAGTTGTCGCGACGTGCTGATGTCGCGGCGAGCGCCTCCGAATCGCTCTAGGTGGTGCGCTTGCGAGTGGTGCTAGGCCGCACTCTCTTTGGCAAGTTGTTCGGCCTTTTCGATGGCCATTTCTATGCTGCCGACGTTGTAGAACGCTTGCTCGGGAAGGTCGTCGTGCTTGCCGTCCAGGATCTCGCGGAAGCCGCGGACAGTGTCGCGAACAGGGACGTACTGGCCAGTGAGCCCAGTGAAGGCTTCCGCCACAAACATGGGCTGGCTGAGGAAGCGCTGGATGCGGCGGGCGCGGCCGACGGTGACCTTGTCCTCTTCTGAGAGCTCGTCGATACCGAGGATGGCGATGATGTCTTGGAGGTCCTTGTAACGCTGGAGGACCTGTTGGACACCGCGCGCGGCTTGGTAGTGCTCTTCGCCGACGTAGCGAGCGTCCAATACGCGGCTGAAGGAGGTGAGCGGGTCGACGGCAGGGTAGAGACCCTGCGAGGCAATGGAACGCTCCAGAGCGACGACGGCGTCCAGGTGGCCGAACGTGGTAGCGACACCGGGGTCGGTGTAGTCGTCGGCGGGGACGTAGATCGCTTGGAATGACGTGATCGATCCCTTGCCGGTGGTGGTAATGCGCTCTTCCAGCTCACCCATCTCGGTGGCGAGCGTTGGCTGGTAGCCGACGGCGGACGGCATGCGGCCGAGGAGGGCAGAGACTTCCATACCAGCAAGGGTGTAGCGGTAGATGTTGTCGATGAAGAGGAGGACGTCCTGGCCTTGCTCGTCGCGGAAGTACTCCGCTTGGGTGAGGCCAGTAAGGCCGATGCGGAGGCGGACCCCCGGGGGCTCGTTCATCTGGCCGAAGACGAGGACAGTCTTGGCGAGAACCCCGGACTCCTTCATCTCGTTCCAGAGGTCGTTACCTTCGCGTGAGCGCTCGCCGACTCCGGCGAAAACAGAATAACCGCCGTGCTCGGTGGCGATGTTGCGGATGAGTTCTTGAATGATGACGGTCTTGCCGACTCCAGCGCCGCCGTAGGCGCCGATCTTGCCGCCACGGGTGAAGGGGGCGATGAGGTCGATGACTTTGAGGCCGGTTTCGAGAATCGAAACATCCGAGACTTGCTCCTCGTAGGAGGGGGGCTTGCGGTGGATGGGCCAACGCTCAGTGTCTGCAGGGAGGTCGCCGAGGTCATCGAGGGGGTTGCCGGTGACGTTGAAGAGACGGCCGAGGGATGTCTCGCCGACGGGGACGGCGATGGCCTGGCCGGTGTCGTCGGCGACGTCGCCGCGCTTCATGCCATCGGTGGTGTCCATGGCGAGGGTGCGGACCCAGTTGTTGCCGAGGTGCTGCTGCACCTCACAGACGACGACGAGTCCGCTAGTCGTCGTGATGTTGACGGCGTTGAAGAGCCCGGGGATCTCACCGGGGGGAAACTCGATGTCCACCACGGTGCCAATGACCTGGACCACACTGCCTTGCGCCATTGTTCTCTCCTCTCGCCGCGGGTCAGCTAGCGACCCGGGACGACTCAGTGGCGGGGCTGTCTTGCAGCAGCTCGGCCAAATCGAACGCTTCGAGTGAATCGAGCACGTGGTCCGCGCCCTCAAGCGCGAGCCCTTGAGTGAAATCGCTACGGACGGCGACGACGCGCATGCCGGCGCGCCGAGCCGACTCGATGCCGGCTGGAGAATCCTCCACGGCTATGCATGTTGTGGGAGCAACGCCAAGGTGGATGGCTGCGGCGCGGTAGATCTCTGGGTCCGGTTTGCCGTTGCGGACCTCGTCACCGGTGACGATAGCCTGAAAGTAGCCGTGAAAGCCAAGAGCAGCGAGAGCGGTCTGGACCCAGTGACGGCGGGAGGAGGAGGCGAGCGCACAAGGGAGGCCTGCAGCGCGAACCTGGTCCAGTGCGGCGCGGGCGCCGGGCAAGGGCTGGGAGTCTATCTGGTAGAGCTCTAAGAGAGTGGCATCGTAGCGAGCGCGATAGGCGTCGAAGCCGACGGTGAGGCCGAAGCGGTCGCGCATGTCCTGCCAGATATCGCGGCCGGTCATGCCCATATAGCCAGCGTAGGTAGCGGTGTCGAGTTCGATGTCGTGCTCGGCGAGAATGCGACGGGCGGCACCGTAGTGAAGACGCTCGCCATCGACTAGGACGCCGTCCATGTCGAAGACGATTGCGGTGGTGGCCCCGGGCGACACCCGTCTGGTCACCATCATCCGGCCAAGGCTTCAACGCCGCCGGCGATGTCCAGCAGCTCGGACGTAATCTGGTTCTGGCGGGCTTTGTTGTAGTCGAGTGTGAGGTCGTCGACCATTTCGTTGGCAGCATCGGTCGCGTTTTTCATGGCGACCATGCGAGCGGACTGCTCGCTAGCGGCCGCTTCCAGGATAGCTTGGTAGATCTGCATTTCGACGTAGCGAGGGAGCAGTTCCTCCAACACAGCTTGGGGCGATGGTTCAAATATGTACTCGACTTCCGCGACCGGCTCGTCCGAGGCGGGCGGCTGCACCGGCAGCACCTGCACGGTGGTGGGCTTCTGGGTAGCAGTGCTGACGAACTGGGCGTAGACAAGTAGGACTTGGTCAATGGCGCCTGACATGTAGTCGTCGATGGCGATGCGAGAGATGGGGCGAATCTGCGCGAGGGAGGGGTAGTCGCCGAGCTGAGTGAACTCAGCACGGAAGGGGACGTCGAAGCGGGAATAGTAGTCGCGGCCCTTGCGACCGACGGGGATCATCGAAACATCGCCGGCACGCTCGGGGCTGAGAACGATCTCGCCGGCGTGGCGCTCCAGGTTGGAGATAAGGCCGCCCGCAAGGCCGCGGTCCGGCGTAATGAGGAGGACGGCAGTTTCGCGCACTTCGCGCTGCTGCAACAGAGGGTGCGAAGCGCCTTCAGCGTCGTCACCAACATGGGCGTCGGCGAGGTTGCCGAGGACGGTGCGCATGCGCTCAGCGTAGGGCCGGGCAGCGAGGGCACGCTCTTGGGCGCGGCGCATCTTGGAAGCAGCGACGAGTTGCAGCGCGTTGGTGATCTTGGCCGTGTTTTCGACCGAGCGGATGCGGCGTTTGATCTCGCGGATGGTGGCCATGGGGCGAAGGTTGTTCCTCTACACCGATTGCATGCTTGCCTAGAAAGGTACGGAAGCTTTGAAGTCTTCGAGCGCCTTCCTGAGCTGGGCCTGAGTTGCGTCAGTGAGATCGCCGGCGGAATCGATGGCGTCGGCGATCTCAGGGTGGCTGCTGTCTAGGAAGTCGCGTAAGGCTTTCTCGAAATCGCCAATCTTGTTGACGGCGACATCGTCGAGGAAGCCGTTGCTGGCGGCCCAGATCGAGGCGACCTGGTGACCGAGACGAAGCGGTTGGTTCTCCGGCTGTATGAGGAGGGCGTTGAGGCGCAGACCGCGCTCCAGCTGGTTGCGGGTGGCGACGTCAAGGTCGGCGGTGCCGAACTGGGCGAAGGCTTGGAGGTCGCGGAACTGCGCCATATCGAGTCGAAGCTGTCCGGCGACGGAGCGCATAGCCTTGCGTTGGGCGGCGCCGCCGACGCGACTGACCGAGACGCCGGCGTTGACCGCGGGGCGCTGGCCAGCGTTGAAGAGATCGGCCTCCAGGAAGATCTGTCCGTCGGTGATGGAGATGACGTTGGTGGGGATATAAGCGGAGACATCGCCAGCCTGGGTCTCAATGATGGGGAGGGCAGTCATCGAGCCGCCGCCGTTGTCAGCGTTGAGTTTGGCGGAGCGCTCGAGCAGTCGCGAGTGGAGGTAGAAGACGTCACCGGGGTAGGCCTCGCGACCGGGGGGACGACGGAGCAGCAGAGAGACCTGACGATAGGCCCAGGCGTGCTTGCTGAGATCGTCGTACACGATCAGCGTGTCTTTTCCCTGCGCCATGAAGTGCTCGGCGATGGCGCAGCCGGAGTAGGGGGCAATGTACTGCTGAGCGGCGGAGTCTGAAGAGTTGGCGGCAACGATGACGGTGTGCTCGAGCGCGCCGTGCTCTTCTAAGATGCCGACGACCTGAGCGACCTTGGCCTGCTTTTGGCCGATCGCGACATAGACGCAGATCATGTCGCCGCCCTTTTGGTTGATGATCGTGTCGATGGCGATAGCGGATTTTCCAGTCTGGCGGTCGCCGATGATGAGCTCGCGCTGGCCGCGACCGATGGGGATCATGGCGTCGATAGCCTTGATACCGGTCTGGACTGGGCTGTCGACGCTCTGGCGGGTGACGACGTTGGGGGCGATGCGCTCCACAGGGAGGCGCTCCGTCGAGTTGATGGGACCCTTGCCGTCGATGGCGTCGCCGAGGGCGTTGACGACGCGGCCGATGAGGGCGTCTCCAACAGGGACATCCGCGACGCGACTGGTGGTGCGGACCTCGTCGCCTTCTTCGATGGTCTCGTAGGCGCCCAGGATGACAGCTCCGACGATCTCTTCTTCGAGGTTCAGGGCCATTCCCATGATGGGGTTGCCCTGGGCATCGTTGTGGGGGAACTCGAGCAGCTCACCGGCGAGAGCGCCGGAGAGGCCGTGGATGCGGGCGATGCCGTCCGCCGCTTCGACGACGGTACCGACGTCCGCCGCAACAACACCGGCTTCGAAGCCCTCGATCTGCTGGCGGATGATGGAAGCGATCTCTTCTGGTCGGACGGCCATAGTTCTCTCCCGAACGGTTCTCGTTAGCGGATGCTTCCAGCGATGGTGCGCCGCAGTCCATGCAAGCGCGTGCGGACGCTGCCATCGATGAGGTGATCGCCGACGCGCAGGACGGCGCCACCCAACACTTCGCGCACGACCTCCTCTTGGAGCTCGACTTCCGTGGCGCCGGAGGCGTCGCGGATAGAGGCGGAGAGTTGGGTGCGAGCCGTGTCTGTCAGGGGCACGGCGGTCGTGACGTGGGCGCGGACGACGCCGCGCTGGTGGTTGAGGAATTCGTCAAACACTTCGATGATCTGGTCGACGATGCCAATGCGGCGCTTGTATACGAGTAGGCGCGCGAAGTTGAGCACCTGGGAATCTACGCCGTCCAAGCCTTGCTCGACGACCGCGAGCTTGCGGGCCTGGGGGACGGCGGCGCTGGTGAGGAGTTCGCCCACGGTTGGCTCGGCGAGAAGAGCGCGTAGCGTCTCAAGGTCTGCGCGCCAGCGGTCAAAGGCGTCCGCATCGCGCGCGATCGCGAAGATGGCTTGGGCGTAACGCTTGGCGGCAACTTCGCGGCCGGGCACGGCGTCCTTCCTCTAGTGCTAGTTCTGGCTGGCGGCGTCGAAGGTCGACTCGGCCAGCACTTCTTGGATGAGGCGGTCGTGGTCGTCGCGGTCAAGGGATTGTCCGATGACCCGTTCCGCCGCACGGATCGTGAGGTCGGCGAACTCCTCTCGGACGCGGGCGATAGCGAGGTCGCGCTCCTGCTGGATATCCTGCCGAGCGCGGGCGACAATCTGATCCGCATCCTCCCGCGCGCTGTCGCGCGCCTCCGATTGGATGCGTTGGGCGATCTCCTGGGCCTGAGCGACGAGAGCTTGGCCTTCCTCGCGCCCCTTCTGGACCTCGGCTTGGGCCGCAGCCTCGGCATCCTGCACGGCGGCCTGGGCGCGTTCGGAGGCCTTGAGGCCGTCCTCGATGCGCTGTCGGCGCTCATCCAGCACCCGCCGGAGCGGTTTATGCAGGAATATCCACAGGATCAACAGCAGCACGCCGAAGTTGACG
>Ga0315336_1005054_pt1 | contig 14843 bp, 11 predicted proteins | sample ASW5metaG_FD_204512 | JGI IMG/M metagenome (GOLD analysis project Ga0315336, IMG submission 204512) | Ammonia-oxidizing marine archaeal communities from Monterey Bay, California, United States - ASW #5 | ecosystem: Environmental > Aquatic > Marine > Intertidal zone | place: USA: California...
GGCCCAGGCCAGGGTAACGAAATGAAAAATAAGGATACGCCTAAACCAGACCGAACCGGTCCACAGCAATGGGGTTCCCGCCATCAAGCGCTCGAACATGATCAATACACCATGTAGCCCCCCCCAGACCAGGAACGACCATGCCGCACCGTGCCAAAGGCCGCCCAACAGCATTGTCACCATGACCGCCATCCCGGTTCGACGGGCACCGTGACGGCTACCGCCAAGGGGGATGTATAGATAATCCCTGAGCCAGCGCGACAAGGTCATGTGCCAGCGGGTCCAGAATTCCCGGATAGACGCCGCCATATAGGGACTGTGGAAGTTTTCTGGGAGACTGACATTGAGCAGAAACCCGAGGGCAAGGGCCATATCCGTGTAGCCACTAAAATCGCAGTAAATCTGCACCGAAAAAGCATAAAGCGCCATGACCGCGTCCGGGCTGTTGACCGGGCCGGCGCCGCTATAGATTTTATCGACAAAAGGCGCAACCTGATCAGCAATCCCGACTTTCTTGAAAGCGCCGAGGGCGAACAACAGAAACGCCAACTTGAACGCACGCGGGTTCAGTGTGATCCCGGTAATCTGCGGCATCAATTCGTTGGCGCGAAGGATGGGCCCAGCGATCAACTGGGGGAAAAATGAAATGAACAAGCCCGTGTGCAAAAAGTTGCCCGTCTGCTTGGTGACACGGTTTCGGGAATCGACGATGTAGGCGATGGCGGTGAAGGAAATAAACGAGATGCCGATGGGCAAAGCCCAATCGGCTGCGAAGGGCGCCTGAAACCCGGTCAATGCATCAATATTGTCAAAGACGAAGCCGGTATACTTGAATACCACTAGCGGCACCAAGCCCAACAGGACAACCGCGCCGAATAAGGGGCGTGATGAAATCTCGATCCTAGCGAAGATATGGGCGTAAACCGTCAATGCGAAAAGCAGGACCACATAGGGCGGGTACCACCAACCGTAAAAGATATAACTGGCAACGCAGCAGTAAACGATGCGAGCCTCTCTCCGAAACAGCCACAACCCCGCCAGAAACACCACGAGGAAGACGATGAAGGTGGGGGAGTAAAAAAGCATAGGCTAACAATAAACGGTCACTTGATGAACGGCGCCAATTGTTCGGCCATGGCCTTGTGCACGATGGCGTTGGGGTGGGGATCGCCCGGAATGGTCCAAAGTTCCGGACCCTTATAGGAGCCCAGGGATTTCATGAAATCAACAAACGTCCAGCCCAATTCTTCAGCGAGGGCACGCATCCGCTGGTGAATAAAATCGAACGGATAATCCTTGAGTTGATGGATGTCGGGAATCATCGATAGAACCACCTTGGTCCCGTCTTCCGCCGCCATCTCCCGCAGCCGTTTCAAAGCGGCGACCATGTATTTGTAACCCCGGTTTTCCTGTTGATAAACCTGCTTGTAATGATCAACCAGCGAATCGATGCTGGGCCTGCCTTTTAGTAAACGTTGGGCAATGTAGTAAAGGGTTACCGCAAGCTGGCTGTTGCGCACAAGAACGTTGCTGACACTGGCGGGAAGGTATTCGGCGTCGTTAACAAAATAGTGCACGACGATGACGTCAGGTTTAACTGTTTTTCGCCACTCTTTTTCATAAAAACGAACCGCCCGGTAGGTGTTGTAATTTCCGACACCGCCATTCAACACTTGATAACCGGGGCCCAGGCTACGTTCCAGTTCGGCCCGGAGGATGTTTTTTTCCGGAACGCCCCAGCCGAGGGTGATAGAACTGCCGAGCAACAATACCGTCTGCTTGCCCTGGGCCGGAAGCTCCGGCTCAGGCCCCCGCATGCCGAGGCTGTTTATGGAAATTTCTGTGCCCTGCAGTGTTGCCGAAGTGCTGCGGACGTGGACATGGCCCAGTTCCGGGTCGGGGGAAATTGTTTTCAGTTCGCGGGCATATTCCCACATTTCGATGGTGTAGTTACTATCATCGCTGTTTTTGACGCGAAGCATAATTTCCCCCAAAACTCCCGCCACCATCACTGTGATAATGGTAAGAACAAGGTGAATTCCGGCGTTTTTGAGGAAGGGGGGCACTTGGGCCTAGAAAAGCACATATATGAAGGGTGTCAACGCCGAGCCGCCGCTAAAAATAAACAGACCCCCAAGGGCGAGAAGGATAAACATTATGGGATAAAGGTAATATTTTTTTCTCTTTTGGAGAAAAGCAAGTAATTCTATAATCGTTTCCATGGCTTTTGACTATACCTTCTGTACGCAGTGGTGTTTAAAGGCCTGAAATGGATGCAATGTCAACCGAACACCAAAATGCACGCCGTCAGTAAGTGGTATAAGACTTTTTTTCGATCAGGCTTGAACATATAAGCCCATTGATCCGCAAGCAATTGCGATATTGATCGGTTCTACGCCCAGGTCGCAACCATGGGCAGCCGCTGGGACAATTCCAGCTTGATCCGACTACTGATCCGAAATAATTTGGTAAGATTGATTGGGGGTCAAAGGCTCAAGGACCGAACCGCAACGGGGGAATCAAGGGTGATGATTTTAACCTTCCTTCAAAACAAGCACGACGGATTACGGCGACATACTGCTTTGAGCTCCGCAAAAACAGGATTTCAAGCATAATGTCCCCGGATTTCTCCGAAAATAAATTCGAAAAACTCCATCAGAAATTGACAAAGCGTTTACGCGACCTTCGGCCAAGGATTTGGCGGAGGCTGCGGCAATTTGTTGTGTTGACAGTTAGTGCGTTCATTCTGATGGAAATCGTGGCTGTAAATTTAGTGATCGACGAACTTGCCATTTACGGCGTACCGGCCGACATTGCCCGCCATCACTTTTACTTGACCCGGTACACGGTGAATCTCTTTCTCGACACCCCAACCATCAACAAATTTGAACGCTCAACAAACACCCGCTACATCGGCTTTAATCAAACTGGCTGCAACGATTATATCCCCGACGCCCTGCTTGGCTGGAGAAACCAGCCCGGAATTTCTTGCGCCTTTCTAGCCATGTCAGGCGGCAAACCTGACGGGGAAAGCCTAATATGGAACGCCTATGGTTCCGACGGTTTTGTGCCATCCGACAAGAGTCTACCAAGGTACGAATTAGAAAAGCCAAAGGGAGTCTTGCGGATTATCATGCTCGGTGGATCGGCAATGGTTGGGTTCGGCTCCTCGCCCTTTGAATCGATCCCCGCCCACGCCCAACGAATTCTCAATTTCGATCAAGGGGCCAAACCGCCTGGAGTGCGCTACGAGGTGATAAACGCTGGTGTAGGGGCTTATAACTCGGCCCAGGAGTCTCTCTATCTGATGTCCGAACTCGTCTATTACCAGCCGGATATAGTAGTTTTCTTCAATGGCGGGGTCGATTCCATGAACGGTCACGGCCATTTTTCGGATGCCATAGACGCCCACCATCGCAATGCAAAGAAATTTAGTTCGGTCCCGTTCTCAAGCACCCGTTTTAAGCGGCATCGGGATTTCAGTAAACAAATCGCACAAAGTTATGGGTTGGCCGGCGCCGCGAAGATTTTGAAAGCCGCGCTTTCCCAAACTCTCGGCGGCATATGGTTGCACACCGGGACTCGTTACCTTGGCTGGAAATATCAATTCCGCAAAAACTGGAAGCGGTTTTGGAAAGGCGTTTTCGGCGTTTTTAAGTCCAAAAAAATCAAAAAACGAGTATCGCGTGTGGACGCCATCAAGGATGACTATGACCTGCGGACGCTTAAGGTCTATGAAGAGAACATCCGTCGCTCCGTTTCCCTTGCCCAACTTCACGGGTTCAACGTGTTGGTTGCGTTACAGCCCCTGATCGGCGTTGACGGAAAAACGTATGCTCCGGGACGCGAGCAGAATTATGCGAATACAGATATCGGAAAAGCGAAAATAATGCGCAGACAACGGTTTTATAAAGAAGCAGGGCAGATGCTGGCGACGTTAAACAACGAATATGCAGGCCGAAAAAATATCTGTTTTGCCAATATGAGCAAGATCTTCAAGAATGTTATGGAAACCCTTTACGTGGACATGGGTCACTTCAATTCACGCGGCAACGGGAAAAGCGCCCAGGCGATTATTAAACGACTTACCGAATGCGGTTTCCTGCCTTCTCCCAGCACTGAACAATAATCATTGAACTTGTTTTTATTCTCTCCCTCGGAGTTTTGCGGTTACAGGGCTTACCGAGTTTAAGAAATATCTTATTATCGGTGTGTAACAATTCTGATGCCCCACGAATTAGGGTCAGACCTCTTTCCGAATTATAGCATTTCCTGCCCTGGCATCCCACTTTACAAACGTATCCGGCTCTAGCATTAATGCATTAAATAGAGCATCTTTATCAACAGCTGGCGCTGGAATACCCAACAATTTACCCAAGAGTATTGGAAAGTTTATTCGTCCTTTCCTCCACTTAGCGCCCATACAGATTGGTTTAACTCTCAAGTGAAACCCTACCTCCGCGGCAATTCTTTGTATCTCTGCCAGACTCCCAATAGCGCTCTCTAGTAAGCTACATTGCAATTCTGAAGATACTGTATTGAGGGATTGCGTTAATTTTTTTTTCTCCAAATATTCTTGGATAAGCCAGTGTCCCTTTCTAGTAATTAATCGAGGCACTGGAGCATTTAATTTTAACAAGTTAAAAAGAACCTCTTCTTCTAGCTCTGCTAATCGAATGTTATGACAATAAGTCATAATTAATTTTTCTTTATTTCTTGTGGTAACCAGGGCTGACCCAGTACCTTTTTTTGTCGATTCCTTAGGCCGGAAAAAAAGAATTTCTCCGTAGTCTTGCCGGTTAAACTATAGAATTGTTTGGATAGGCGATCGAATTCCTTGCCAGTCACAAGTTGTTTGTTCTCTTTTTTATTTTTCTTTATGAACAGATCCAAAATTAATTGATCTATCAAACATAAAAAAATTGATGGCCGCTTAAGCTAGCCTAGCTAGGCCAAGGTAAAAAATATAGGTTGATGTAAAGAACATAGAATATGGTCTATTAACTTAGCTTTGCAAGATTGTTTGATAGTGCGCAATGCTGCTCTTGATGGCTTTGTTGGCGCGGTCTTCGGGTCGGCCATTGGCGCAACGTAAGGTGCCTATCATGGCGCGATTGCTGGTGATGCATCAGAAGGCGCGATAATCGGTGCGGTGCAAGGAAACGGCGTAAAGGAACACCCTGCGGATCACCTGCAATGGCCAACGGGCGTTGCCGTATCCATGGGGGCACCAGCACAGGCCCACGCACTCCTGTGGGCCTTGAGCGCGTCCGTATGGCTCACTGGAAGCATGGCCAGCGTTCAGCGGAAGCCATCCGTCAGCGGAAAGAAGGGATGGCGTTGCGGCGTGAGATTAAGCGGCCGGCCGGAATTGCAGATGCGATCCGCTCGGGTGGCACAGAACCATGTGGCCGATGATAAGAACAAAAATTAGCGATCACGAAATAGCCGACATCAACGTCTGCTCTGCCCCCTCATAACGGACGTTAATCGACGGCCGCCGTGACCCGCCGAACCCGCGCCGACGACAATGTAATCGTACTCTGACATCACCGATAATATGCTCTCCCCGAAGAAATGCCCGGGCGCATTCTGCCGCGCCCTTTATTCCGCCCGCCCCAATCATCAGCGCTATAAACATGGTTGCTCGGATACGGTATATTTGCGATAATGAATATAATAAGTCTCATTAATGAGATAAAGGGAGGTCCAGGCAGTTCGATTCTTGGCTGCACGGAGAAGGAAGAGCTTCTGTCAAAGGCCGACACGGCCGACAACTGGCAGGAACCTGTTCCGCCATCGAAAATAACCTCCAGAAGATTGAACCGAACGATGCCGTTAAGGAATTCCGCGCGTGCGGCTTTCGGTATCAGGAATGCATAGGGCTAACATTGGGGGCCCGTAAGCCCAATGTACATAACGACAAGGAGGTTATTTCATGCGTAAATTGAAGACACTTTTAGTGGGGATCGTTGCGATATCCATCGCGGCATTGGTGTTCGCCGTTCCCAATACGGCGGACGCCAAGAAGGTAAAAATTCGTGTGCAGTCGGTGATCCCGTCGAAGGCCGATGAAGTCGTCATGCTCAAGGATTTTGCCGCTAACGTCAGCGCGCTGACCAATGGTGAAGTGACCATCGAAGTGCTGCCGGCCGGTGCGATCGTTGGCGTCAAAGAGACTCTTGAAGCCGTTGACAAGGGATTGGTCGAAGGCGGCTTCGCGTGGACGCACTATTGGTCCGGTTATCATCCGGCGGCCATGTTGTTCGGATCACCCGTAGCGGGCGCCGGCGTCGGCATTGACAACATTGCCTGGATTTCGTGGTACATGAATGGCGGCGGCAGGGAACTTTATAAGCAGCTCTGGAAAGAAATGGGCATGAACATAAAGGGATTTATGCTGCAGCCGGTGGGGCCCGAGGCTCTTGGCTGGTTCAAGGAGCCGATCAACTCGATGGCGGACTTCCGCAAGTACCGCTTCCGCACGCCTCCGGGAATTCCCGGCCAGACTTATAAGGACATTGGCGTTGCCTCGGTCGCCATGGGCGGCGGCGACATCTTGCCTGCCCTTGAAAAAGGCGTCATCGATGCTGCCGAATGGTGCTGCCCTAAACCGGACTTGACCTTCGGCTTCTATAAAGTCCTTAAGAACTACTATCTGCAGGGCTTGCATCAGGTGGTCGTCAACGCCGACATGTACCTCAACGGCGATGTCTGGAAAAGCCTGACCCCGCATCAGCAGAAAGCGATGGAAGTCGCCGCCGATGCGTCTTTGGTCCGCTCCATGAGCTATCGCATTTACGAAAATGGCAAGGCATTGAAGACTCTGACCGAGAAACATGGGGTCATCCTGCACGATACTCCGGCCGACTACTTCCCGGCGTACATGGCCGCCGCCAAGGCGAGTCTGGAGAAGAATGCCGCTAAGAATGCCTTCTTCAAGACGGTGTGGGATTCGCAGAAGGCATTTGCCGCCATCGCGGTCCCGTTTTGGGCCGGCTCGCAGACGTCGAACGCCAAACTCGGCATGGCTTACGCCAAGAGCATAAAAAAATAACCAACGACACAGACTAAGTCTCCCTAGTGATGGGAAGTGGGCCTTTCGGCTCACTTCCCACTCGCCACCCGGTCAACTAGTCCTTGTCGAAGGCTTAAAAAGAGAGGCTCGATTTCAACCCGGCTTCAACCGCGAACGTGACAGGGGACATTAATGTCGGAAACGCCAGAAGAAATCGGCGAACTGGATATCTCAGATGAACTGATAGCCGAGCGGCGTGCCAAGAAGCCAGGCGATCTACCGGATGACATGTCCGGCTGGATGAGAAAAACCATCACCTGGATCGATACCTTCAGCCGTTGGGTGGGGTTGATCGTATGCTGGTTCACGATCCCGCTGATGGCGGCTATGGTCTACGAAGTGACGGCGCGTTACGTTTTTGTGGCGCCAACCATGTGGGCGTACGACATCAGCCGCATGCTGTACGGCGCCTTGTTCATGCTCGGGGCCGGCTATGCGCTTTCCCGCGGCGTCCATATCCGGGCCGATTTTCTTTATCGCAATTGGTCCCCGAGAACCCAGGGGATCATCGACGCAAGCCTTTATATAGTTTTTTATTTTCCCGGCCTTTTGGTTTTTCTCTGGATGGCGACCGATTTTGCAACCTTATCTTGGATACGTGGCGAACGCGGAATGGATACGGCCTGGATGCCGATTATGGGTCCGATCAAGACGGCGTTGCCGGTTGGGGTGTTTTTTCTGCTCGTTCAAGGAGTTTCGGAGCTTCTGAAAAGCCTTTACGCGGTGACCCGCGGAAGATGGCCGTAAAATGGAAAACGAAATTCTTGGCCTTGTCCTCATCGGTGTCATGCTGCTTGCCATTTTCATCGGCTTCCCAATCTCGTTCACGCTAATTTTCCTAGGCTTCGTCTTCGGGTATATTGGGTTCGGTCCGCTCGTATTCTACCTCATGACCTTCCAGTTCTCGTCTGTGATGCTGGAGCAGACCCTTGCGGCCGTGCCCTTGTTTATATTTATGGGCATCCTGATGGAGCAGGCCGGCCTGATGGAACGGTTGTTTACGGCCGTGCAGCTTATGTTATCGCGAGTTCGCGGATCGCTGTATCTCGCCGTCCTGTTCGTCTCGACGATTTTCGCTGCCGCCACCGGTATTGTCGGCGCGTCCGTTACCATCTTAGGCATCATGGCCGCCAAGACCATGATCCGCTCGGGCTACGACGTGAGGCTTTCGGCCGGAACGATAACCGCGGGCGGAACCTTGGGTATCCTAATTCCGCCGAGCATCATGCTTGTTGTCATGGGGCCCGTGCTCGAAGTGCCGGTGACGGACCTCTTCGCCGCCGCCATCATTCCGGGACTGATGATGGCCACGCTCTATGCCTTCTATGCGCTGGGTCGCTGCTGGCTCAATCCGTCGCTCGGCCCGGCCCTTCCCGTCGAAGATCGGGCCGAAAACATGGCCTACGTGTGGAAGGAATTTCTACTCGGTCTAGTACCGCCCGCAGCCCTCGTGTTTTCGGCTCTCGGCAGCATCATGTTCGGCCTCGCAACGCCGACCGAAGGGGCCGCCTGCGGCGCCGCCGGTGCGTTACTGTTGACGCTGGCTTACCGGCAGTTGACGTTCTCGAAGCTTCGTGAAGCGCTCATCAAGACCTTGGAAATATCGGCCTTGATCCTGATTCTGGTGGCGGCGTCAAACTTCTTCGGCGCTGTGTTTTCGCGCCTCGGCACGCCGACCATGCTGACGGAAGTCCTGTTCGGACTCGACCTGCCGCCCATGGCCATCCTGATCCTGATCATGACGCTGATCTTCCTTCTCGGCTGGCCCTTGGAGTGGGTGCCCATCGTGCTCATCATCGTGCCGATCCTGTTACCTCTCGTCGATAAGCTGGGCTTCAACCTTACGTGGTTCGGCATCCTCGTCGCCGTTAATCTGCAAACGGCATGGTTATCACCGCCGGTGGCGCTGTCGGCCTACTTCCTCAAGGGGGTGGTGCCGGAATGGGACCTGAAGGATATCTACATAGGCATGATGCAGTTCATGGTTATCCAACTCTTCGGGTTGGTCCTGATCATGATCTTCCCGCAGATTGTTTTGTGGTTACCCGAGTACATTTACGGACCGTAACGCCGCGACGGGCTTGGAATACCCGTCCGCCGATCCGGGGAAAGAACATCGACCATGCACAATAAATCGTTGGATAAAGGTTCCCGCTCGATCCGTGCCTTGAAAATTCTGGAGACCATGGCCGGTACGATCGAAGCCCTTTCCATATCCGAAATCGCTGCGGCAACGGGTTTGCCGAGGGCGACGGCGCATCGGCTGTGCGCGCTGCTCGAAAACGAAGGCTTCTTGGCGCCCGATATTTCCGGGAAAGGCCTTTTCATAGGCCACCGGTTGCGAAATCTGGCGCTTGGAGTTTTGGCGGTTGGGGGCAATAACGCTTACCAGCATCGGATTCTCAGCAAACTCTCAAACGAGATTGGCGAAACCTGTAACTTCAACGTTCCTGCCGGTAGCGAGATTCTCTACGTCGACCGTGTGGAAGCTAAATGGCCCCTGAGTACCCAATTGCCGGTTGGCAGCCGGGTGCCGCTGCACTGCACGGCGAGCGGCAAGCTCTACCTGGCTAGCCTGACGGCGAGAAAACGGCAGCGGTTGTTGGCGACCCTGGAATTGAAAGCTTACACGTCGAACACGATTACCGACCCAAACGCCTTGGAAGCGGAATTAGATAAGATCCAACGCGAGAAATTTGCCAAGGATGAATGCGAATTCATTGATGGCATAGTCGCCGTTGCCGTGCCGGTCACGGATGCCCAGGGAAGGGTAGCGGCGATCCTGGCCTGTCATGCGCCAGATGTGCGTATGAATATCGAAACAGCCATTGGATACCTGCCGACCATACGGCGGGCAGCGGAAGCGCTGTCCGCCGACTTGATCGAAAAGCCATCAACCTGAAACCCTATTTTACTTGTTGCCTTGAGAGGATCCGCGCATGACCATCGAATACCTGAAAAAGGCGGCCAAGACTCCGGCAACCGGGGAGAACGAAACGCGCGAGATCGTCGCCACCATGTTGTCCGAGATCGAGGCCGGCGGCGAAGACAAGGCCCGCGAATACGGCGAGAAGCTGGACGGTTGGAGTGGTGACATCATCGTCGGCAAGGATGCCATGACCGCGGCGGCCGAAAAGGTTCCCGATCAACTCAAGGACGATCTCCGTTTTGCCTATGACCGCGTCCGCGGCTTCGCCGAGCAACAGAAGAACAGCATCGGTGAATTCGAAACGGAGTTGTCTCCGGGCCTGTGGGCGGGCCAGCGCTTGATCCCGATAGAAACCGCGGGCTGTTATGTGCCGGGCGGCCGTTACGCCCATGTCGCATCGGCCATCATGAGCATCACCACGGCGAAGGTCGCCGGCGTCGACAACGTCATTGCCTGTTCGGCCCCAAGCCAGGAGCGCGGCGGCATTCATCCGGCCATCCTCTACGCCATGGATCTTTGCGGCGCCGACCATATCCTGGCGCTCGGCGGCGTCCAGGGAATAGCCGCCATGGCCTTCGGCCTGTTCACGGGAAAAAAGGCGAACATCCTTGCCGGCCCCGGCAATCGGTTCGTCGCCGAGGCCAAGCGCATGTTGTTCGGCCGCGTCGGCATCGACCTGTTTGCCGGACCAACCGAGATCCTGATCATCGCCGATGGCGCCGCCGATCCCGAGATCGTCGCCACCGATCTGGTCGGTCAAGCCGAGCATGGTCCCGATTCCCCGGCCTGGCTGGTGACCACCAGCCGGCATCTGGCGGAAGACGTGATGGCCCGCATGGGGGGCCTGATCGAAGCGCTCCCCGAGGTTCAAAGCGCCGCCGCCGCTGCCGCCTGGCGCGATTACGGCGAAGTCGTGCTTTGCGATAACGACGAAGAGGCGGCACGGGCAAGCGACGAATACGCGCCGGAACACCTCGAACTGCAGATCGGTAATCTGGACTGGTACGTGGCGCGTCTGCGCAACTATGGCTCACTCTTTATCGGCGAGGAAACCACCGTTGCCTTCGGCGACAAGTGTTCAGGGACCAATCACATACTGCCGACCAAGGGCGCCGGCCATTACACGGGCGGCCTTTCAGTTCACAAGTTCATCAAGGTAGTGACCACGCAGCGCATGACCCGCAAGGCCAACCGCCGTGTCGCGGCGGTGACGGCGCGGGTCTCGCGCCTCGAAGGCATGGAAGCTCACGCCAGAACGGGCGACGTCCGGCTGGCGAAGTATTTTCCTGACGAGACCTTTCAACTGAAGGCCTAGGGGCAAACGGAATGTCAACCTACGTCGAAGATCTTTTCAGCCTGGCCGGACGAACCGCTCTCGTCACCGGCGCCTCTTCGGGGATCGGACGTCAGATGGCCCTCGCGTTGGCCTCGGCCGGTGCCGAAGTGGTGCTGGTCGCGCGACGGGAAGACCGTCTGGCAAACGTCGCTGGTGCGATTACCGATGGCGGCGGCCGCGCCTACGCGCTCCCTGCCGACCTGGGGCAGTGTGACGAAGTCGCCCGCGTAGCGGCGGCGGCCGCGGAACCGTACGACACTCCCGATATTTTGGTAAATGCCGCCGGCGTCAATCCGCGACTACCTGCCGACGAAGTTTCCTGGGATATCTGGGACGCAACGCTGCATCTCAATCTCTCGGTTCCCTTCTTCCTCGCCCGCGAGCTGATTCCCGGCATGCAGGCGAAGGGCGGCGGCAACATTATTAATATCGCATCCTTGCAATCGTTCCGGGCGTTTGCCGATAGTGCCCCCTATGGCGCATCGAAAAGCGGCGTCGTGCAGCTCACCCGTGCCATGGCGGAAGCCTGGTCGGACGCCGGCATCGTCGCCAACGCCATCGTGCCCGGTTTTTTCCCGACCGAAATGACCGAGTCGGTATTCGAGGACGCCGACAAAGTCGAACACCACACTGGAATGACAGCCGTCGGCAGGATCGGTAAGATGACGGACCTGGACGGCGCTACCGTGTTTCTTGCCTCGCGGGCGGCGGCCTACGTCACGGGTCAGGTGCTGCCTGTGGACGGCGGTTATTCGGCAAAATAACGGACGGCGGCATGAAAGCGCTTGTTTACACCGGACCGGAACAGATCGACTTTCGCGATGAGCCCAGGCCGTCGCCCGCCGATGGCGAAGCGGTTGTTAAGGTCGAAGCGGTCGGCATCTGCGGATCCGACATGCATGCCTATCTCGGCCACGACGAGCGCCGCCCCCCACCCCTGATCCTCGGCCACGAAGCTTGCGGAACCGTTCAGGACGGCGGTTTCGCGGGCAAGCGTGTAACCTTGAACCCGCTCGTCACCTGCGGTACATGCGAAGCCTGCCGCGCGGGCCGGACAAACTTGTGCTCCGATCGGGAGATCATCAGCATGCCGCCGCGCCAGGGCGCTTTCGCCGAATACTTGCGAATTCCGGAGCGCAATCTGATCGAGTTGCCCGGCGGCATGGACCTGGCCATTGCGGCCCTGAGCGAGCCCGTCGCGACGGCTTGGCACGCCGTTGCTGTCGGCGAACGTCATTCTTGGCGAACGCCGGAAACCACTCGCGTCCTGGTCCTTGGCGGCGGCGCGGTCGGATTGTCGGCGGCGCTGGTTCTACGGAGCCGCGGATATCGCGAAATCTGCGTCGCCGAAACCAACCCGTTACGGCGCGAAACGGCCGCTTGGGAAAAGGGGCTCACGATCATCGACCCCACCGTCGAACCGGTCGAGGAAAACGGTTTCGACCTGGTCGTCGATGCTGTCGGCGGTGTCGAAACGCGGCGCAGCGCCTCGGTGGCCATCAAACCCGGCGGCGTCATTGTCCATATTGGCCTACTCGAGGCGGAAGGCGGTCTCGACGTTCGCAAGATGACTCTTCAGGAGATAACTTTCGTCGGCACCTATACCTACACCATGGCGGATTTCCGCGACACGGTCGCGGCCCTCGACGCAGGGGTGCTCGGCGAGTTGAGCTGGATCGAGAAGCGGCCATTGGCTGAAGGCGCCTCCGCCTTTCGAGACCTACTCGAAGGGCGCGCCGGGGCGGCCAAGATCGTCCTCATGCCGTGACCGCCAATGTCCGCTTTGGGTCATTAACAGACCTTTTGTGCTCCTCTCCAAAATGTTCGCTTTCGGGGGTAAAGCGGACATAACTTAGGGTCCATTCTTTGATCAAGCTGTGGGACTTAATGTGGGACTGATGACCACTAAGTCAATTTTAATTTAATAAAATCAACGCAGTGGGTCAGTAAATTGGCGGAGGGAGAGGGATTCGAACCCTCGATACGGTTGCCCGTATACACGCTTTCCAAGCGTGCGCCTTCAGCCACTCGGCCACCCCTCCTAGTGGATAAAATCTAACATAGGGACCCCATACGATCCTATATCTCGGTTTCTCGGCAGGAGAGGGCCCGCAGGCGATGCGGGGCCATCGGTAAGGGGGCTCGACGCCCCGAGAAGCCGGGATATAGGATCCGAAGAGCGGCTTCCCAAGCCCACCGGATGCTTTGCTCGATGCTTGTGATGCGCTAGCATCACCACGCATCGCGCGCCTTTCCGGATGAGCTTGGGAAGCCGTCGTATGGGGTCCCTATGTTAGATTTTATCCACTAGGAAGGCAAAACCTAGCCGAGGCGTCCCCGGCCCGCAACGGTTTTGGGACAAGCGCCGGGACAAGGGCCTATTCCTCTTTCTGGGCGTGCTCCCAATCGGCTATGAACTGATCGATGGCGTCGCGGGCCGGTTTGCAGGCCTCGCCCTGGATCTCGGCGCGAAGGTAGATCTGCACCAGGGTAAAGGCGGTCAAGGCCGCGTCGTCGCGCTTGCGCCGAGCTTCGTTGTGCAGCCTCTTGTATTCGTCGATGCCACGCTTGAGCCCGATGACCCCAGACTCGAAGATATCATGGGCCCGGGCAAGGTGCTCGGCGGTCATCAGTGCCGCGTCGCGCACCGTTTCCGTGCGGAAGGACTGGCAGGCGTACTCGATGATGTCGCCGGCATCCTTGTTGAGCCGCCGGATTTCGCCTTTTGATCTGTTGCCGAACAGTCCGAACATGTTTCCTTCTCTTGTAAATGTTTTCTTGTCCGGGGTTCCCCCATCCACGCCTCTTGGGCGATGTTATAGTGTGCACCCCACGGCCCAACCCCAAGAACGAAAGGACCGGACCCCATGCCCCTGCAACGCCACGCCACGGACTTCAAAAACCTAACCCCCGAGACCCTTGCCGCCTGGCGGGAGATTCCGCCGGCCATCGTCTCGGACTGCATGAACCGCACCCATTCCATGGTTGCCGCCATCAAGCCCCTAAAGCCCGGCACCGTCCTCGCTGGCCAGGCCCGCACGGTGACGTCCATGGTCGGTGACAACGGCATTTCACACGCCGCTCTGGCGCTCGTCAATAGGGGCGAGGTCCTGGTCATCGACGCCGGAGGATACGAGGACGTCGCCGTTTGGGGCGCCATCATGACTCACGCTGCCATCGCGCGTGACATCGCCGGCGTGGTCATCGATGGTGCCGTGCGCGACGCCGCCGAGATTCGCGAGCTGGGGTTTTCGTGCTATGCCCGCGCCAATGTACCGTCGGGCCCGCACAAAGGATTCGGCGGCATCATCGACGGGCCGATTTCGTGCGCCGGCTGTCCGGTTAAGCCCGGCGACATCGTCATCGGCGACGACGACGGCATCGCCGTGGTACCGCTGGAATGGGCCGAGGACATGCTGGCGGCGTCGAAGAAAAAGCTGGCCCAGGAACAGGATACCCTGAAACAAATCACCGAAGGCAAGACCACGGCCGAGTTGCTG
>Ga0315336_1005055_pt1 | contig 14842 bp, 8 predicted proteins | sample ASW5metaG_FD_204512 | JGI IMG/M metagenome (GOLD analysis project Ga0315336, IMG submission 204512) | Ammonia-oxidizing marine archaeal communities from Monterey Bay, California, United States - ASW #5 | ecosystem: Environmental > Aquatic > Marine > Intertidal zone | place: USA: California...
AATTGAATTCTCCTTGTCCAGATCGAGATCCAGGTTGATGCCGTCGCCGTTCGCGATTCGCGTTTTCGTTCCGGACTCCAGGTGGATTTCGTACTTCTTTCCTTCCTCAATCGGGAACGCGCCATCGTTGACTTCGAGCGTGGCTTTTCCATCCCCTTTAAACGCGATCTCTACTCCATCGGAATCGTACTGTTTAACCGTCACATTGACCGGGCCGTTTGCGATCAGTCGGGCCGGTAATTTCTCCACCACGCCCGACTCGTCCGGTCCCAGCTCCAAAACCGTTCGCGTCCCGCTCTCTTCCACCGTCGACATTGCGCGATTCGTCACGCGCCTGCCCCGGGCATCGTAGAGGTAGACCGCATGTAGCGCGTCGTCCCCCGGCCAGCCATATGCCCCCGACAGCCGGGTGATGATTCGCTCCAGTCCGCGCACCGTACCCGGTTGAATATTGTCGAACGTGATGGGATACATCCGGGTGATCAAGGTCTCCCGCGTGATATAGTTATGGCCGTCCGCTCGGTGGTCGGTTTCGCCGTAATAGAAATAGAGGGCGCCGTAATCGAGCTTGGACAGCGCGTCGAGATAGACGTCCCGTTCGCTATGGATGACCCGGGGGTTTCCGAGAGGGGTCACCGTTTTCCCGAGGTACATCCCCGCGATGGGGACCTGGTCGCCCCCCCCGGTTTCGTTGGAGGTCACCACGTTTTCCCTCCAGTACGAGGGCGGTCCCGCCCGGCCGTTAGAGACGAGGCGGCCTCCCGCCTTGTCGAACTTGCGCGCAACCGCTTTCAGAACCGGGAGGGCGGTCAGCGTGACGTTGGCCTTGGTGCGGGTCACCCGCCTGGTCGTGGGATCGATGGTGACCGAGTGCCCGTCGAACCGGTCATACACGTATCCGCCCTTCACGTATCCGCCGAGGAACCCGTCCGCCCAGACGAAATTCGCGCCGAGTTCTTCTATCATGGAGTCGGCGCCCTTCAGCATCAATTTCCCGAAACTGTTCTCCAGGGTGGGGAGGAAGATCCACCAGCGCCAGTTGTCGTCGACCAATTCCTTCGAGAAGTACTTTCCATAGTAATCCATGGTGTTTGGGCCATACATGACCTGGCTCCCGCTCTCATTGATCGCCTTGGAGTCGGCAAACCGGTCGGGATCGTTCATTGCGTAAAGCGAATGCGCCACATGAAAGCCCACCTTGATTTCGGGATGCGCCCGGCGCGTGTCGGAGAGGGTTTTCTTAATTCGCTCCATCACATCCGGGTATTCCATGAACTCCCATCCTTCGATGGAAATGACCGGGTCGCTGGTCACTCGGGTGAGGTAGCACTGGCTGAGATATCCCAGACCCTTGTTGCGCACCTCCTCGCCCGACAACGTATTCCAACCGGTTGAGAGGGTCAGCCCTCCTTCGGCGCGGCCGTTGATTTTTTCGTCGTGTCGAACCTGGTTGATGAAATCGAAGTAGTTGTCGGTGGCAGTGGGATAGACGGCCCACTTGACGGTATAGGACTCACGGGGACGGATGCCGAAGTGTTCATCTCGCAATTCCAGCAGGCCGTTGTAAAAACGGTTGTTAAGTTGAAGGAAGTACACATCGTCCAGGGCGATAAGTCCGAGGCCGCTGCCGTCCCGGGTCGCGAAGATCGTTGGATTGGAAGGCAGGACCGGGTTCGCGTCTTGTTTCCCGCGAAGATCGACATAGTTGGAGAAGATGATGCCGATGATCTCATCGGTCTTGTTTTCGAACGTATCTTCGACTTCGATCCGGGTCGGGGCGGCGCGGATCTTCCGCTGGATCGTGTAGTGATCACCTTCGGCCTGTACCGACCACGACGTGTCATCGATCCGGCGGGTTTTCACGGTCCAGGTCGGCTCTTCATCGCCGGCTGACACCCCGGTCGGGAAGCTATTGTCTCCCCCTGCGGGATAGGAAAACAGCGAGCCGACCTTGAACGCGATCCCATTGACATCGATTGTCATTCCGCCCCGATCGGAGACCTCCAGAGAATAGGACGGCGGCTTAACATCCGGAGGAACCGGCGGGGCCACGACCTGGTTCGGCGGCGGCAAGTCCGTGACGGGAGGCGGCCAGCCCATCGAAATCCGCGACTCCGCTGTCGGTTTCCCCTCCTTGTCGAGGAGTTCAGCCTTCATTTCGTAGGTTCCCTCCTGTGCAGCCCGTAGGGCGAAGGTCGCCTCCACGAAGTCTACCTTCTCGACAGGCCTGGCATCCAGGGTCCTCACCGGGTCATCAGTATCGTTTCGATGCAGGGAGAAGCGTACGACTGCCTGCTCCGGTAGTGGGTCGATCCAGAGATGGTTTGCCTCCACCACGATTTCGTTTTCGTCCGGATAGGGAAAAGCACGGAGTTGTAGACGGCCGAACAGTTCCGGGTCCATCGGTTCGCGCCCCTTCGCGGAGGCTTCCCGGTTGAAGTGCTCCACTACTTCCGTGGGATCGAGTGCCCGACGATAGACGCGCGCACTGTCTATCAGTCCGCCGAAATAGGCGGTTTTCTGCAGGCTGAGGTCCGTGTTATTCGGATCTCCGAACACGCAGCCGAAGTAGAATTTTCCGCCGGAGTTGACCTGCTCAAACTTCGTCGCCCCGGACGCCGCCTCTCTGCCGTCGATGTAGATGCGCAGTTTTTCTCCGTCGAACGTTGCCGTCACGTGATTCCACTTTCCCGCCTTGATCGAACCGATCGTCGCGTTTCCACCGCTGGAGATGTAGAACCAGGCGGCGCCGCGGTAGTAGGTGATGGCGTAACTCTCGAAGAACTTGCCCATGATCCCGGGCTCGGCGGGGGAGGGCGCGTTGGGGTACACCCAGGCCTCCAGGCTCAATGGACCCTCGAGGTTCAGGCCTTCCTGATTCCCGCAGTCGACATAATCGTCGACGCCGTCGAAGCGTAGCGCATGCCCATCGGCCATTTTCACCCACTCCGGCCCGTGCAGGGTCCCGTGGTGGCCGTGGCCGCTGCTGTCGAGAAGCTGATCTCCCGATCCTTCGTCGAAATTCCACTGCGCAACAAGGCCATCTTCCGCGCGAAGAGTAGAAGCAATCATCATCGTCAGAATGAATACCGGGAGTTTCATTACCTATTATCTGTTCCTTTGATATGGATGTCCTTTGGCTCCATGGTAAAGGCAGCCTTTACTATAGCGCCGAAAGTCGCCCATTTGCAAACCACCCATTACCAGCCCGAAGCATTGTGTTACGTGCATGGTATGGCGCAACCTCCGTGCTCTCCTTACGAAAGATAGTGAATTACGCGGGCTAGCGAATCACTCGGAGGATGGCTGCGCTCCAGTCCTCGGGGAGGCGAAGTTCGGTGTAGGTCTTGCCGTCGCGCTTGACTCGGGGTGCGTTGAATTCGGGCTGCTCGGTTCCCTGGTCATTGAATACGTGCACCGCGTGTTTCGAGGCGTCGCCCCAGCCATAGAGGCCGCTCACCCGGGTAATGATCCGTTCCTTGCCGATGACGGTTCCCTCCCGGAGTTCCATCGGGGTAATGGGGAACATATAGGACGCCAACGTCGGGCGGGTGGGAAGAATGCGATCGGAATACCAGTTGTAGAGGCACCCGTAGTTCAGGGCCTTGATCATCCAGCGGTACGCATCCTCCTCGGTGCGTTCGGTGAGATGATCGCCAAGCGCAATGGGAGAGTAAAGGACCGCCCGTGAACAGTTGGCGATCGATCCGGTTTCGACGAAGCGCTGGGTCTGGAGGCGGCCGATGGTCCGGGTGTGGGGTTGCCCGTTTGCGACGAACGGCCCGTGGGCGAGAATTCGTTTCAATTGATGGAGACGAAAGGGGAGCGACAACAGGGTGACGGAGCTTTTTCGTCGGCGAAGCGTGAAATCGTCCGGGTCAATGTCGCCGCTCACGCCGTCCCAGGGTTCGCCGTAGTGCCACGGGGTAACGCTGTAGGCCAGCTCATCCCAGTAGATCCCGTCGGCGCCGCAGGCGCCCAGAATGAGGTCGATGTTCTTTGCCGTTTCCCGGCCGAATTCCCCGTCCAGGGTGGGGAGAAAGATTTTATCGTAGTTGTAGTTGCCCCCGTAATCGACTTGCGAGCCGTCCGCCTTTCGTACCGCATACTCTTTAAACCGCTCCACGTTCTCCGGATAGTTGTCGATAAAGCAGTGGTAGTACACCAGGGTGCTAACGTCGGGAACGATTTTACGAATCCAATCGTGGTGCTCTCGAAGAATCGAGTGATCGATCTGCGCGAACGAAGTGGAATAGGGGTCGCGGCCCAGGTACCGGGGATGATTGTTATACGTACAGACAACATCCACGCCCTTGTTGCCGAGGAAGTTTTGAAGGAGGGTGTCGGACCAGACTGGCGTGATCACCTTTTCCCCGGCGCGCAGAAATGCGAACTGGCTTGGGAGGGTGAAGTTCGCACCACGTAGACGGCGCGCGGCATTCACGAAGGCCCAGTACTCCGGAGCGTCCGTCGGGACTACCGCCCACTCCGCGTCGTATGTGGAGCCCGCCTTGAGCACAAAATGACGGTCCTGGAGGCCGATGGTATTCTTTTCCGCGTACTGATGAACGTGAACCTGGAAGACGTCGTTGATCGCGAGCAGGCCGATGCCGGCACGGTCCGTCGTCCCGTAAATGCTTGGGTTTTCCGGCTTGAAGGCACGACCCTGGTTGGAGGCGGGGGAGACGCCGGCGATCCATGCTTGTGCCAATCGGTCGCGCAATTCGCAGGCGTGGCGCTGCATGACGGGGATGTCCTCATCGCCCTTGTTTTCGAGCGTGTCGAAAACCAGAACCGCTTCGCCCTTTCTTTCGATGCGCCGGGTGTGTGTGAAGAACGGCGTCGATCCTTCGTGCCACGCGCCGTCCGGGGCCGAGAAGTGGGTCTTCACGGTGAATGTTTCGCCCCCGGTCGCGACCTTCAGGGTTACGGAGTCCGGCTCCTCCACCGAGTAGTCGGTTGTGAACGAAGTTTCGGGCACGATCACAGGTATGGCGCCGGTGGGCGCGGGGTGTTTCGGGGGAGGCGGGGGAGGTGGGGTCTTCAGCAGAAGGCTCAGATCCGCGATGATGAGGGGACGCTTATGCTGCTCATCATCGCGACCGCGATTGTGAATGGTAAGTTTGTTTTCACCGTCCTGCAACAGGTCGGTAACCCGGAACTCGAACTCGCACGCCCTTGCTCCACCCAACAGCCCGTAATGCGGATCGGATTCGACCGCGGTGTAGTCGGGGGAAAAGTAGACCGAGGCCTCGCCGGCGGAACTCACCAGCGTCTCCTCCAGACCTCCCAGTGTTTTCGAGGTGCGAGGGCGATTGGAGAATCGCGAGCCGTCGACCGGTTGGCCGTTTACGAGAAGTTTCAAGGCGCCGGTGGAGTAGCCGCCGACCTTGTGCCACGGAACGCGGGCGCGAAGAAAAACATAAGCCTCGCGTCCGCGCGGAACCGCGGGACCGGCGAAGACGATCTCTTCCTGTGATTGCGCGGTCAGGGTAAAAGGACCGGCCAGTGGAATATCCCGAGGCGGCAGCGAGCCTTTTCCAGCCGCGTCGCCGAAGACGACCGGCTTCAACATGTGCCGCCCGTAGTGCCAGGGCTCGGTTCCGAGGGTCATCATCATGTCCTGGCGGGAAGACGTGTAGTCCGAATCGGACACCGCAAGCTGGGCGTTGACCTCGGTGGAGGCATCTACATGCGGATCGATCCCCATGAGACGAAGAGGGACGCTTGCTTCCAGCGTATAACCGGTTGAAGTTCGTTGCGCCGCGACTTCGATGCCTTCGACGGAGTGGCCTTCGGGGACAAAACAGAAGGCTTCCGGTGAGGATGAACCATCACCTTCGGTCAACGATCCCGGACTGAAACCGAAGTGCCATTGTCCCCGGCCCATCGAATTGCGATCCGGTTCGTGGCCGGGATTGAAATCGAAATAGAGCTCGATGTGATCGTATCTCCACATCCCTTCACCGGTGGCAGGCTGAATGATCGCTTCGTCGGTGACATCGAGTCCCAGGTAAACCGCGCCGGCACGCCAGGCGAGACGGCCGCGGGCCGAGCAATCCGCCGGGCCATTCCATTGTTCCGGCCCGTAGGTGGCGTGCTCCCTGTCCTGCAGGACGAATTTGTTCGGCACTCCATCCCAATCACCCAGATCCCCGTCCACTGTAAACGGCGGATCGGGCTTGAGCGGGATGACATGGAAAGGCTCGTCGGAGCGGGCGGTGAGGGAGAAAGCGAAGAGGAGGGAGAAAGCGAAGTGGAGGGTGAGAGGGGAAAGAGAATTGAACATCGAACATCGAACATTGAACATCGAACATCGAAGTTGAATTGGATTAGCTCCAGCATTTTTCATCGTGCATCTCTAAACATTGAAGTTAGGGAGACGTCTCGGCTCCGTAACCAATTTCACAGCTTTCACGAACTTTGTTATTCTCTGCAGTCCGAACGCTGGTGACGAAGATTCTTATGAGTTCATCGGTTTCCTGCAGGAGAAGCTCAACCTCGGCTGGATTATTTGTCAATGGAACTTTCTTGATCAGACGAAGAGCCCGTTCGGATTCCCGAAGTTCTTTGAGGCAAACTTTCATCTTGTGTACGAAATCGCTTGGAGACTCCGCCGCCTGGGCTTCGCCGTGATTGAATAGCGGAGAGGTACCGGATCGCAGAAATTGCCCTCCTACATGATTCGCCGCCCGAGTGTTCGGCATTTTTTCTACCAGGCGAATTGCAGATGCCGCGTATTCAAGCAATCGGTCCTCAAGATCATACTTCGTCCTCCGCATCACTTCCTCCCCTTCGATGTTGGATGTTCGATGTTCAAAAACCGTTCCTTCACCCAGTCCGCATCGCGCGCCACACCGATAATGGAAATTCTCTCCACTGAGCCGAAAAAGGACTTGTCCGCTACGATCAGCGGCGCTTCCGAGGCCACAATATTTCCTCCGCCTTCCTGCCGGCCAACGCATTCTCCATCGAGGTAGATCCGGACCTCTTCTCCGTCATAGGTGCCGACAAGATGGTGCCGACCTGCTTCCGGCGTGCGGTATGCGGCGGCACTGCGGGCGCCGCGTTCCGTGTTTACAATGAAGCGGGGACCGGGAACAGAGGCGTTGAGACCCCCGTTGTGTCCGCAGTCGGCGCAGCGAAGGCTGAAAGACCCCTGTTCACCCAACGTATCGTAGCGAAGGACCCTGCCGTTTCCGACCAGGGTTTGTCCGGGTTCGCAGTCCCCGTCGATCCAGGCGGCGTAGTAGAGAAAGCGGCCGTCGAAGGCGCAGCCGTTGAAGCCGACGGTGGTGAGCCCATCGGTTTTTCCTGCGTCCCGGCAGGACCAGCTCTCCGGGTTTTCGAAATCGCCGCGCGTATCGTACCGGAGCGTCCGGCCATGAAAAAAAGTTCCGCCGTCGTAGTAGGGGATGTAGTATACGAATCTGCCGTCAAAGGCCGCGCCGTCGAAGCCGGTGGTTTGAAGCTCCGTGGTATTCGAGGTTGAATAGGATTGCCAGTTTGCTGCATCCGTAAATTCATTTCGGGTATCGTACCGGATCGCGGCATTCGTTTCGCCATAGGGCGTGATGTAGAGGTAGCGCCCGTCAAAGACGCCCCCGACCGCGAGCTTGAGACCAAGAGGATTCGCGTCGAAGGCGGTCCAGCTCGATGCTGCGTCGAACGGGAAACAGGTGTCGTATCGGAGTACGACCCCGGTGCTCAGCGGTATGAAGTATACGAATCTGCCGTCAAAAACCGCTCCATCGTAGTCGCATGTATTCAACCCGCTCGTTTCCGCGGCGTCAAAGGTGGTCCAGCTCGATGGATCCTTGAAATTGCCTCGCGTGTCGTGGCGGAGCACGATGCTGTTTCCCAGGAGAACGTAATTGGGATCCATGCCGGTGACCGGCGGGGATGCGCAGGCATCGGGATCGTCGATCTCGGATTTGTGCACCGCGACGTGTCCCGGCGTAAAATAGATGTACCGGCCGTCGAATGCCGCGGACTGGTAGGAGCACTCCAGTCCGGCGTTGTACGCCGACCAACTGTCCGGATTCTGAAACTCGCCTTGCGTATCCAGCCGCAACACGCGGGAATGAAACGACTCGGCGGTTCGGCGGGGGACGAAGTAGACAAAGCGGCCGTCGAACACCGCGCCGTAGTACCCCTTGGTTTCGAGTCCATCGGTATGACCCGCGTCGAACCCTGTCCAGGCGGAGGCGTCCTTGAATTCCGTATGGGTGTCGTATCGCAGAACTTTGCCGTGTCGTGTATTGCTGTCGTGCTGAGGCACGAAGTAGACATACCTGCCGTCAAAAACGGCTCCGAAAAAGCCCGTGGTTTCGAGGCCGGAAGTAAAGCCGGCATCGTAGGCATCAAATTGTCCCCACTGCTCGAGAGGTTCCCACTGCCCCACAATCTCCTGCCACGCCTCCGCGCGACTCTCCTGCACATCGATCCACGCCTCGACGGTCAGCCCGGTTGAGAAGTCAATCCCATCCGGACACGGGACGACCGTTCCCGGAGCGGGTTGCTCGAGGTCCACGAGAAGCTTGGCTCGAGTCATCCACTCTTTCCGTTTCCGGAATGTCCAAGCTTCGACGCGTGCAGTTCGTTGAGCCCCTGTTTGTACTTCTCGAACGCCTTCTCGTCTCGCTTTGCGCGAGAGGAAAACCAGAGGGTTCCAAGTTGCCGGCGACTGTGGACGGAGCGGTTGGCGCCGCTGTAATGCACACTGTCAATGTGATGAAACGCGACATCGCCGGGCTGCATGCAGAGGGCGGTCTCCGGGTAGGTCTCGCGGTCGAGCGGCTCGGCGAGCTGCCGGCTGAATCCGGGAATGCCTGATTGAACATGGGGCAGGAGGCCAAGCTTGTGCGATCCGCGAAGGCAGCACAAGACGCCGTTTTCCGATGACGATGCATCGAGGGCGATGGTGGCGGTGAGTCCTTCCGGCGGCACCATGACGTGAAACCCGTTGTCCTGGTGAGCTACGGTCTGCGATCCGCTTCCGGCTGCCTTTGCGAAGAAATTAATCCCCAGGGACACGATTTCCGGATCGTCGAAAATCGCCGAGACGATCTCCCGGATACGAGCAGACTCCTGAAGGTCGTTGAAAAAAGGATCGTGTTCATTCAACCGGAAAGCGCTCTTCAATACCCCGGGCGAATCGTCCTCGAAGTAGACCTCTCCCGGCGGGAGCGTCGGCGCGACCCCGTCCACAAACCGGGCCAGGTGTTCATCGATTCCGGCCAATTCATGTTCGCCGAAAATCCCGCGAACAATGACAAACCCATCGCGGTTGAAGGCGGCGGCGGCCTCTTGCTTATTCAGATTGTCCGGTGTTACCATGGAAGCTCTCCGTATAGTCTGACGCGGGAAACAGTAACGGCAGATGGTCCCCATTTTGTCAAAACTTAATCGAGATCGCGATCCATTCAATAAGGTCAAGCAGGAGTTCATGAGCATATCAACGATGGCTTCGACCATCAATTCACATAGGGACGAACCGCAATGACGAATCGAGAAGTCCGCCAGGAAGGACCTTACTGCTACACCTACTCGCCATTTCATCCGCCGGTGGCCACGGTCCAGCCGGGCGAGACGGTCGTGATTCATACGCTCGACGCATTCGAAAACAAGATGACGCCCGAGGTCGAGCGCTTTTCGGATATCTGCACATATCCCTTTCTGAATCCGCAGACGGGTCCGATTGTTATCGAGGGCGCCGAGCCGGGCGACACGCTGGTGGTAAAGATCCTCGACATCGAGCCTTCGCGCGATCACGCGATCACCGGAACGATTCCCTATTTCGGCGGGCTGACCTCGACAACACTCGATCCAACGCTGCAGCCACACTTGGAGGAACAGTGGTTGTTCCTTCCGATCGAGGACGAGGGCATTCGGTTCGATGAGAAGCGCGTGATTCCTTACGAGCCTTTCATGGGCACCATGGGCGTGGCGCCCGAGATTGAAGCCGTCAACTCGCTCACCCCGGACTACTATGGCGGGAACATGGATTGCGTGGAGACGCGGCCGGGGAACGAAGTCTGGCTCCCGGTCCTCGTGGAAGGCGCGCATTTCTTCACCGGCGACGCGCACGCCAGCCAGGGCGATGGAGAGGTGACCGGCGTCGGGTTGGAAATCCCCGCCAAGGTCACGGTCACGTTCGACTTGAAGAAGGGCTACCAGATCAACTGGCCGCGGATCGTCAGCGCCGATTTCATGATGGTCGCCGGAAGTGCTCGGCCGCTGATCGCGGCCGCCCGCATCGCCTGGGTCGAGTTGATCGATTGGATGGTCAGCGATTACGGATTCGACCGCATGAAGGCCTACCACCTTCTCGGCCAGGTCGGGCAAATGCGACTGGGCAACATGGTGGACCCGAAATACACCATGGTGGCGAAGTGTCCACGGAAGTACCTGGTCTGAAGCGTATAGCGGTTCTCCCTTCTTGCGTGATTCAGCGACTTTGTAACCGCCGCTTTTTCCCGAGGGTGATGATTACTTTGAAGCGGTATCCGCCACGATCTTCGGCGCGAACCAATTGGAATGGGACGGTCCGCTGACGACCGCGTCGACGGAGAATTCCAGCACCGCATGCCGGCCGGCGAATTTGGAAATGTCCCGGTCGAAGGTTTGGAGAGGATAGGGAATCTCGCCGGGCGGCATGCGGACCACTTCCTGCCCGTTGATTCGAACCACGGCGTCGCCGACGGAGTGCGGTCGGCCGGACATGCGCCAACTGCCCTGCAGGCGCAGACTCTCCGCATCTGGCATCCGGCCGACGATTTGTGCCGAGCCGGCCACGTGACAGGAAAACCCGTCTCCTTCTGCGTGGATATACTTCCGTTTCTGCGGCGCAATTTGCCAGGGGAGACCCACCCACGGGCCGCGGAGTTCGTTGTCCAACTTCGGGAAGGCGAGCAGCACCCCCGGGATCTCTTCAGACCCGGAGATCTCAGCACGCGCGAATCGCTTTTCTCGATCTACGTCAACCGGTTTACCGTCCAGGTAGACCAGCACATCGTCTGGAACGAACATTTCCAATGGCCCGTTTCCAGTAAAGGTGATCTTAAAGAATGAGTTCTCACTGCCGACGTACTGAGGATAGATGCGACGGCTATCATTCGCGTAAAGTTTGAAATCAGCCGGTATGCTCGTCACGTGAAAACGATCAGCCGGCAGCGTCGCTTCGATATCGAGGAGGTAGCTCTGTTTCGGATTCAGCGCCAGCATCTTGTTCCCGTCATAGATCAGCCAATCGCTAAGGGCGCCCACCCCGGGAATCAACTCCTGCAAAACGCCCGGTTCCGACCAGGTTGTCAATCCGACGATCGCCGCGCCGTACCACGCCGGGTCCTCGCCGGGGCGGTACACCACCAGGCCGCGCCGCGTCGGATGCTTTTCGTAAAAGGCGGTTACCGTTCCGTTCCCGCGATACCCGAACAATTGTTGGTCATTGCAGGCCAGCCGGACGTCGGGCGCAAAATCGTAGGTTTGAAACGCCTCGGCAATTTCCAGCCAGGAGGGATGGGTGCTGGCACCCGGGTACATGAAGCCGTAGGACTGAAACTGGTCCATCCTTTCCTCGTCTGCCGCCTGGTAGTACGCGCCTTCCGGCACGATCTTTACAAACCGGTGGTAGATGTACCCTGCCAGCGGATGGCCGAGATTCAGCGTGGTGAGCGCAAAACTGGACCACCGTGCGTTCAGCGGATTGATCTGTTCGGTTTCCAGGACCACGTTCGGATAGGCATCGAGGATGCCCCGTTCCAGGGCCATGATGCCCTGGATGCCGTTGATCCCGTCCAGGTAGAACTTCCCGGTCGGGCACATGGATTCGTCGAGGTAAATCATGTCGACACCCGCGTCCACCGCGGGTCGAAGCCGGCTGATGAGGAGATCGCGCCAATCCTTGTTTGCGTTGGACGTATACACGACGGACGGATGAACGCCCCAGTAGGTCCTGGGCCCTTCCGAGGTTTCGATCGTGATCCGGCCGTCATGAACCGGCCCGGGGCCTTCCCACTGCTCGTTGCCATCCTCGTCCTTGGTGATTTCCAGGAAGCCGCGCCGGAAACGCTCGACGAGGTCCGGATAGATCGGGTCCATGGCCCCCTTGTTCACATGAATGCCGACGTGGAACCCCAACTCCCTCGCCCGCCTGAACCACCTGGTGGCATCTTCGGACGGAGCATACTCGGGAAAATTGTGATCCCAGCTATACCCGCGGTATCCGCCCATGCGGCCCAACAACGTCTTGGCGGGATCGAGGCGCCGGGCCAGCGCTTCAAGCGACTCGAAGTCAGCAACCGGGATGTATGCCTGGCTCCGGATATCCTTCACCCATGCCTGGGGCTTCTTGTCGATGGGAACGAAACCGACGTCATGTTCCATCCAGTCAAGGTAGGGATCGACCGCGTCCGCCCAATGTCCGCTGTACGCGCGGATTCGAACTTCGAACAGTTTCGTTTCATGCACCGACGGCATGTACCCGCGACTGAAGGACAACTCGGCGGTATTGCCGTGACCGGTGGAGTAGGCGTTGGCGGGACCTATATTCTCTTCGCGGCCTTCGAAGAACCAGCCTCCCGGGTCCCCTATGAACAATGCGATCAACGGTTGAACCGACCGGAAACTGAATCCCTTGGTCGCGGGATCCCCGTAGATCGAACCATGCGTCGGCGCCACCGCTTCGTGGCTTTCCCCGTTGCCTCCGACGGTCACAAACCGGTGATGCTCGATATCGCAGCCCCGGATGTTCACCCGAATTTGTTCCAGAGGTTGTTTGGACTTCGAACCCGCATGCAGAATCAGATCGCCTTGCCCGGGCTCGATCGACGCTTTGAAAACCACGGTATTCCCTTCGTCGGTCTCCAGCGTTGTGATTACCGAGTCGGGTGAAGGTCTCTGAAGGCTGATTTTCGCCGTTTCGAGGTCGATGCCGGACTCTCCGTAGACGGGATACTCGGAGGAGGCCCCGGCAAGATCCAGGTCGATCAGCCTGCGTCCGGATTCGCGGTTCTCCAGGACAACAAGCTGCCCGGCCTGAAACTCGGCGTGAATGGCCTCGTTGGTCAAGGTCGCCCGGTAGGCCGCGTCATGCCACCCCGATACCGCCTCCGTCGCACTGCCGGCAACGCAAAGGAGTGCCGCGCCGATCTGGAGGATTACAGAGTTCCGTCGAGAATCAGTTCGTTTCATCAGATTTTACGGTACGTCGTAAACAAGAAAGTCGCAATCGATATCTCCGTTGACGAGCGGGATGCTCTCTTTCGGTGTGGCTGGGATCTCGCGTTCATAGTCCTTCGAGCCGGCCAGGAGGCAGAAGCGCCAGCCATGCAGGCGGGTGATCGCCGAGGCAACCTTTCGGCAGAAGTCGGCCTCTTTTTCCAGCCGCATCCCGTACGGCGGATTGGTCACCGCCGTGGTGGAGCCTTCGCCCGCCTGCAGGTCGAATAGTGATCGATCGCGGAACGCGAGACGAACACCGGCTGCCCGGGCGTTTACTTTCGCGGCTTCCAGGGCCTCCGGATCTTTATCTCCCGCCTGGATGCGCGGGGCCTGGCCTGATGCCGCGCGGCGCAAGGATCCGCGAAGCTCCCGCATGTCCGCGGCATTGTCGGAACTGAAATTCGCCCAGCGTTCAAACCCGAAACGCTCGCGCGCCAGGCCAGGCGCCTTGCGGGTCGCCCACAATGCCGCCTCGATGGCGATGGTTCCGGATCCGCACATGGGGTCCATGAACGGGGTTCGTCGATCCCACCCGGACATGCGGACAATCGCTGCCGCCAGGGTCTCCCGCAATGGCGCCTCGCCGGCACGTTTCCGGTAGCCGCGGCGGTGTAGCGCGTCCCCCGAGAGGTCGAGATAAACTGACGCCTTGTCGTTCGCGAGGTAAACGAAAACCCGGACGTCGGGATCGTCGCGATCGACGGAGGGTCGTTTCCCTTCCTTTGCCCGAAGCTGGTCGACGATCGCGTCCTTGGTCTTCAGGGCCACGAACCCGCTGTGGCGCAGGGCACTCGACGTGCAGAAAGCCGACACCGATAAGGTTTGGCGGTGCGTGATGTAGGGTAGCCAATCGATGGATTGAACGCCTCGATACAGTGCCTCCTGGCTCTGGCAGGGGAATCGCACGAGGACGAACTGAATGCGTTGGGCGATTCGGCTTTCCAGGCACGCACGCCACCCGTCCTTCCATTCGCCGCGAAAAGGGATTCCGCCCCGATTCAATCGTACGCTGGAAAAACCCAACTCGCGTAGTTCTTCGCAGAGCACAGATTCCGTGCCCGGTATGCACCCGGCAAAAAATTCCAACTTCTCAGCCACCGGCCTTGCTCCGGAGCTTTCGCACATTCTCGAGCATGCCGATCCCGCGTCCGCGGTTCACCCGTCGTTCCAGTATCTCCTCCAGCGTATCCCACTCTTCCGTGGAAGGTCCGCTGTCGTAGTCCCAGCGCTCCTCGTCCTCTCGCTTGAACTGCCATTTGGTGTGGTGTGCGGTTACCACGACGCGGACTTCGCGCTTCACCCCGTCCTCGCATCGCCGGGTCCATGAAATCTTGTTTTTCATCTTCTTTAGAAATCAGGTCATCGTGCAGCGGAAGTTTTTACAGTTGATGATTTCCGGCGAGGTGGCACGGCGGCTCTGCCCCGCGTCTGCCCAAGGGTAGAGCGGTTTGAGATTGAAACGTGCGGGCTCCATTCGTGGACTTTGTGTTTTCTTTTCATGGTCCGACACGGGGCGGAGCCGCCGTGCCACGTTTTTGGACCGGGGTAGAGAGCGGATGTTGTCGAAGCGTGCGGGCTCCATTCGTGGACTTTGAGTTGTCTTTTCATGATCCGACAC